>Ga0316190_10004293_pt1 | contig 10358 bp, 8 predicted proteins | sample Eddworburrow2_MG_FD_204929 | JGI IMG/M metagenome (GOLD analysis project Ga0316190, IMG submission 204929) | Coastal sediment microbial communities from Maine, United States - Eddy worm burrow 2 | ecosystem: Environmental > Aquatic > Marine > Coastal > Sediment | place: USA: Maine | collected... | reverse complement strand
GGGGATAAACCCTGTAGGGTATAGTCCAGATAAATCAATAGTAAGTATCTGATTCTCACTGCCACTAGCAAACTCTATCCTAGAACCACTATTAATGCCTAGGTTATCAAATATGACCTGGTTGTTGCCAGATATAATACTATTAGGATTTAGCTTAGTGCTATACTGAGCCATATACGTTCTAGGGAACGATATGGTGGACGTGACCAACCCATTGATAGGATTGGTGATTTCTATCGGATCAGGCGGCTTTGATATATACTCTAGGTTTAGATACGTAGAGTTGTTGTTCAGAGTAGTGGCTGTTAGCCTTTGTATAAGCGTAGCGTCTCTTCCAATAACGTTTGTTATAAACGAGACTACATCTTGCAGGCCTTGACCGCCCTTGCTGATAATAAAGCTTTGGTTTAGGGTAGACATGCATTATCTATGGACACCACTGCTAGAAGAACCGCTGAGACCATAGACGAATTGCCCAGTATGACCAGAGAAGCTTGATTCTAATGCCGTGTGTGACAGCTTAAGGTTTGAGATATACTCTATTAGAGTATTAAGTGTGGCTGCGTTAGCATCCGACGCGGCTTGCAATGTATTAAACCTTGCAGTATTCGACTGAGATAGAGTATTGTAGTCTGCTTTACTAGGTAAGCGTAATACGTTCTTCTCGACGTTAAGCATCCTAAGCTCAACGAGATCTATCCTGCCAGAGAGCCCTGTTACAAGGCCTGAGAGTTCTGCTAGTCCCATTATGTACTCACTTTGATTTCATATTGTCCACTTGATGGAGCTGAAGCAAATTGTAAGGTAACAACATTGTTATCAACAGCAGTTATTGTAGTGCCAACGAACTCCTCAGATGTTGTGTCTCTTAGTGAGAAGTTAAGGTTCTTACTATCAAGATTATGAGTTACATTTATAGAGGTCTGGAATGCATTGCCTACTAGTGTGCTGAACTCTTGGTGTCCAGTCAATGCGTCTTGAGCTAGCTTAAGGCTGGTAATATAAGCCTCTATATCTGTGATTCTCTCTCCAAAGGAGGCATCAATAGCATCTAGGGTATTAAATCTAGACGAATTAATCTGACTCATATTATTAAAATCAGTTATACTAGGGTTAGCCAGTACTTGCTTCTCTAAGTCTAGTACTCTACCAGATAATGCTGTAAGTGACGCCATTTACTATAGTGAACTCTGAGGTGTGGTCGTAAAGGTTAGACCTAATGACTTGACTGTTGGCGTAGTGCCTACTGGGAATGGAGACTGTAAGCCACCAGAGCTATCTACAAATTTAAGTGCGTAGATAGCATATATTGTATTCGTGCCATTCATATCTATACCTGAGCCGAGCCCTAACTGAGGTGGGGTGTCTGATGTTGAGTCCCAGAATACACCATTGTGATCTGGCGTAGTAGAGAGCTTCAAGAACACATGTCTGTTACTTGCGTCTTCTAAGAAAAAGTTAGGAGTAGGATCGATGCGGTACAAGTTCTTGAATGCATGGTCAGTAGGTGAGTCAATCTGCACTACTGCAGTAATACCCTTGCCGAAGGTATCTGTAGCTACATCTATCTTACTGTAGTCTATAAGCTTGAGTCCTAGCTCTCTAAGTCCATAGACAAACACTTTCTTGCCACCTAGTTCGATCCAGTCGCGGCAACGTATTCGAATTCTGACCTGCTCTACGTCTCTTGGAGAGAAATGGTAACGTGTAGAGGTCATGTTGTTCTTTGATTGAAAGCCGTCTATCTCTTGGAACGTAGATCCAAGGTCTGGCGCTGTTGCTAGGCTAGTAATATCTATTGTGCCCTCTGGGAAGGGGACTACCTCTATCAAATTAGATTGAGGTGATATACTAGAGGGAACTACTACTGTCATTTGTAGCTCTACTTCCTCTATTTTAGACTCAAGTGGGAAGGTGACTGTCCTTACCCATACTGACTCGTCAATGCTGTTAAAGGCATTAAATATCTCTCCCTCATTTATCTCCCCGTTGAACTCATAGTCTTTGAGTCCATTACCATCCACTTTATCGAAGTTGCCAGTAATATCTATTGTTAGATCGTCTGGCAATACTATGCTGTTATTCCTTAGGCTGAAGCTATAGAACTTGTTCTCTATGCCATTAGCTGGCATGTATATTTCTCCAAAAGCGCTCTTAATGACTGCGCGCTTGGATTCATCCACGCTATTAGAGTAGAATATCCCCTTACTGTTATGGAAGTTAATCTTACGGCTGATCTTATCGCCGTTCTTACCGTCAACAAACTCTCTATAGGAAACGCTATCTTCTAAGGATCTGACTTGACGCTTAAGGTATTGATTCTCTGAGTATAACTGGCGTGCAATATTACTTAGTTGATTACTAGTAGTGTTTGCTGCAGTACCTAGCTCTGTTATATCTGAGACTACTGAGTCCTGAAATGAGTTGTACTCATCAGAAGAAAATACACCTCTGAATCTGCCAGGCCGTCTTTGGGTAGTGGTCTGTACTATATTGTGTCTTGACATATATATCTCCTGAGAGTAACGGGCCTACCTCCGAAGAGGTAGACCCCGAAACTATGACTTACGCTACTCGTGAATTATTAAGGGTCTCGTTTGCCTTTTTGCTAGCTTCTAGCTTATTGGCAACGGCTCTTAGTTCCTCAGGAGTCTCGTTGGTATGCTTATGGCCGGTAGCTTTAAGCAAACTCGATAATGCAGCACCAAGTTCAACGCTACCATTAGTTGGTAGCACAGAAGATGCGGCTTTTCCTAGATGTTGACGACTTCTACGTGAGGCAACTAAAGAGCCGCCATATAGTAGAAGGCCTTTAACTAAAGGGCCACCAGGAAGGAGGTCTCCAAAGGTTCCTACTAGGCCCATGCCAGTAGACAACCAGTCAGTCTTACCTTCAGCTGTGGCTTCAGTATACATTTTTATTTTCTTTATAGGGGTACCAGGTTGTGGCATCCTAAGATAGGCTTCTTTTGTAGAAAGGACATATTCTGTATTTTCACCAAAGATTTTAAGCGCAGCACTCTGGGCTAAATCTGGCAAGTCTTCTACAGGCCATCTAATTGCAAGATACTCTTGACCTTCAACCATATCAGCTAAGTCTGTAACAGCTGTACCTGGAGCAAGATCTGCTTCATTGCCAATTAGAACTTCCTGTAAAGCAGGATTTGTCACAGGGTTTAAGCAGCCCATTACTGGTAGTAGTATAATCATTAAGGTCAACACTGTAAAGTTTGACCATTTAAGAACGTTTTTCATATTTAGTAGTTTATTTTGATTTTTGGAATGGCGGTCATTATATTAATAGCCCACCTTAATGTAGTAATTAAAAACTTTAGGAGTGATGTTATTAGTTAAGTTATCTGCTCTAGATAGTATTGCTTTAACTATGACTTGAGTGAACGTATCTTCTGCTTGTCTACTTATCCAGTTAATTTTCCATTCTTCCGTAAGGCTTATTAAGTTACCTGTCTTCTGATCTACTGTATATTGGTAGAGTTCTTCAGTTGTGTTAGGTTCAAAATTAATGAGTACCCTATGTACAGGTAAGTTATTAATTAATACATTGTCAATAGCAAATTTAGTTCTGTCATTTTTAAAGACATTAGTCTTCAGGAAGGGAGCCGATACTTGTCGTAATGGCTCCCTTATAGCAGTCAGTTCACTGAAATATTTTCCGCCTTGAACAAATACATAGTTCCCTAAGTCGTCCTTCAATCTAATAACTTGGTTAATAAAATGAGTGAATGACGCGGGTGTTAATATGTCAGGTGATTTGGTCTTAACAATAAATTGGACCCAGCCTTTCATGTTGGGCCATTGAACGGCATTGGTCAAATCTACAGTGCCAAGTCCAGGTATATTGACTAATAGTTCCTCTCCTATTACAGTATCTGGCGCTAGCTTATTCTGTGACTTTAGTAATAGACTCTTAGTCTCTAAGTTTATATCGACGCCTTCAGGCTCCTGTATAAATGCCCAGATAAAGAACTGCTCAAGAGCGCTGCCTACATCATTATATTTGTAATCAACATATATATCTACGCCTTCACCAAGGCTGTTGATGATGCTACCAGTGGTTAGTCTCTGAATAGAGCTGCTACTTACATCAAATACATAGTCTGTACCTTGTGTAAGAGTGAGCTCTTCCCCTGTAAGACCGAAGGATGCCTTCGCCTTGATTGATGCTTTGATTATATTAGTAGCTGCGTGTCTATATTTTATAATACTAGAGAAGCCATCTAATGTCAGTATATTACTAAAGAATACTTGGTTATTCTTAATTGATGTAACGAACCTTGTAAGATCTACGTTAATATCATACTCTACATCTACTCTAGTGCCAGTTACCGTATGCGCTGTAGATAAGCTGGATGTAGGAGTGACTAATATTTTCCCAGTAGGAAAGCCATTACTATCTAAATCTACAATAAAATCTGTACCATCTTGATACTCTATGATAGACTGGTTGTAAGTAGGGAGAAGAGGATCGTCATGTATAAGCTTGACAGTTATATCTCCTGAGTTTTGATAAGACATATAAGGCTTACCAATGTCTCCCTCGCCTGTTTGAAAGTCTATAGTATCTGTAAAGTGAGTCTGGCCTGAGCTTAATGTAACAGAGTATACAGCGTAGTTAGGTGTAGTATCTTGAGACACACTGACGCCTGCTGATACCTGCTGGGTAGGTATAGTAAAGTGACCTTTATTAGGGTCATATAGTGGAGAGTTAGCTAGAATAGTTACTAACTGGCCAGCTGTACCAGTAGTGAAGAGCTTGAGCTGTGCCACCTCTTGTATAACGTTATATAATGTTTGGTTATCGCCTTTAGAGAAGGGGACAAAATTATCTTTAACTGCTAGCTGCTTGAAAATGCCAGTCTTGTCTCTGAACCATGACCTGCCACCTCTGAATAGTTTAGCTGTACCAAATACAGGCTCGCTATCTATTGAGGCTATTTGAAAGTACTTAATGTTATTGCTATCAAACACATTAGAGAAACTAGTGGCAGTACTAACAAAATTGGATGAATCCGCTATAGTATCAGAGAGTGAAACTACTTTAGACTGTGAGTCAGCTGTTAACCTAGACTGTGGCACGATTGGAACAAAGGAACCATTAAGCTTACCGCCTTTAGCTAGGCCTACTTGCCATTCAATGTCAGTTTCTGCTGGCAAACTCTCATTTGCAGAGATAGATATCTTGCCTATACTAGATAGAGTGTCACTAAAATCAAAAGGCTTAGAAGTATAAGTTGCGCGTTCTTGTCTTCCCGTAGTATATAAACTGATATTCTTAAGGCCAAACAAATAGCTATAAATGGTATTGTTGCCCACAGTACGACTAGAATCAGGAGCGTCTTTAGAGAGTGTAACATAAATATAATCAACTAGCCTATCTTCAAAATCTAGAGACACTACTTCAGACTGATCCGATAAAATTACTCCACCTGCGTAATCTGTAATAGATTTTATATTAACGTTATCTACGCTAGTCTGTATAATAGCAGTCTGGGATGCCTCGCCATGATGAACTAATGTAACTCTATTGACTAGCTCTTCTCTTTTAAGCCTGAAACTAAATTTAATACTAGTCTTCCCATTAACAGGAGACTCTACTTGTATACCCCATGCATTAGAAGTGTCCTTGAATATATTTCCAAACACTGTTCCTGGTACAGGAGCTTTAGCTGCTGCTACCTTAGGAATATATTCTACACTTGTTCTATTGAGAGCATACAGATGAGATAAATCTATTTTGAATGTCCCTTGTGCTGAAATAGGTAACGCTAGTGCGCTTTCCTGTAAGTCAACTATGCCTTGGGTAGAGTTAGGAATACTTGTCTTCATTAAATCCTTGAAGTTATCAAAACTTACATAGAAGTTATCATCTGCAGCTTCAAGCGCGAATAATAAGCTGTCTAGTTGCTTATTAACTCTGCTTAACTCATAAGAGTGCAAGTCATGAAACAGGTCAGAGAACAGAATACGTTCAACGCTCTTGTTCTCTATATCATAAAGCTCTTCGAAAGCTATCTGTAGATCTAGAAGAATATCTTCTACTGCTTGGTTGTATCGATCTACATCAAAGACTGAGTCAGGAGTCTGTGGTATGAACTGGTGTATAGGACCTAAAGGCTGGCCTAATACAGGCAGCCTACCTATGCCAGTTTCGACTACCTCTTCGAACTCTGGTATCCTACCATCTTTAAGTATAGATAGCAAGATATCATTGTACACTCTTTGATATTGTCTAATTGCTATAGTCATTAGCTTCTAGGAGTGAACACCATTTTGTAAGACTTTAATAGGGGCGTTATAGAATCGTTCTCTCCACCTTGAGGTCTACTTAATACTGCGCGTAGCCTTATTATCTTAACTAGTTCATCAGTATATATAAACTTATCTTCTAGCTGAGCTGTAGTTGGCTTAGGCAGGTTAAAGTTGAGTATCTTAGGGATGATATTCCCAGTGTCATCAAATCTAGTAGGGCCATTAAGTGGTGAAATAGGTATCCACTCTTTACTATTCTCTGGCTTAATAAAGTATCGAATCCACGCTAAGTTATTATCAAACTGAGGCGGGATATACTCATCGCTAAGTAAGTGAACCTTGATGATCTCTTTAGGAGATAGATATGGTGTAGATATTAACTCTGAAGTCTCTGCAAAGATATACCTAGATACAGAGAGCTCCCTGATACCTATGGCATATCTTATTTTATCAAAGTATGGTTGGAGCCATTGATCTATAACCTTTACGCCACCAGTTTTGACTTTAGTCTTTTTGCTTTTCTTGCCAACGCCTAAGAGTCCACCGACTGAACCTAGAGCTACGCCTACCTTGGCAAGAGTGCTCTTACCTTCCTTTGATTTAGACGATAACTTCTTGGACTCAGTTTCCAGGTTTTTTGTATTTGCCAAGTTATTAGAGACAGCAAGAGTCTGAAGGTAAGTCAATTTGACTACCTTGTTAATAACTGTTACTTTTTTAACAGTTTTAGACTTCTTGGACCCCATAGTTTACAGCTTGAATCCGTCTGATACTGAAGGGCCATTGCCCGCGATCAGCCAGTCTACTTTCTTTGTAGTATTATTCCAGTTGCCTACCCAGATCTTAGCGTCACCTTTGGCGTTCTTGATCTCGATATCCTTGCAATTAACGAACCGCACACCTTTAGGACTGACATACTCACCGCCATCTATAAGCACATCTTTAGCGTTCCAGCATTTAATGAGTTCACGGTCTGGTTTATTGGGGTAGTACGCTTTAGTATTCAAGAGTCTAAGAGAGTTCTTGCCTTCGCCTTCGAATAAGATAGCTCCTTTGGTTTGTGGCTCGTTAAACTTTTGGATAAATGTATCTTGTATGGTCATGCTTACTAGGCCCCTGAACATAGAGATAGCATAACTAGCGCGACCACCATACCAGCTGCCACAGTTGTGCACTTCACAGTTCTTGACAAGAAGCTCATCACCAGGTATAGCTTTAGCGGTCAAGCCCTCATAGTTAGCGCTCTCGGATTGTCTGCCTTTCCAAACCATCTGTATAGCTTGGCCTGGGAAGTTGAAGAAGAAGCAGTTTTCAATTACTCCACCTTGGTAAATATTACAATATATACCATGCTCAACGTTTTTGAACTTAGGTATTGTGCAGTAGAAGCTTGAATCTCTGATATTAAACTTGGCCATATCATAGCCACGGATACCCCAGCCTTTATGGTCTCCATTCCAGCCAGTGATAAACTCGCATTCAGATACATCAAGGCCAACGACACCATTAACAGGATCTTGCTTAGCAATAGACAGTCCCATCCACTCGCCATACTCATATCTAGTTTGCTTTACGACAACGTTGTCACCTTTTATAACTTTGCCAGCTCCACCAACTTTATGTACTTTATGAATAGTATTTACATCAGGGATCTCGATTTCCCCATATGGAATAGGATCTGTTGGTGGCTGTGTTGGTTCGCTAGGCTCAATAGGTCCAGTAGGTTCAATAGGTCCGGTGGGATCTATAGGTCCGGTAGGCTCGCCATCGCCAGGAATCCAACGCGCAGACTCTCTGCGTATTGTAGTACCAAGACGCCTAATAGATTGGCCGTAAGTATACATCTCTTCTTCTGAAGCGATATCCACTTCATGAATAACTTTATCTGCAGTTCTTTTAGCTGCATTGGCAGCGTTAATAATCTTATCTTTATTTCTAAATGGCATGGCTTAAAATAGACCTTTCTTTTTAGTCTTGGTTTTGGTTGTGATCTTTTCTTGTGTTAATACATGCAGACGCTCATATACTGCTGGAATAGGCTCCTCCATAGATAGCGTTACTCTTATCTTGTCAGCCATTCTGACAGGAAAAGAGAAGACACCAAGTCCTTTGTATGAAAACTGACTAGGAGCCAACAGTTTCTCTGCTTTGTCTTTGGGGATAACCTTGTTTGCTTCTGGAGTTAATATCTTGTCAAAGGCCTGGTTATTGAAACCGTCTACCGTTTCAAAATCCTTGCCGTCTCCTGCCGTTGCTACATCGGTTATCTTGATAAATGCTGAAGTGCCAAATAATACTGGATTTAGTAACACGAAATTAACTGGTGACACTTGGTCCAGTATAATATCTACGTGCATAATTAAATCTCTGCCTCTAAAGTCGTACTTCTGAGCTAGTAACTCTGCTGACTTCAAGTCAACTGTGACCTGGGCTCCTTGAAGAACTCCTTCAGTGTTTGCCTCTTCATCTTCCACTATGTCCTCAAATGGATCGATCAAAGGAGCTGTCGCATAAACATACTCTGCTTGCCAGTATGTAGATGGATCATTATCAAACATCTTAGCTCGTTCAAGTTGCTTTTGCTCTTCTGAAGCCTGAACGACTGCATAGAAGCCTTTACCTTTATTAGCTTCAATAACTGCTGTATTAGATTTCTTACTTTTAAGTTTTTCAATCGCACTAATGATATTGCCTGCAGTAGCAGTTTCTTCGGGCTCAGGGTTTACAGCTGCTGGCGCTACTAGATATTGCAAGTCTAGCGTTCCACCTTCTGGCTCTAGCTCTCCCATATATGCATAGAACTTGCCTTCATAAAATCTTTCTAAGTTATCAGGAGTGGGGCTACTTACAACGTTACCAGCTTGACCAGCAGGAGAAATAGGTGTTATCTCTACTTTAGTATTAGGATTGCTAACTGTTTGCAACTCAATTCTTTTAAGACTAATAGATCCTGCTCCTTCTAGCAGATCAGCGCGTATAGTCTCTACACCTACCGTAGTATCTATTTTATCGCTATTAACAAAATCATCACCAGCTACAATGACCTCACCTTTATTGAAATCATTTATAATATTGAGATCTAGAACTTTAGAGGAAGCAACGTTAGCACTATTAGTTATTTCATTAGTAACTATAGCAGAATAATTGTAAGCTTCTAGTGACACTGCTTCTACAGCTGCTAGACTAGCATACAGTCTATTGAAGTCTTCATCTAAAGTTTCTAGGTTCTCATTATATAGTTCAGATTTAGGAGGGTCGCCTTTCAACAGCTTGTTAGCTGTAAATCCAGGCTTCCCATAGTTTAAAAAGAACTTATTGAATTCTGTAATAGCTGCAGTTATAGCGCTGTTGAGCTCAGGGTTATTACTCTGAGCTTCTTGAATTTTCTCCAGGTGACGCTTGATTTTGTCAGCGTCTCTTGGAGTTATCTCTACAGCGTTATAGCTATCAGTCATTTGTTAAACTAGGCCGCTTGCCGTGCCAATTGTTAAGCTTCCACCTAGTGTATCAGCTCCATTATCTCCAACGACTGTTACGCTCCATGCTTGACCAGAGGTCCAGGCATCACCAGCTGTGATATTATACTGAGCAGTCATCTTGTTATCGCTAAATATTACATCATGGCCAGTAACGGTACTGCCACTAAATGTTATGTAGCTTTGTGTGTTAGTTGGAGACTGGTTTGATAATGTTGGCCAGAAACCATAGCCAGATATAGTAATGGTAGGCTGGAAGCCAGCGGTTGTTTTACTGGTTGGGCTAATGAAACTTATACTTAGGTCATCAATCGTTGTATCATCTATATAAATACCAGAATGGTTCCCGTAGACCGCACCCAAGTTGTTGTATAGAATAACTCTATGGTATCCTTGGTTGACTCCAACTCCACTAAGAGTATTGAAATTTGGACTCAAAACGTCTATCCTAGTATCATTTGTAATCTGTCCTACTGGTACGTCCCACCATGGAGTTAAGTTGCTCGTGCTTCCACTCATTGGATAGAGTCTTACTGATGTGCCAGCTCCACCATTAGGATCCCATACATTTGCTGTACCTGAGGTGCCTGAGGGTTGGCCAGTATAAGTCAA
>Ga0316190_10004292_pt1 | contig 10359 bp, 5 predicted proteins | sample Eddworburrow2_MG_FD_204929 | JGI IMG/M metagenome (GOLD analysis project Ga0316190, IMG submission 204929) | Coastal sediment microbial communities from Maine, United States - Eddy worm burrow 2 | ecosystem: Environmental > Aquatic > Marine > Coastal > Sediment | place: USA: Maine | collected... | reverse complement strand
GGGCCTGATTCTACCTCTGCCACATCACCGCCTCGGACGCAGCGAACCATGTTTTGGATGCGGATGACATCGCCCTGCGGGCCGCGGCCTTCGGGAAACTTTGACGCATCTCCGACTTTGGGATCGCTTCGCTGCGATCCGGCACCGTGCACATCCAGGAGCCTCTTCTTGTCGGAGGAGGACAGTCGGTCAGGCATCCAGCCAAGTGAACGTCCAAAAGTCACATAGACAGCTGCAGTCGAACCGCCGCCACACAGGTGAGAGCTGCTGCTCCAATACCAGCCAAAGTCTTTCTTGCCGCCTTCGTTCGTAATTTCCGTTGCATCGAAGATCGGGTCGATGGCTGCCGAGTCGGTGGTATCAGGCGAGCGGGAGTAATCAACGATGCTCTGCAACTCCTTGGCATTCGGCAACCGCCAATCATCCTGACCGACCAGCTTCAGATTTTCGGCATAGTCCAGTGCCGCCGGCCAATCCATGGCCGTGCCGCTGTCGGCCTTCATCCAGGTGAGCCCGGTCGCGGTATCAGTTACGGTTCCGTCGCGGTTGTCTTTGAATTCGTTGGTCCCGTATGCGGTATTGCCGCGGACATACAGGACATAGTATTTGGCCATGCCCTGCCGCACGCGCCCGGTGGGATAGCCCTTGATACGCCCATCGGCAAAGTTTACGCCGAACATCGTCTTGTTGCTGCCCATGGTGGTACTGACATAGAGCGTACTGGTGGCAAATTGCGAATCAATGATGCGTTCACCTTTGCTTTCATCACCATATTGAAATTTAAACACGGAACTGTCAATGAAAGGAGTAAGGTTGGCTGATCCATAGCTTCTTGGATCAGGATCGATTCCGTTGAACTGTATTAACGAGTAAAGCTCTTTGATAGTAGGCAGCCGCCAATCCTTATAACCGCCGATCCGGCATTTAGCTGCTCCTTCGACCGCTTCATCGTATGTTTTCTTCTCGCCTGGACCCTGTGTCCACATCAGGTCGGTTACGTTGTCTAAAACCGTTCCATCGCCATTGACTTTGTAGGAAGATGGGTTGGCGAGGTACTGCGCATCCTGCCCGAAGTATGGACTGCCTGTCGTTGGATATTCTATTGCGGTCCGTTCGTCATAGCAATGCACCTGGGAGGTATCAACGATTGGGTAGCGGACTTCCTTTCCGAAGGATACAAATGCCGCCATTGCCATTCCTGTCATGATCCATATTTTCATTTTTATGCCTCCGGACTTTATTTGGAGCTCTCAGGTTGTTGTCCTGGTTCTGTTTTTTGCTCCGTCATCACTATCATCGTTTTAAAATGTGGAGAAAGAATGAAGAAATTGCAGATTTTTTTTATGAAGTACATTTCTGGTTTACATGTCATTCAAAATAAGTCGAATGATATCCCTTATTCTTGAGTTATAAACAGGGTGAATTAGGCCCAGAAGTTTTCACCTCAATCAAAATACTTTTTCTATGCTTGCGAACCATCAGAGAACCCCATGTTTTCACAAAACCCTATTACCTTGGATTGAGAAAAACATCATGATGGTCTGTATTTTTGTAACATCCCAGGTAAACTCCCCCATTTGATCATTAACAACCTAGTGGTGACGAAAACGAGAGAAAAACCGCACTTGCACCCGGTCTGTGTGCAGTCAATTGTTATGCGCTATAACCTTTGGCTTCAGAAAGCAGTAGTTTGCTGCGTACAAATACGCCATTGCCTCTTCCGACCTCTTTATTATTTGAGTCATAAACAATGGACTCAGCAATAAATTGGGTGCTATTTTTGTTCACTACTTTCCCAACTGCTCTCATTCTACCTTCAGATACTGGGCGAGTTATATATGTAGTAAATGATGTGGTAAGAACAAACAATTTTGTTTCTAAAGAGTTAGCAGCAAAAAAGGCTGCATCATCGAGCATTTTAAAGTATACCGAGCCATGGACACCTCCAGCTGCATGATGAAATTTCTCAGCTAACTCAATTTCAATGACCGATTCACCTTCAGAAACTATTAAATGAGGATGAAAGAACTCATTAATTGGAGCTGCTGCATACATGCTCTCTAGGTTTCGGTAATGATATTCAATGTTCATGTACTTCCCCTCTTTACGCGTAACGACAGAAATCAGTGGCCGCACTACAAAAGAATGCCCCACCATGACACTATCTTACCACCCTCGATTCAATAAGTTTCGGTGGTATTTATTTCATACAAAGAAGAAAATCGCCTAAACATCAAGCCTGCTTTTTTTTTGTATGGAGCAAGCGGAGTTCCTGATAGAGAAAAGACACGGAAGTTACATCATGAGCGTTTTCTTAGTGCCGCACGATCTTGATATAGTAACTATATCAGCAGGAACAGAACAATACTTTACCCATATTGCTTGATATATTCCATTTAATACCATATACTTAGCCGTACTATTAGTTTAAGTTGTGCAGGAAAAAGCCCATGAAACACTTCCATCAGCCATCCTCACCAGAGGAAGCATTAGTTATCAAAGAGAAATACGGGAACCAATCTGTTTTTGTCAGTGGAGGCACTCAAGTTAACTCTTGTGATTTCAAAGAGACATTTACACATGCCATCAGCCTTGAAGGCATTCTTTCAGATACCATTTCAAAAACAGAACATGGTTTGGAAATAGGTGCAAACTGCACTTTCCAGCAACTTATTAATGACCCACAAGTACCGCAAGTCATCAAAAATGCATGTCGCTTAATCACAAGCAGGAACATCCGGAACAGAGTCACGATTGGCGGCCACATTGGGAGCAATCGCTCAAATGGCGTCCTTTTGCCTGTGCTGCTGGCATTAAATACAACCATTAAACTAGCCACCAATCAAGTGGGCATACCCATCTCCGATTTCTTACTCTCAGGGAAAACATCACTTGTGTTGAGTGCTTTTATTCCAAGCTCTGAACTGAAGCGCTTCTGCTCAATTAAACATTATCGAAGGTCTGCAAATGATCGCTGTATTCTTGTTGCTGCTGCATCTTCGTTTGTCGTAAACCAGCATTTTCGAAATCCTCTAATTGCCCTGGGTGGCGTCGAGGAGACTGCCATCAGGCTATATGAAATTGAATCAACCTTAGATTCACATATGCTTCAGAACACAGATTCCGTTGAATTGCAAGTCGCTTCAACCGTCCACCCTGAAGACAGCATCCATTGCAGTGCACCATTTAAGAAGCATCTTGCAGGAGTCCTCGTAGCGCAAGCTTTGAGTGAAACGATCTCGATGGGAGGTGCTTCATGAAATTGGCATTTCGCCTCAATGGCACATTAAGGGAATTTGAAACTGATCCTTGCCAAAGCCTCCGAACACTGCTGGAAAAGAATGGGATTATTACAGTCAGAAACGGATGTGATGGCCAGGGCAGTTGTGGAGTATGTTCCGTTATTCTCGATGGTAAAACAGTTAATTCCTGTTTACTTCTGGCTGGGCAGGTTCAGGGAAAAGAAATTGTCACTGTAGAATACCTCTCCAAGAATCGCAGACTCTCAGCCATTCAGTCCTCCCTTGTCGACGCAGGAGTCGTCCAATGCGGCTACTGCACTCCTTCAATGGTTTTAGCCACTAAGGAACTTTTAGATTCAAATCCAAATCCAGGTAAAGCTGAAATTCGTGATGCACTTTCAGGTATATTCTGCAGGTGCACGGGTTATGAACAGTTCTACCTTGCAATTAACCTGGCAGTGAAGAGAATCAAGGATCCTGACTATAAGGGTGTTATTGCACCAGAATTTAGGGAGGATCTAAGAGTTGTTGGAAAAGCCAAGCCGAAAGTTGATGGGCCTCGCCTTGTACGTGGTCAACGCGCTTTTGTTGAGGACATGGTTATTCCCGGAAGTTGCTATCTGAAAATGCTTCGGTCACCTCATGCACATGCCTATATCAAAAATATCGACACCAGAGAAGCAGAAGCTGTTCCAGGTGTGGTACATGTTGTAACACACGAGAACTGCCCTGATGTTTTCTACAACCAGGCCGGCCAGGGTTTCCCAGAACCTTCACCCTACGACCGAAAACTATTTGGACAAAAAGTCAGACATGTGGGCGATCGCGTTGCCGCAGTCGTAGCAGAATCAATTGAAATAGCAGAGTCTGCTATAGCGAAGATCAAAGTTGAGTATGAGGTACTAAAACCAGTACTCTCCATTGATGAAGCTGCAGCAGAGAACGCTCCTTTGATCCATAACAGTTTCCAGGAGTATGTCGTAGGCGAACCAGAAGGCCTGGATAACACAAAAGCAGACGAGCGAGATGGTAAAATCATATACCAGTTTCCCATTCAAGCTGATCCAAAACGTAATATTGCAGCTAGTGTAACTGGCGGTATTGGTGATCTTGACATAGGATTCAGTGAAGCGGATTCTATCTTTGAAGAGGAGTATGAAACCACACAGATTCAATGCACGCCTGTTGAACCACATGTCGTCTTCACACGGATGGAAGGAGACCGACTCATTATTCATGCTTCAACACAAGTGCCCTGGCATTTGCGACGAATTGTAGCTCGTGTCCTGGGAATTCGGGAAAATAAGATTCGGGTGATTAAAGAACGCGTTGGTGGCGGATTTGGTGCAAAACAGGACATAGTGCTGGAGGAAGTAGCAGCATATTGCACATGGGTCACCGGAAGATCGATCCTTTTTCGATTCAACCGGGAAGAAGAGTTTATTGCATCCCGAACCAGGCACCCCATGAAAATAAAAATCAAATTGGGTGCCAAGAAGGACGGATCACTGACAGCGATAAAAATGGACCTCAAGGCAAACACGGGTCCATTCGGCTCACATTGCCTAACAGTTCCAATGAATGGATGTGGGAAATCGCTACCTCTTTTCCTTTGTGATCATGTTAGATTTGATGTGACCAGCTACTATTCCAACATCCCTCCCACCGGCGCCTACCAGGGATACGGTGCACCACAGGGATCCTATGCCCTGCAGTTGGCGATCGCAGAATTTGCAGATCAGCTGGGTGTGGATCACCTTGCTATGATTGAAAAGAATAGAGTACACGATGGTTCCATGTTGGAGATCCTCCGCTGTCTCGGAGAAGGACGCGAGGGAACACCACAGGCGGTTTCCAGCTGTGGACTCGGTCCCGCCCTTAAAAAGGGATCTGAGATGATCGCCTGGGGAAAAAAGGAAAAGAGTGATAATCCTGATGTGAGAATCGGGAAAGGTGTTTGTATTGTTCAGCAGGGATCAGGTCTGCCAGGTCTGGACTCAGCCAATGCAACGGTTTCACTGCTGGGAGATGGGACACTCATGCTCCTTAGTGGAGGTGCAGACCTGGGCACCGGACTGGATACAGTTACAACTAAGATGGTCGCTGAAAGTCTCTATACCCGGATGGAGGATATTTCTCTTTTGTCTGCCGATACAGACACGACTCCTTATGATGACGGTGCATATGCTTCAAGTGGAACATTCTTCTCTGGAAGTGCAGCATTAAAAGCCGCTGAAGGATTGAAAGTAAAAATCCTTGAGTCCGCATCCAAGATGTTAAATGAGCCTATTGAGGACCTCTCCGTTGTTTTCCCTTCAAAAGTCGTTGGTCAAAAAGGAACCTTAACATTCGAAGAAATCTCTAGGGATGCTCAGTGTGGAACTGGATGTGGCCAACTATCTGCTACTGCCAATTTCACGACAGACAAGGCCGCATTCCCCTATGGAGCTCATTTCTGTCAGGTTGCGGTAAACACACGGACGGGTGCAATAAAATTGCAGAAATACTACGCTCTTCAGGACTGTGGAACACCCATCAATCCAGAATTGGCTCTTGGGCAGATTTATGGTGGTGTCCTAAAAACCATCGGGCACTCTCTCTTTGAGGAGATGGTACTGGATTCTACTGGTACATGTGTTAATCCTGACCTGCTCGGTTACCAAGTACCTATGATCGGGGATTTGCCTGAAGATTTCAAAGCAGAATTGATCGAAACTGACGACCCATTTGGTCCATATGGCAGTAAATCTGTTGCTGAGATCTCCTGTAATGGGGCTGCTCCTGCGATAGCGTCGGCTATCCATGATGCTGTCGGACTCTGGTTCCGTCGCTGGCCGTTCACTGCAGAAAAAGTATTGCGTGGACTAGGCAGGATAAAATAGAGGACATCATGAAAAAAAAGTACATGCTATGTCGAGCCAAATTCCTGCTTCCTATGGCAAAACCAGACCCAACAAATCGGATCCAGGATGGTTATGTCCTTTCAGAGGGATCAAAGATTCTGGAAACAGGTCCATTTTCTCCTGAAACCGGGCAGCGTATCCTGGATCGATACAGATCAAACCTGACAGTAATGGGAATTGAAGGAAATGCACGATCAACTCCCAGTGAAATCCCTTGTTTCGAAGGCATCCTGATGCCTGCCTTTGTCAAAGCTCATGGACACGACCATGAACAACCGCTCATTGGGATAGCAAAAGATGAGCCACTCACCTCTTGGCTTGATCATGCAGTTAATCCCTTTACCGGGTTCCTGAACAAATATCAGGATGAGTTAACTCGTGAACTCGGGTGTTCCCCACAGCTAGCCACCTATCGCATGGCCCGGCTTTGTGATATTCACTATGGGATCACAGCAAGCATGGTCCACCACTGCAACTATAACAAGTATCATGTCCGGGAACTCACCCAGGCTAATGAGGCGGCTGGCACAACTATGATTATTGCCATTGGCGGTCAGGACCGGAACTATGTGGAGGACTTACTCGATAGCCCTGAAGAAGCGCTCCAACGATTGAACGAAGCCATTCAAATAAAGTCTCTTACAAGAACTTCCTTCTGTCCAGGACCAGACCAGCTATTCTCAAACAGTCGTCACATGCTCATACCCCTGAAAGCGTGGGCAAGAGAAAATGGGACACTTTTTCATGTTCATAGCTCAGAAGAACCTGCAACTACAAAGTGGTTCATAGAAGAAATTGAACCGGGCATGACGCCAGTACAGTTCGCAGACTCTATCGGGATTCTCGATGAAAACTCTGTGTTGGCTCATCAGGTAAATTGCGGCCCAGAAGACATTGAAATCCTAGCACTTACAAAAACAAAAATTGTTCACAACCCCTTGGCTAACACCATCCTTGGTTCGGGTATGCCGCCTATCATGGATATGATCAGGGCAGGAATTCCGGTAGCTATTTCGACGGATGGGTCTGGTTCAGCCGATAATCAGAATATTCTGGCAGCAGCTCGCCTTGCCGCACAGTATCAAAAAGCAAAATTCCAGGATGCAACGCTGCTTAAATCTGAACAATTGCTGGAAATGATCACGTCTATTCCTTCTGACATGCTGCACCTCAATCAGGGTGAACTAACCGCAGGTAAGGATGCAGATTGGATTTTAGTCGATGTTGCAAAGCCTAATATGACACCAACTCGACTCGATAATGTCATGGAAAACCTGATTTGGGCCTCGGATGGAAGTGAAATCCATTCAGTTGTCGCCAAAGGCAGAATCCTAAAGAAGGCAGGAAAGATTTTGCCGTTTACGGACGGGTCAACCGATAGATCCATCATGGGATCTGTTCAGAAATTATCAGAGTCATTTGCAGCACATCAAAAAAATGCAGATCCACTGACAGGAACGGGAGTGCACCAGTCAAGTTCTGAGTAATAATTATTCTTGGACTAAATGATGAAAGGCAGAATGTATTACTGTGTACTGATCATATCCAGAATCGTAATCAGTGCGGGTGGATTCTCAGGGTTCTCCTGTCTCCACAGGTCATAGAGTTCGCCTAGCCCTGTCGTCGCATTTTGACTGACCAGTTCGGTGATAATAGGCGCCAGGAATTGGTCCTTGGCTGTAGGTCCATCGAGAGAACCTGTTGCATCCACTAGAAGTTTAGAAGAGAGTTTATGTTCTCCAGTGTTTAGCCCATCAAAAATAATACCAGTATCACCATAAGACACACCATCGCCCGTATCTGAAGTTCCATCACCGGTGCCACCCAAGAGGTCATCGTAGTAATAGAGCCTATTGTCACTGGCGATTCCCTGGTAATTCCCTATTTGAACCAGACTCCAGTTATCCCTCGTAAACTCTGACCAGAGCGAACTGAGATCCTCTGGTGTAAACACCACAGGACCAAAAATATCCGGCTGCCCATCTATGAGGATATCCTGCAGATAGGCATTATTGAAAGATGTACCCAAACTGTCAGGAGACCAGTCAACACTAATCCTAATAGTTTCAACACCCATCGATGGGTCATAAGACAATGAGCCATCAGGAGTAGTCACCAGACCGTTGTAATAATGCTTCTCAATGGGTAGATCGAATTCAAAAGTAAACACCGTTACACGACCCCTAACCTGGCGTAAAACTCTCAAGGGCCCTGTGACCATGCTTAGGCCGAGAAATTCAAAATTTGTCTCATCAATAACATAGGGAATACTGAACATGGATCCTGAAACACGCATTTTTTCACGGTCCAGAAGATCAGCAGAAAACTGCGACCCCTCCCACACCTGGAGGCGATCCCATCGCCGATGGGCTGCATGAAACCCAAGACTATAATGATCACAGGTGATCTCATCCAAAACGCCGTCATATTGGACGCGTTCAATTGGGGATAAGGGCGGAGGTGCGGCACTTCGAAACAGGTAAAAATACACCATATCTCCACTCAAAGGGTCTGTAGCTTTTATCTGGACACGTGGATAGGCATCAGCACCTGCAAAATCCCCGAAATGACTCACGAGGGCCAATCCTCCTCCGTCTTGAGGATCAAGAACCAGCTCATCATTTGCATCAAGGAGACCATCATCGGGCATGAAGAATGATCCATCCACATCTTGCTCATCAATTTGAAAAGGAACCACTTCCCAGTTTCCATCTCGGAAAGCTGCACAGAATAACTGATTCAGCGAAACATGATCAAATTCTGGGATTTGTTCACCATTCAAAATGACAGGCTCAAATGGTCTAAAGTTGAGCAAAATAACCGATAGCAATAAACCCAGCATGTCTTATCCTCGTTTCTTTTTCTCAAAATAAAACTACGCAGGGAAGTTTACCTTTTTTTCAGTAGCTCAAAAAGTGATATTTGTTTTTAATGCGATCTGTTCTTTACTGCTAGTAAGATATTCATGCCTATTCAAGCTGGATCCTACATTATTCTGTATAAGGTACACTGACTCATGTGATGCACAGTAGAGCGTCAGGAAATATACCCTTACGCTGATTTCTCATGACGATCACAACACTACATAAAATGAATAGGCATGATTGTCAAAAGAATGTCAAACAATGATGTCTGTTTTCGTCCTTCGATTGGTTAAGGGAATATAGCTTCCTGATTAAGGGTGAAAGTAAGCAAATTTACTGTTTTTCGTTAGAAACAGGTAAAACTACAGGGAATCCTTTTAGCATTTCCAGGGTCTTTGGGTGAAAATTTTCCCAGATATCAGATGTGGTTGGTAATAGCACAAGACTACCATCCTCGCTGACATGATAGGGTTGCTTTGTGACGGGATTGATCAGGTTGAATTGTTCGATCACCGACAACATGTTTTCCTTATTTTGTTGCAGATCTTGATTTCGAAGAGCGAGAACCAGCCTGGTAGCATCTGACTGCCAAATAGAGGCGCAAACTTTGAGATTAAAACTAAAGTATAATGGTTTGACAATACCAAAATCTAAAATAATCCTGCCAATAGGATTATCAAACCAGTGCAAGGGATTTATTTTATTAAATCGCTTTACTGAAACAGGACGATTCAAAATTCCATAATTTAAAGCCTCCTGCATGAACTCAAAGTCCTGGACTACATATGCAATTGATGCCTCTTTATTACAAAAAAACTTGGCCCCCCATCCTATAAACTCCTTATCCAATGAGGCTTTCAGGTCTTCCGAATCAAACATGTTCTCCAGCAGGATATATTCACTATAAAGAGCCTGTTCATACCCACGTAATATGAAAGATGAATCTGGAATCCATTGATTGATTTCAACCTGGAAAGACAAATCCGATTCAAGTATGAATCGATTAAGTTGAGACGCCATATTTACTCCGACCACCACCTCAATTAGTGGGGGATTCTGCCACATGGCCATATTTATTTGGGAAACAGCCTCCAATGAATTGTATCCTTCCTCAGTAAACCCGTCTTTCAGCTTGTGATGAGCCTGGCATAAAAGCAGATGTGACAAAGCTGTTAAATTGCTATACAGTGGTAAGGTATCATCATAGGTTTTCACCCTGGGTGTTCGTGAGTTCCGGCCTTCAATCATAAGATTACCCATGTATTTCTGTCTGAAAAGATGATGAAATGAGGCTAAAACACTGCCGTTCTGAAGGATGTGCATATTAAGGTCATTTTCAGACATGGCCAA
>Ga0316190_10004289_pt1 | contig 10362 bp, 9 predicted proteins | sample Eddworburrow2_MG_FD_204929 | JGI IMG/M metagenome (GOLD analysis project Ga0316190, IMG submission 204929) | Coastal sediment microbial communities from Maine, United States - Eddy worm burrow 2 | ecosystem: Environmental > Aquatic > Marine > Coastal > Sediment | place: USA: Maine | collected... | reverse complement strand
CCTGCAGAGATTACACCAGCAACAACAGAAGAGATTGCCCCTGCAGAGATTACACCAGCAACAACAGAAGAGATTGCCCCTGCAGAGATTACACCAGCAACAACAGAAGAGATTGCCCCTGCAGAGATTACACCAGCAACAACAGAAGAGATTGCCCCTGCAGAGATTACACCAGCAACAACAGAAGAGATTGCCCCTGCAGAGACTACACCAGCAACAACAGAAGAGATTGCCCCTGCAGAGACTACACCGGCCGCTGCGGTGGAGCCGGAGTCAACACCGGACATGGCTCCTGCTACAGCATCAATTGCAGCACCAGACAAGGAAGATGTGCCCAAGGCGATTACTGACGCCTCGACAGAAACACCCTATGAAGTGATGGCAAAGGCCCGTGAGTCCTTCTGGTTGCGTGATTTTGACGCTGCCGAACAGCACTATCAGAACTTGACACAGATTGATCCGGACAATCCGGATGGCTATGGTGAGATGGGCAATATGTATTTTTCCCTGGGCAGGTGGGATGAGGCTGCCGCGTCTTACTACGAAGCCGGTACACGTTTGCTTAATGAGGGGCGTGTTGTACAGGCACGGCAATTGGTCGAAGTGATTCGCGGTTTAAACAGTCCCCGGGCTGACGAGCTTGACGCACAGGTTGTCGCTGCGTCTCCTCCATGACCTTGAATAGCCTAAATTTTAGTTCGCATTGCAAGGAGTGATTTATGATTAAACTGATTTGGAATTTATTGGCACTGGCAGGACTGGCCATTGTCGCAGGTATTATTTGGCTTGCAGTGACGTATGGATTCGGGCTGCAGAATTTCAAGGACCTTGCCAATCTCAAGCATTTTGATCCCAAGGCGGCCGAAGTCTATGTCGACATGACAAAAAGCCTGCTTGCCAGCGGCAATGGCGCTGAAGCGACTGTCTGGAAAGTCCCTGTAGAAGAAGGCCTGAGTGCGGAAGACGTTGAAGATGCCATGCGATCTGTAGCCAATGAGCGCAACTTCAAAAATGTGGGTGAGTTGCCACTTTCCGAACAAGTAGCCGCAATGACAGGCAAGGATCAGCGCTTCTGGAAGATCTATATGTTCTGTGATCCGCTGACCGCGGCCAAGATGATTGATTATTCCGATGCCTTCTCGGCCTACCTTCCTTGCCGAATAGCACTCGTTGAAGACAAGACAGGGCAGCTCTGGCTGTATACTCTGAACATGGACATGATGATTCATGGCGGCACAGAGTTGCCTGATGAACTCTATGAGGAAGCTACCATGGTCAAGGAAATTATCCTGGAAATCATGAACCGTGGTGCAGCGGGAGAATTCTGAACGCGATAGCGGGATCGATTTCAATGGCGCTATTCGGTGCCGGTTTGGTTAAGCTGGTCCGCCTGTAAAACTGTTAATCATTATGAGGTCAAGTATAAGTGTCTGAATGTCAAGTGAATAGTAGTGGAACAATGCCAGTGACGGATGATGAGGCCCTGCCACAGAGCATGGCTGCTTGCATGGACAAGTTCGCCAGGACCTTTGAGGCCAGTGCCAGGCGCTGGGAACTTATTATTTACCCCTCCATGCTGGCTTTTATCGTACTGGCGGCCTACGGTTTCTTCCTGATCTATACCTTGACGACTGATGTGGGCCGTCTGGCCAGAAGCATGGAAACAGTCACGGTAGCGATGACTGACGTGTCCGCCAATATGACTGCCGTCTCCGGAAACGTCGCGCAGATCTCGGGTAACCTGTCGCTTATTGCTTACGATATGGGTGATGGGACCGATTCCATAAGAAATATGCTGGTCAAGATGGATACAATGAACACCAACATAGGCGTGATGACAGTGCCCGTGTACGAAATGCGCAACGACATGGGCCACTTGAGCAAGAATATCCATGATGTATCCAGCCCCATGAAAATGATCCCCTGGTAAAGAATCACTAGCATAATGACTAACGCAGGTAAATCCATCAAGCTACGGCTCAAGAATCTTGAGCTGCATCTGAGAAAAGAAAATCCGGTACTGGTGGCCGCCGTACAAAGCTACCGTCATCTTGACCGGGTCGGCTACTCACTCGGACTACTGAACGAAGAACAATCCTTTGCCACGCAAATTTCGTGGTGGCCGATGATCTCGGTACTCGGTACCTTTTCAGCTGGTAAGTCCACCTTTATCAATCATTATCTCGATCAGCCATTACAATCGACCGGCAACCAGGCGGTTGATGACAAGTTCACCGTCGTTTGTTTTGGTGGCGAACACGGTTCACAGGCCTTGCCCGGGACGGCGCTGGATGCCGACCCGCGATTCCCATTTTACCACATCAGTAAAGAACTGGAAAAGGTTGCGCAAGGCGAGGGACGCCGTGTTGATACTTACCTGCAGTTAAAAACATCACCCAGCGAGAAACTGCGTGGCCGGATATTAATTGATTCCCCCGGCTTTGATGCAGATTCACAACGCACTGCAACATTGCGGCTGACTGACCACATCGTTGACCTGTCTGACCTGGTGCTGGTGTTTTTCGATGCCCGTCATCCCGAACCGGGTGCGATGCGCGATACCCTGAAACACCTTGTTGGTGACACGATTCATCGGCCAGATGCCACCAAGTTTGTTTTTATCCTCAACCAGATGGACACCACGGCACGGGATGATAATCCCGAAGAGGTTGTGGGTGCCTGGCAACGTGCAATTGCCCAGGAAGGGCTGACCGCCGGCCGTTTTTATTGTATTTACAATCCGGAAGTCGCCGTTGTCATTGAAGATGACGCATTACGCCAGCGTTATGAATCGAAGCGCGATCGTGACCTCGAGGAAATTCATCAACGCATACAACGTGTCGGGGTAGAGCGCGCCTACCGAATTACCGGCTCGCTAGAGAAACTGGCGCATCAAATAGAAGAAAAATACGTCCCGCGATTAATTGAATACAAGGCACAGTGGCGCCGGCTGGTGTTTTGGGGCGATGCCCTGGTAGCAGCCGGATTTCTGGGGGTGGCTGCCGTCACTGTTTCCCTGCTCGGCCTCTTTGACGGTTTTAAAGGGCTAAAGTTATCGATCGGGGATGCCTCTACCAGCACACTGGTGCTTGCACTGGCCCTGATCACTATTGTCATTGGCCTGTTTGCCTATCTGCATTTCCGAATACGTAATATTGCGGCAGCAAGAGTGCTCAAAAAGATTGAAAAGCAGTTCCCAGCAGGTCTGGATCGTGAACGGATGCGTCAGGCGTTTATTCACAACACCCGTCCATGGCACAGTATTTTCAGGAAAAGCCCGATCGGCTGGACCAGCCGGGGTCGCAAGCGCTTGCAACAGGTGATTGCCGAAGCGAACCAGTATGTGCAGACGTTGAATGACAAGTTCACAGACCCGTCGGGTGATATGATCCCGGAGGAGAAAGCGTCAACCCCGCTGGCCGTTGCCGGGCACCTCAGCCAGGAAGGGCAACCGGAAGAAACAGGTAGACCGGATGAAGTGCAACGTAATCCGGATTAAGTCACTCAGCCACATCAAACTATTCATTACTCCCGGAAACAAAATTTCATTCATAAGCGGGCTCGCACAGGCGAGGATCGTGAGCAAGGCGAAAATACTTTGCCCGCGAACACATCACTTTATTCAATTCTGTAATATCCCGTACACTTCTTCCCCCTGCTGGGTAAGACCAGGTCAGGGATAACTGAGCTCTGTAAGGTCAGTCGCCAGTCCTGTACCCGGTTTAAAATGCGTGTGACCACATTCCTTACTGTTTATTAATAATAATGAAAAAAACATCCATAACTGACCCAAGCCTGCATCCGGATGCAGTCGTGCGGGCGATTGAGCCCTTTCTGGCTGACCGTTCGGAGGAGCAGCAGCAGATGCTGATGCGGGCGGCCGAGTGGGCCATTAATGCCCATCAGGACCAGCGGAGGGCCTCCGGTGAACCATTTCACAGCCATGTGTTCGCCGTGGCACATATCCTCAATGGCTTGAACCTTGATTACGAGACCCTGGCTGCCGCAATGTTGCATGATGTGGTCGAGGATACCGATGCCACATTGGATGATGTCCGCACAGAATTTGGGCCGGTTATCGCGCGCCTGGTTGACGGTGTGACCAAGATGGAACGCATCGGCGAGTTTCAGAAGGCCGGTGAATCAGGCGATCAAAACCAGGCTGAAAGCCTGCGCAAGTTGCTGCTGGCCATGGCAGAAGATGTACGGGTGGTGCTCATCAAGTTGGCCGATCGCTTGCACAACATGCGTACCCTGCAACATCTGGATGCCGAACGACAGCGACGCATTGCCCGGGAAACACTGGATATTTATGCGCCACTGGCAAACCGCCTGGGTATCTGGCAGGTCAAGTGGGAACTTGAGGACCTGTCCCTGCGTTTCCTGGAACCGGTTGCCTACCGGGAACTGGCCACGTTGCTTGATGAAAAACGCGAAGATCGCGAGCACTACATCAGGCAAGTTATTGAACAACTGGGCGCTGAACTGGAAAAAGCCGGGATCAAGGCGACCGTCACCGGTCGACCCAAGCATATCAACAGCATTTATCGAAAAATGCAGCGCAAACGGCTCGATTTCGACCAGATCTTTGATATGCGTGCCGTACGCATCCTCGTCAAGGAGGAAAAGGACTGCTACGCGGCGCTGGGTGTGGTCCACGGTCTGTGGCGCCACATCCCGAAGGAGTTTGATGATTACATTGCAAATCCGAAGGAGAATCTCTACCGTTCATTGCACACGGCCGTGATCGGCCCCGAAGGGCGTAACCTCGAAATTCAGATCCGTACCGAAGCGATGCACCGGCATGCGGAACTTGGTGTGGCAGCGCACTGGCGTTACAAGGAAGGCGGTGGAAGCGATACCGCTTATGAAGAAAAAATCGCCTGGTTACGGCAATTGCTCGAATGGAAAGACGAGGAATACAGCGCAAATGATTTTGTCGACCGCTTCAAGTCCGAGGCCTTCCAGGAACGTGTTTATGTACTGACACCCCAGGGCCGGATTATTGATCTGCCGCAGGGCGCCACACCACTGGATTTCGCCTATGCCGTGCATACTGAAGTTGGCCACCGCTGTCGAGGCGCGAAGGTCAATGGTCGTATTGTGCCGCTGACTTACCCGTTGCAGAACGGGGAACAGGTGGAAGTGTTGACGACACGCCAGGGTGAGCCAAGTCGGGACTGGTTGAACACCCATCTGGGTTATCTAAAAACGTCACGTGCCCGCTCGCGGGTGCGGTCATGGTTCAGGTACCAGGATTTTGAACACAATGTCAGTGCCGGGCGCAACATCCTCGACCGCGAACTGCACCGTGTTGCTATTGCAGATTTATCCATGGATAAAATAGCTGCCCGTTTTAAATATAAACAGCTTGACGACTTCCTGGCCGCCATTGGTCACGGCGATATAACGGCCGGACAGCTCGCCAATGCAGCCAATGAGCTGGTTCCGCGCCAGGACGCATTGCCCTCTCAACCGCGCCGCGCCCTGAAAAAGGAACAGACGAGCACTGACGGTGGCTTCAGAATCTTCGGGGTCGGCAACCTGTTAACGACGACGGCCCGCTGCTGCAGCCCGGTACCCAACGATCCGATTATCGGTTACATCACGCGTGGGCGTGGCGTAACCATACACCGCCAGGACTGTGGCAATATACTACGGCTACAAGGCGAGGACCGGGACCGGCTGATCGAAGTGGAGTGGGGTGCGGCATCCGCTGAAGGTTACCAGGTTGATGTTGCCGTCGAGGCCTATGACCGTTCCGGATTATTGCGCGATATTACATCAGTGCTGGCCAATGAAAAGATCAACCTGAATGGTGTCAACACCCTGACTGATAAGCGCGACGGTATTGCTCGCATGAGTTTGACGCTTGAGATAGAGGATATTGGTCAACTAAGTCGCGTGTTGACGAAGATCGGGCAGTTACCGAATGTGGTCGAGGCGCGCCGAAAAGTATAGATTCCTTTATTTGGTGCAACACCCTGTTTGCGGATGCGATCCGCTGTTGCAATATTTCATTTGGCGTCCCGGAGACCATTCGAACGTCCGACCTAGCGCTTAGGAGGCGAGTTTCGTACACTCTTAGCCCGTATCAGGCGCCCCATCCCAGCAACAAAAAAACCATCTATAGTAGAACAAAACTCGATAGTATGTCTCATGAGCTATCACCTGTAGTCACTCCAGCTCGATGTCAAGTGTGACTACGGGAGTGGCTGTAAGCCGCGTCTGATGGAGCGCCTCGTTAGGCCTAGGAAATCCACCCGACCTCTTTCAAGAATTCATTCATTTCAGACTGTCTTTTTAAGTAATCTTTCGGTGGTGACAAATCGTTTTTCCTTATATCTTCTTCCATCTCTTTGATTCTTTCTTCTAATGTGTTTAACCCCACCTTCATTCTTAGTTCATTCACATTCTCGGGGTCTTCAATGTCCCATGGGCAAAATTGTCCCTTTTCGTTCCAGTCGAAGTAGCTTCCATAGACCTGCGGTTTTCTACTAAAGTAACAAATTCCATCTGTTAGGCAGGAAAGATGCTTAATGCTTGCCTCATTATCTTGTACCGCGCTTTCAAAGATAGGAAAACATCTTTTCATAAAATCTGGCCGGCTAATAGCATGCTGCAAGATCAACCATGCAGCATCAGCTCCTTCATCGCCTACTAAGCTAATTGTTGGCCAGCCATGAACTTCTACGATCCTTTCGAGTTCGTTCGCCTGTTTCAAGTGCAATTCGCGGATTCTTTTTGGATAGCCTTCATATAGCGAACCATCGCTTACGAGTTCAGTATTTAGACGGTTTTCATCTTCTACCATCTGCACCAATCTACTCTTTAGTTCTTCATTCATTATTGTCACGCTACATAGCCTAATGGAATTTACAAACTTGGCTAATTAAGCACAGAAGGTCCGAGTACAGTACATTGTTGCCGTCTCCAAGAATCTGGGAATTGCAAGTGTGGGTCGGTGGCCGTCCTTTAGCTCCGGCGCCAAACGAGCACCTTCGGCCAAAACGTGTCACATGCATAATCGCTGTGAACACACTCTTAAACCCTGCAAATGGTTATTCAATTACAGCTATCAATATGTTGAGCAGCTTGCCTCGCATATGTACGACCGATCAGACGCAACCCGTGGGTTTGGGTAGTCCGCCATACTTGGTGATTGGTTTCATCGGGCCTGTCATCCACAATTTGAACATCCCTTTCTGGTCTTCTCCCAGGTATTTGGAAAACTTGCGGATAGGGGGCACTACGGCATGCTCCTCATAATATTCGCGTGCCTTCAGTATCTGTTGCCATTTGACGTCATCGAGTTCCACCCCGTCGTCTTGTGCCATGGCGCGTGCAATCTCCGGCGTCCAGGTGCTGCTATTGACCAGGTAGCCGTCACCATCGCGTTCAGTTATATCCATTACTAAACCTCCAAACGTAAGTTACCAATATTATTGAATGTTACAAGCGATGATCGTTCTGACAGAAGTATTCATGGTTACACACACATTGCACCGGCAGTGTGCAGGGTTCGAGAAAGACCGTGCCTTGTGAAAATCACGTCTTCCATATGGAAGCCAACGAGCGATCGTTGCAGTAGTTTTTTCCCTACGTTGTTTGCACGGAAATAGCCTGCAGGGTGGACCTGATTACTAATCCTCACGAATGAGTTCCTTTATGATATACCCGCCTGATTTCTCGTCTAGCTGCAATGTCAGCAGGTTGCGCGCCTGCGCCTCTTCTAGCAGTTGTCCGAAGTTGCGGAAACCGTGATAGGTCTCGTTGAAACCCGGCTTGCGGCGTTTCAGTGTCTGCTTGACCATCGACCCCCAGACCTTTTCCTGCTCGCCGCGTTCTTTTAATAGGGCCTCAACCGTTTCGACCACCAGGTCCAGCGCATCCTGCTGCTTGTCATCCTCGGTTTTTACGGCGCTTTTCTTGCCCGCATTCTTCGCTACGGGCTTGCGCCGTCCCCGGCGAGGTTTGTCGGATTCACGCACCAGATCATCGTAAAAGATGAACTCGTCGCAATTGGCGATGAGTAAATCGGAGGTCGAGCTCTTCACGCCGACCCCGATGACCACCTTGTCATTCTCACGCAATTTGCTGACCAGTGGCGAAAAATCGGAGTCACCGCTAATGATCACGAAGGTGTCAACATGCGACTTGGTATAGCAGAGATCCAGTGCATCAACGACCATGCGGATGTCTGCTGAGTTCTTGCCTGACTGGCGTACGTGGGGAATCTCGATCAGCTCAAAGGCCGCCTCGTGCATGGCTGCTTTGAACTCCTTGTAACGATCCCAGTCACAGTAGGCCTTCTTGACAACAATACTGCCCTTGAGCAACAGGCGCTCCAATACCTTTTGTATATCAAAGGCAGCGTACTTTTCATCTCGCACGCCTAGCGCAACGTTCTCGAAGTCGCAGAACAGTGCCATGTTGCGGGTTTCTATTTTCTCTTTCATTTTTTCCTGTGTAGTTTCTCCTGTGTAAATCCTGTAATCATAATATGCTCCTGGTTGCATGCAAGTAATAACAACCTGCCTGTCTCGCTAACCAGAGGGTCAGCCTGCTTCCATGACATTCTACAAAGATGGCAATAATGAAACAAAAATAATCACATCAGGTTACGCCATTCGGTCAAGTGACTTTTCAATACTAAGATCGTACCGTTTTACCCCTACTCGCTTCTCATTATCGACAGTATCCAGCAGCTCCAGTGCTGCGCCCGATTATAGCAGTGTCGGAAGTAAGGCCTGTGCCCGCATACCCCCACGTACAGGGCCCGCTGGTCAGGCCAACCCCATAGCCAACCTGATCACAACTAAAGAACTCAGTGTTCGCCCAGGATATTCCTGGATTCCTTCCTGGACTTTCTCGCAGCCTTCTTTTCCTTCGGTGTCATGGCGGGTTTCTTTTTATCTTCCCTGTGACTTTTTCGTTCTTTCGACATAATGGTTCTCCAGATAATTGATAGGTGATTTTCAAGCCAACTACTGCCATACCCTGACGGCTGTGCCGGGTCGGTATGGTCGCAGCTGCCTGATTCCTCAGGGCAGAGCGCAGTTACCCTGTCTCTTGCGGTAAGGCCGGTTACACTCCCAATCGTTTCCGGAAGAATCAAGGTGAGCGTTCTCCACCACATTCACAACGACGCAGGCCTCTTTGACCGTTCGATATCCGCGGTCGCATTTCCATCCGGGTCCAGATGAAGAGTCCACCAGATATCCATTTGCCGGCACGTGGATGTCAACGCAGTCCCTACCGATCGCTCGATACCCATGGTCACACGCCCAACCAGACCCGTACGAGGAGTCCACTAGATAACCGTTCGATGGCACAGGAATGGCAACGCAGGCTTTATCGACCGCTCGATACCCACGACTGCATTTCCATGTATCTCCGGGGAAGTTCAGATAGGCATTCGGAGGCACCTTGATGGAAGTGCAGGCCTCCTTATCCTCCCGATAACCTCGACCACATTTCCAACCGTTCCCGTAGGGCGAATTTGTCTGGTATGCATTTGCAGGCACCTTGACAGCTGCGCATGCTCCATTGAGCTTTCGAAAACCTCGATTACACTCCCAGCCGCTCCCATAGGACGTATTTGCCAGATATGCGTTTTCGGGAACCTTGACGGATGCGCAGGTCCCATTGGCCTTTCTATACCCTCGCTCACACTCCCAGCCGCTCCCGTAACTCTTCGCTCGTGCATTCACGGGCAACTCAGGGGAATCGTTTTCGGCGGACATAACGCCCTGTGCAGGTATTAGAAGTGCCAAAAGAACCAGTGAGTGAATGAAAATGGTGGGTGCTTGTCGAATTTTACTCATTGGTCATCCCATGTAAGTCCTTACTTCAAGAAAGATTACCAACGCGAAGGCAAACGTAGCTGATAGAATCATCAGCAATGACCTGGTGAATCTGAAAGTTTTTTGTGTCATGACATCTGCGCCCCAATGGCTGGTTAATATGGGTAGCCGGGAAGGAGTAGCCAGCCAGTGTGGCTTTTGTTTCTAACCGGATTGTCGTGCTGTATGCACTCACCGGTCGAGATTTCTGTGGGAGCAAATAGAGAGAGGAAAGTACTGGCAACAGTAGCACACTTACGAGGTAATGCTATGAATAAATTGTCTTGCACGTATACGAAAGGCGAAGACACCCTGTACGGCAGCATTGGGTTGCGGGCTCAACCGATCAGCCAGTCAAATACAGACTACACCCGCCAACCATACATCATCAAATGCTAAAAGACGGGAATGGGTCGACTCCTGCCGATTATCGGAATCTTATATTAAGAGCTTCATGTTCTACCGGGTTCGGCCAATACTGGTCATAGCCGGGTTCGAAATAAAAACCTCATATACC
>Ga0316190_10004288_pt1 | contig 10363 bp, 2 predicted proteins | sample Eddworburrow2_MG_FD_204929 | JGI IMG/M metagenome (GOLD analysis project Ga0316190, IMG submission 204929) | Coastal sediment microbial communities from Maine, United States - Eddy worm burrow 2 | ecosystem: Environmental > Aquatic > Marine > Coastal > Sediment | place: USA: Maine | collected... | reverse complement strand
TACCCTTACTACCACGTCTTTCATGGGGTCGTGACGGAGGCGAGTCACAGCTATTCAGGGGGCGTGAACACTGTATCGGTCAATTGCTCGTCGATGCTTCATTTCTGGCAGTACCAGAACATGAGCACCAACGCCTCGTACTTCGGGGCACGGCCGCGCAACAGCAAGCTCAAAGTGAGCATGGTCGGCCATAATTTCACGGGGATGCACCCCTACGCCATCATGTACACGCTTCATCACGACATGGTGGGTGCAGCTGGTGGTGTGGCTTGGGCGCTGTCCAGTCGCACGAACCAGACAGCGGTATCCGAGGTCGGTGGTGAGACGCTGTTCTCCCTGAACATTCGGTACTGGGAACGGCGGTTCTCCCAGCGGATGATCCGGCTGCGAATGCACGGAGCAACGGGCGAGTTGTTTTCGACGATGGCGGCAGCCTGGTTGGCTCGTACTTCGTCTGCGAACATCATGCGAGTGGTGCGCAGTCGCTACAACGACAAGAAACCCAGCTCGGCCAAGAGGGTGCTGGCTCAGTCCGAGGCCGTTGGCATGACCAGTCGTGCCTACCGAAGGGCCCTCGAAGGGGCCCGTAAGGCAGCGGCTAAGAAGGGGCTGTCCAAAGAGGAGAAGGCTCGCCGCCTGGATGAGGTCAAGCAGCTCCAGGCGGACCGGGACCCGGACATCGGGGCTACGGTCTATGCCAACCGGTCCAAGGGCGGAGGCAAGTCCAACAAGCCGGTATTCGAGCTGAACCTCATCGAGATGCAGGCCTTCGTTTCCAACATAGGCAACTGGGGTCAGGTCAACCTCTTCGAGTCCAGCTACGAGTCCAAGCTCGACATCGCCCAAAAGGTGATGGAGATCACAGGGTTCGAGTTCTACCAGGACGTGGACGGCGACTTCGTGTTCAAGCCGCCCATGTGGAACCTCGACACGAGCAACAGCCGGGTCTACCGCATCGAGGACATCGACATCATCAACGTCTCCTTCTCCGAGAAAGAGCCGCAGGTGACGTACATGACCTGCAAGGGCTCGCAGTTCAAGAATCTCGGGGGGACGGGCACCGAGAACGAGTGGGGCGTTCGGGGTCAGTACATCGACTACCGTTTGGTGGCCCAGTTCGGCTGGCGGCCAGGCACCTACGAGACGGCGTACTTCAACGACCCGAAAAGCATGTTCTTCTCGGCCGTCAACCGCATGGATGTGATGAACATCGGCATCAACTCGGCCAGCTTGACCATCCCGGTCCGCCCCGAGCTGCGTCCTGGGTTCCCGGTCTTCATCCCCTACCTGGACGCTTACTATTACTGCGGTAGCTTTGCTCACTCACACGCGGTCGGTGGGCAGTGTACGACCAGCCTCCAGCTTGTCGGCAAGCGGTCCAAGTTCTTCGCCCCCGGCAAGTCTCCGGGCCTGGGTGAGAGCCCCAGTATCAAGAGCATCACCCTGGACAACACCGTCCGGCCAGAGCGCCCCCTGACGGTGCTTGACAAAAAGACGGGCCTGCCCACCCTTTCCGGGTTCCCCAACGTGGTGATGGCTCTGGATCCCACGGAGATTAATCCCCTGTTCTTTGTCGTGGGCAGTGACGCGGAGGATCTCTCCGATCCTCGGGTGATCAAGCACCTGCTCAAGATCGGTCAGCGGCTGGGGCTCATAACCAAGGTCAACCAAGAGCCCGTCAACGGCATCAACTACTACACGTTCACGACCCATTTCAAAGTGGGCGAAGGGGATCAGGCAGAGCCGTTGGAGGTGTTGTTCTACTTCAAGGAGGATGACTTCCAAGGCCAGACGACGGACTCGAAGAAGGCGACGGCTGCTATCCTCCAACAGACGAACATCCCCGCAGACCGGGTGTTCAGTCTGACCAAGCAGGCCGTCAACTACGAGACGATGATTAAAAAGACGGCGGGAGACCGCAAGACTGCTCAGGATGGCTTGCGCGAAAAGCAAGCGGAGGTGGTGGGGCTGCAAGCCGAGCGGGCCGAGCTGCAATCGGGGGCGGATGGCAAGGGCAAGCCCTACCGCAGCACCCCCAAGGGTCTGGCGAAAATCGCCAAGCTCTCCCGGCAGATTGAAATTATCGATACGGAGCTGAAAGGCCTGGCGGACAGAGCCAACGAACAGAGTCAGAAGCTGGAGGCATCGTGGCGGGATCCCGGTGATGGGAGCGCTCTGGGCGTCGCGTTCCTTTTGAACATGCTCGACACCGTGGGTGAGCATTATCGGGCCTCTGCTGATTTCCAGGGCCGCGACGACTTGTCGAACAGCATCAACCTGCTCGACATGCTCTCAGACAAGAAGGCTATCTTCAGCAACGGCACACAGCCAGGCTTCTACCGTTACTACTCGGCGAGCCACCCGGACTTGGAGCACCAGGGTCCGAAGACCGTCAAGTACCGCAAGGGCAGCAAGACCTTGACGGATGACTCGAAGAACCCGCCTCCAATCGACGGCACCGTCCCGACCATCCAGATGTACGCCAAGGACGTGAACAAGAATGACCCGGACGCGGCAGGGGTGGATGCCCAGCTTGTGGACGGTAAGCCGTCGGGTGGTATCAGGGTGCTCAACAGCAACCGGAAGTTCCCCGGTGGTCAGTCCCTCTCGTCCAGTGACATCCTGGAGGTGATGTTCACGGCCGCGCCCGTCACCATCGTCAAAAGCGCTACGACCACCTATTCGTCCGTTGGGGCGGGCTCTATGGGGAAGGCCGCAGAGAAAAAGCTCGGAGAGCATTTCACGACGGAACTGGTGGGAGGTTACCTTACCGAAAAAACGTCTTTCAAGGACTATTTCTTCGAGCGCTGGTCCTTCCTGGTGAACAAGACGGAGAGGGCCTTCCGCAAGGTGGAAATTCAGAACATCAGTAAGGTGGGAACTTACGTGGCCCCTGAGTTCCCAGAAACAGTCACCGTGTTCAAGCCTCGGGTACCGTCAACCACCACACTGGAACAGCTCCAGTACGGGGATGCGTTGACGACCCCAGACCCTTCGGGGGTCATCAATACGTTCAAGGGCATATCTTTGGGGCCGCAAGGCTCCAAGGCGACGGCTGCCCAGGTCCTGAACGCTGGTGGGGAGTCCTTGGGGAAGGAGTTCACGCGGTTTTTGGAGAAGACGCGGCTGGGGATCAAGCGAGCTTTCCTCAAGAGCGGGGGGAAGAAAGCGGATCTGAAAAAGGTGCTGGGCGACTTCAACAATGCGATGGGCAGTACCCTTGGTGTCGCTGTAGCAGCCAGCACCACGAAGAAGGGCAGCTACAAGAGGACCGTCCGCCAGGAGACCTACAGCCCGGTGTTCCCTGTTTCGGATGCTCGGGGCTACACCGTCATTGGCTCGTACCGCTACGGCCGCGACGTGAGCATCGAGCCTCAGGGCGTGTTTGACCAACTGCACAAGTTGGACCTTTTCAGCCTGCTCTCCAAGGACCTGGTGGAGAACGTGCTGCGGTTGTTCGTCCAGGGCAAGTCCATCGCCGTGCCGAAGATGGAGACGGTGCAGGTCAATGGCAAGACCGTGACCCGTCCGGTCCAAGGCAACGTCACGGTCAAGAGCAAGGCTGCTGGTGCCGCCAAGTACCTCAACGAGAAGGTGCTCCAGCAGCTCAGCAACCGAGGCGTGACCGAGAAACAGCTCCTCGATTACGGGTTCTTGCTCCGCGAGGGTGGGGACTTGAGCCAGCTCACGTTCTCCCTTGCCAATATCTTCGCCTCGGGCCAGCTCGAAGGCGTGCAGAAGATCCCCGTCATCAACGCGGCGTACTCGCTGGCGGACATGAACGTCCAGCAGGCAGGCCACATTTGCGACTGCAAGGCCGCCGAGGCGAACGTGAAGATCCAGGCGTTCGGCCAAGAGGAGTTTCTTCAGTTCACCCCCGAGGGCGCACCTCACCTGGATGCTGTGGGGGCCGATGCGGGCACACGCTGGCTGGCGAAGACGGCTGCTCAAGCGGCGTCCACCTGGCGGTTGCAGCAAGAGGCCCTACGTGGTCAGGTGCTCGACCAGGGTGGCAAGGGGCTCATTGGGAAGCTCTCCGAGACTGGGGAGGAGATCCAATCGGCTATCGAGACTGCCCAGCGCAACTTCGCCCCGGAGGGGCCCCTGGATCAAGCCACCGCAGACTTAGGTCGACTGGCCGGCAATGTGGGCACCGGGCCTGAGGATGACTTGTAATGGCTGACGAATACGGACGTGCCTGGAACAGCCTTGGACGGATCCATCATGGGGATCTCATCAACCAGCCCTTCGTCAAGAAGAAGAAGCTGGATGAGATGAACCCCGACAAGGGCGGCAACCTCGGGTTGGGCGTCGCTCGCGTCGTGGACATCGATTACGAAGAGCACTACGTCACCCTTCGCACGGTCATCGGCACCGAGCAGGAGTTCGAGCGTGTTCCGGTCCCTCTGACGTACCCTGGGGCCGGCTGTCGCCATTTCCTCGGTGCGATGCCCGAGGTTGGTGACTATGCCGTCATCGGCTGGCTGCCCCAGGAGACTTCGGAGAAGTTCGGTGGCTCGGCTACCCCTGTCATCCTGACTTGGATCGTGCCAGGCGTGTGGCCGGGTCGTGACTGGCTCACGATGTCGAACTTCACGGAGGAGGAGCACGACGGAGGGTCGAGCCGCAGTAAGGAAGAGCTGCAAGGCATCTTCGACCGTATCCGGCACAAGCTCCGCCACATCCAGCCGGGCAACATCGTCGCATCCAGCTCCCAGGGTGCCGACATGGTGCTCGACGAGGGCGTGATGTTCACGAACCGCCGGGGCAACGAGTTCATTCTCCGTGACTCCGACCAGGCTGTCGTCACCCGAGCGCTCCAGCAGTTCACGCACCTGGCTGGTAGCCGCACCTACGCAGGCATGGTTCAGCGAGATGCCACCCGGCTCCCGACGACGATGTTCTCTGACGGCTACACCTGGGACGGTCCTGCACAGGCCTACGCGGGCACCGCACTGCATGAGTTTGAGCAGCCGGAGAACAGCCGCTATCCCCGGAACCACCTGACCCCGGAGCCGATGCTGAGTCGGACCTTTGACGACGACGACAAGCTCACTGCATCGACGTACTCATACCCGACCCACCTTGACCCCTACGTTTTCCTCCGCAATGGCGGGTACATCGACGAGGAAGGCATCGCGGTCCCGAACACCCCGATCAATGATGCGGTCTACGGTGGCAAGAATATCTATCGAGTCGGTCCCGGCTCGACCGACAACACCACCCTCCTGCCAGGTGCCGCCACCCTGACAGAGCATCGTATTGAGGTGTCCCACACCTCAGACGGCCTTCTTCCGGTCACAGAGCAGACGGACGGTTTCGACGCCGAGCGGCTTCCTGGCAGCGACCCGGACACCCCCGGCGTCTCGGACAACAGTCCCTACATCGAATGGGTGATGGGATCGGTGGTCGGCAATGACCCTTACTCGGCCCGTGGTCGCAAAGAGTATGGGCTGCCCTTGGTCACCCAGGTATTCGACGCAACGGGCGGACTGAGCCCCGTTATCGGCCCTGCCCGCATTGCCCTGCCAGGCCGCAGTGGCGGCACCCCGCTGGTTGAGCACGCAGCCACTCTGTTCAAGCTGACGCCGCCCAAGGGCGACCAGGCTCCGACCTGGTGGTCGGTCAACAAGCAGGGGCAGGTCCGCATCAACATCTCTGGTCCGCTCTCAGGCTTCGGAGTAGAGGCCGCCATCGCAGGTGGTCTTCGCTTGGCCATCGGTGGGGGTTTGGACCTCCAGCTCAAGGGCGGCATTCATTTCTCCACCCTGAGCAAGAACAGCCTCGGTCTACGCAGTGAGCAGGGGCCGGTGACGCTCTACGGTGGCGGCAGCGCTCGGGACGCTGAGTCCACGCTGGAGCGGATGCATGGCACTCAGGGTGCCGAGGGCAACTCGACCCCGAGCGTGGACATCCATGGACGGACGAATGTTCGGATGCGGGCCGAGAAGAAGATGCTTCTCAAGGGCCAGGAGATCGAGGCCAACGCCAAGGTGGTCAAAACCATCGGGCAAGAGTTGGTGGAAATCACGTCGGCGAAGCAGATCTCGACGGCGACGGAGGACTACAAGTCTACCGTCAGCGGCAAGAGAACCGACTCATTCACAGGCCCCAAGCAGCTCCTCCCGACCAATGGGGCCCTGCACGAGCGGAGCTACACGCCGAATTTCCCTGGCATGGTATGCGAAGAGGTCACCTATGAGATGGGCGACCGCGAGGAGACGTTCAACCTCGGCAACCACACCACCTCGATGGTCATCGGTGACATGACCTACGAGACGGAGTTGGGGACCTGGAAGGCCCGCGCACTCCAAAACTCCATCGAGATTGGAGCCGGTGGCATCACAGCCGATGCCACGCTCGGCAACGTGAAACTCACCGCCACGGCTGGTTCTGCCACGATGAAGGGATCAGTGTCCGCACGGGTTGAGGCTTCAGGCCCGACGACCATCCGGTCCGGCTCGGTGGTGCAGCTATCCTCTCCGGGAAATGGGATCGACATTGGTCCCGTCCTCACCGCTGGCTCGCTGGAGCCTTTCACAAATCTTCCATTCTCGACATGGGGTTTGGGAGCGAAAACTGTCGTCGTGACGAACTAAATGCCCATTTCACCCCCTCAGATCTACAGCGAGTTGAACACATTCCGTGTGGTGAGCCTGCACAAGTTCGGCGGTTGGGAATTCGACCGCTTTGCACTGTCGGTAGCTAACGCCGTCTCGGTGTGGTTGACCTCCGTGCAGCTCCAGGGGCTCGCCACAGGCACAGCGGGAGTGGGCTCCGTTGCCCCACCGACCACCAAGGTACTCGTGCCCCCGAATCCATCCCTGGTGACCAACGCTCTGGCAGCAGCGGGCATCAGAGGGTCTTTGGGCGTGGCCTTGGGTCAAGTGCTGGGCCTCGCCATCCCCCTGGTTGTGACGACGTTCGGTCAGTATACCGGAGGTGCAGTTGGTGTGGGCATCGGAGCGGATGTCTCCAAGGTCACGGTGGCCAACCCGGCTATCCTCTCGGTGCTACTCACAGCCCACCTGGCCCCTAGCCCGGCAAAGTCCATGATGGTTCTAGGCTTGTCACAAGGCCTTTCTGCGCTACTCCTGGCGGGCACTGGGCTGGGTAGTGTGGTGGGTTCCCCCAGCATCGTCCCAGGTGCCGGGCCAACTTCATCGGTGATGGTCTAGCACATGGGTTTTGACTTCACAGGACATGTCCTCCGCGCCCCCCGACTCGCTTCGGGCAACGCTGCTACGTCCAGCGAGCCCACCAATGGCGTCGTGCGTGACGTGCGCATCCCACCAGCCCGAACGGCAGTGGCCCCCGAGGTCGAGGGGATGCCGGGCACGCCTGCGATGGTGGACCTGGCCGGGGACCACTACCGAGCTTCCGTACTTGAGGCTCCAGGCACATCGCCACAGGAGTATCTGACGTGGGCTGCTTTTTCGGGTCAGCTCGCACAGGTCGAAGACCCCGACTGGTGGGTTGAGGACGGCACCGGCCGTATCCCCGTGGGCACCCTTACGGCTACGGGCACTGAGGAGGCATTCGAGGACGGCACCCTCAAGGTTATCGTGACGGACGATGGTGGTCGTCAGGTCGGCCAGGTCACGCACCTGGTCATCGCCCGTGGCGATGTTGAGCACAACGACACTGGCTGGGTGGATGAGGCTAGCCCGGCCGCCGGGCGCAAAGGTACGCTCCCCTACTCGGTCGTCGTGCTCGCACCCACGGACTATGACACCGTGGGCGGCATCGCCACCCTCACCGATGCCAACGTCTATGACGCCCCGGACACAGGCCTGGTAGCCAGCGACCTGACTACCCTTTATGGCGATGCTCTTTCCCTGGGTCGTGGGGACATCATCGTGGGTGTCCGTTACGTCCTGGCGTCCCTCAAGTTCTGGTGGACCCGCAACGACCGCTACGAGACACGGTTTGGATGGGATGGGTCACGACAGCGTTGGATGCCGTACAAGGGTTCCGCCCCCGTCGGTCTGGGCACCTTGGCTTTCGATGAGACGTACAAGCTCAACCCGCCGCTCAGCAACCTCCCCATTGGCTCTGTGTTGCCAGGCAACGCTTTGGTGGGAGATGAGTATGCAATGGTACGCCTGGGCACGTCAGCGGGGGCTACAAGCCTTCCTGTGGGCTCCTCTGATCCCGGTGGGTTCGCTGGCATCCGGGTGGTGAAGGATTCGGAGGCGGCGGCAGACTACGATTTCTCGGTGAGTATCGACTCCGGCATCGTCGGCCAGACCAATGGCATCCTCCAGTTCAACCCGCAGTACGTCGAGAGCAACGCTGGCAAGTCCCTCTGGTATGTCTACCGGGGGTTCTCCCCCGAGGCTGATGGGTTGGTCGGGCAGATCGATGACGAGGAGCTGTTCCTGACCCCGGTGCCTGGACCAACGGATCATCCATTCGTCCGCATCAACAATCGCACTCCGTTGTCGGTCACGCTGGTCGCGACCGATGCCGACGCTTTGGTATCAGGGCCGGTTGAGGGTTCTTGCGTGGTAGCCCTGACCACGGGTCGGCTGGTGCTCTCCCCGGCGGACGTGAACAAGTCGGACTCGGACCGGCCCGAGTTCAACAAGCACTTCCTCGGGGCTCGGGTGCTCTACGACGGTGTGGCCCTCAACGCCATCCCGCAGCCGACTAAGCGACCCCGCCTCCTCGTGCAGAGTGATGAAGTCACCGAGGTGATGGCCGCCGCTGGGTCGATGTACCTGCGTGACGCCATCCTCTGGCCGGAAGACGCGACGACGGATGCAGACCGAGGACTCGGTGAGTCCGGTGTGCTCTACCTTCCCGATGGCTCCGGGGCCATTCCGATGCCGGAGGGCGTGGATCCCTCGGCCGTCACTATCCCCGTGCGGCCCGGCGGTGACACCCTGGTGGGTCCACCCCAGACGCTCGGCCTCATTCGCCAGATCCATGATGGTGTGAGTGACCTCATCCTGTTCTCTGAGAGTGGGGCGGTGGCCGAGGTCATCGTGGTGGCCCGCAACTCCGACTTGCCCAGCGCTTTTGACGTGCCGGTGGGTGTGGCCTACATCGCCCGTGAGTCCACGACGCTGGGTGGATCTCCCTACTCGCAGGTTGTGTTCAATGCCAACCACCGCAAAGAGTGGGCGGGTGAAGCCACCTACTTCCTCCAGGCTGCCTTCAATCCGTCCTATTACACCACCCAGGCTTCTCTCTCCTCGAAGAGCCGCATTGTGTTCCGTTTCGATGGGACCGAGGTGTTCCACTTCGCCATCGACGGAGTGGCCCACGACTGGCCTTCGAGCCTGTTGCTGGCAGCTTTGCCGGACAACGAGTTTTTCGACTCGGGTGAGGTGGCAGCGTCTATTCAGGCTCGCATCTCGGCACAGGCTGGTACGGGTATCTGCCGGGCCTCCGGCGACCGCCTGGTGCTGGAAGCACTGGACCCGACCTTGGACGGGAGCCTGGTTGAGATCGGCTGGGGAAACCCCCGTGACCTGAGTGGGGCCGCTGCTTTGGGGTTCTTGCCTGGGTGGTTGGTAGAGGCAGGCAAGCCTAACTGGCTGTCGGACTCGGGCATCTCGATGGGGATGTCGCGGAGCTTGCTCAATCTTGACCGCAGCACCGCAGACGCGGACTACTTCTCTCAGTACAGGCTGGAAGAGCAGGTGTTGGCCACGTCGGTTCAGGCCAGCCCCTTCGTCTTCTTCGACTACCCGCCGGTCGAGGACATCGCCGGGTTCGATGAGGGCGTGTTTTTCAACATGCAGACGGTGGCCCTCAACGGCGACGACCTCCGCATCATCGACAAGCGATTGGGACACTACGAGGAGATTGAGCACCGTTTCGACCAAGGGAAATTCGCCTGGTTGGGCGAGGCGTTCGTGGCTGAGCAGGTGCTCCAACGGACCTCGACTGTCAACGTGGGCAACGTCGCGGTGTCGCCCCCGACCCTGCTCTCCGCTCCGGGCATCAACGGCGCTTTCATGGCTGCTGAGGATGGAGCCCGGTATGTGCTCCAGGAGCAGGGCGTAAGCTACATTCTGCCGGACGAAGGTCAGTCGGGCTCAATCCAGCTCATCACTCGTTACGGGGCACGGGTCGCTTTCGGCGGCCGGGGCTCTTACACGCAGGGTGGGACGACGTTCACGGACCAGGACGCCACTTTCCTCACCGACATCACTCCTGGGGACCGCATCAAGCTGGCGTCGGGTGACGCAGTGGGCTCGTACTTGGTCCAGTCGGTCACGAACGACAACAACTGCGAGGTGCTGCCCGCATTCACGGCCGATGCAGCCAGGGCAACAGCCTGGGAGGCTTTCTCCGGTTTCTCAGACGACGTGTACGACCCAGCCATCGTGGCCGACCAGGTATTCCAGTC
>Ga0316190_10004285_pt1 | contig 10366 bp, 7 predicted proteins | sample Eddworburrow2_MG_FD_204929 | JGI IMG/M metagenome (GOLD analysis project Ga0316190, IMG submission 204929) | Coastal sediment microbial communities from Maine, United States - Eddy worm burrow 2 | ecosystem: Environmental > Aquatic > Marine > Coastal > Sediment | place: USA: Maine | collected... | reverse complement strand
GATATTAAAGAGGGCAGCACTATAACCGTCGACCAGAAAACATATGAGTTCAAACAGATTCATTTCCATACGCCCGCTGAGCATTTAATCGATGGGATCACTTACCCTATGGAAATGCATATTGTTAATAAATTGATAGGGGACGAGACGGAATATTTGGTATTTGCGGTCCATTTTAAAATGGGGAAAGAGAATAAATTTATTAGTCAATTTCTTAATTTAATCCCTAAAAACGAAGATCAATCAAAAGAGATAGCTACGGGAACCGTAAAGCTGAGGAATTTGTTTGGTGAAAACCCGCGGGAAGAATGGAATTCGTATTATAACTATAAAGGCTCCCTCACTACGCCGCCCTATACAGAAAGCGTGAATTGGTTTGTAGTGAAGAAAATTTTCAATGCCTCTTCTGATCAAATTCAGAAAATCAATTTGATCGAGGGAGATAATGCCCGCCATATCCAGGCGGAGTACAATCGAACGATTAATCAAGAATAAGGGGCACCTTGCGCGGGTTTGATCCACACCCCTCGCACCAAATAAATAAAGGGGTTAGAGCCTTCCAGCTTTTACCCCTTTTGTTTTGGTTTCGGTTAGTGTGTAATTCGTGTGTAATAGTGTCAGGAAAACTTATCTGTTGGTGGCTGTAACGCTTCACCAACGACCGGCAGCTTTCGGCCAGAAGCGACCTTGACAGTTGAATTCAGTGGCGGCGGTACGGAAACTAATCAAACAGTTCCCGCAAAATCTCACCGACAGTGCCTGAAGGCTGTTTGGTGCCCACGTAAGCCGACAGGCTTGGTGCAATATCTACTGTATGAATCTTTCGGGTTACCATTTTTGCATCCAGTTCTGCGCCCGCAAATACGATGGGCACATAAGTGTCATATTTCCAGGGTGAGCCATGGGTTGATGTGACAGTGAGACCGTCAAAATCGTTAATGAACCAGTTGGGTTCGAACACTATATAGATATTGCCTGAACGTTTGGGGTGAAAGTTATTTACTACCGAACGGTATAACGGTATGTCGGGTAAATTACCTCTCTGCAATGCTGTGCTTGAGATCGCAAGCGAGATGCCAGGAAGCGCCAAAAGCTCTTTAACCACAGCCGTTTCCAACGCCTGTTGATTGATTTTCTCATTGTTAATTACCTCATTACTAAAATACAGGTAGGGGTGTTGATATTTTTCCAGTAATTTACCTTTGATCTTAAACTTTTTTTTTAATCGACTGATGGCCGCGCCTTTATCCCAGCTATCCGGCTGTACATATCCTGCGGGGATATTAAGAGAATTGAGATAGCCGGGTGAGTCAGGTCCACCGTGATCGGCAGAAAGTACAATGAGTGTGTTTTTAAGGCCAACCTGTTTATCTATAAATTTAAATAATTCTGCCAGCGTATGATCCAGTCTTAAAATGTTATCTTCAGCTTCGAGGCTTGATGGCCCGAATATATGGCCGACATAATCAGTCGAAGAAAAACTGATACTGAGATAATCAGTTATTTTATCTGCGCCAAGTTGTTCTTTAACCAATAAGGTTTTAGCAAAGTCGAGCGTTAACTCATCACCGGCAGGACTAATAGTTAGCAAGGTTGTATAGTACTTGCTATTGCTCTTTCCGTAAGGATGTGGAAACACACGACCAAAACCGGCAAGGTTGGTTTCCCACTCGCGGTCATCCGAGTCTCCAAATAGATAGCTATTATTGTTATGCAGCAGCTCCCATGATTTTTCCGAATAGCGTTGCGCCAGTTTTTTGTTGTTCCAGTCAGTCACCCATTGGGGATATTTGTCATAGTAGTAGTTACTGGTGACAAATTCTCCGGATGCTTTTGAAAACCAGAAAGCCTTGCCCGCGTGCCCAGCCATAGAAACCGCGCCACGATCCTTAACCGAGACACCGAATACTTTTGCATGGCCGCCCGTAAAGCTTTTCAGTTCATCGCCAAATGTAGTGACCAAAATAGATGCAGGGGAACGGCCATCACTTCTCGCGGCGCGCTGACTTGGATCTATCTCTGTTTTATCATCAATATCTGCCCCCCTGGTTAGCAATGTGTAGTCGGGGTCTTCAATGTTGTAGACGGTACGGCCTACTTCTCGATCAAACCAGAGATTACCCACCATTCCATGGCTAGAAGGGTTGGCGCCGGTTGCCAATGTAGTATGACCAACGATGGTTTCCGTGTTCGCATGGTTATGATGTGCATTGCTATAAACCACGCCTTCTTCCCATAGATACTTGAAGCCGCCATCTTGAAGACGATCATAGTAACGAGTGGGCAGGTCTCCGCGAAGTTGGTCAACTGTTATCTGAAGTACCAATTTTGGCTTTTTTTTGCCGGGGACCCAGTCAGCGGCGAGACTAACAGTGGATGCACACTGGAAAAGAAAAAAAATGGCCAGCAGTATTTTTTTGTAATGCATACTCCCCCTCATTGTTCAGAGTAATTATTAGAATTTAAGTAATTTCGACAGCTACTGAGTGACCGTTTTGGGTCGTTAGCGACCACCTAAATTATACTTATAACTCACCTAAAAAGGAGGGTTATATCATGCTAAATTTTCCTCAAATAGTAAAAGCCTCTACGCCTTGGAATAAAGGTAAACTTATTGGTCAAAAACCCCCGTTAAAATTACGTGAGATATGGGCTATACGAATCCGACTTCAGCTAAAGAAAGAAATCAGAGAGCTGGCAATATTTAACCTTGCGATAGACAGTAAATTGCGTAGTTGTGATCTGGTCAAACTTAAGGTGAGAGATGTCTGTCATGGCAATGGTATTGTTCCGAGAGCAATGGTTCTGCAGCAAAAAACACAACAGTCAGTTCAATTTGAAATTACAGAACAAACCAGAGATGCATTAAAAAACTGGATAAGCCACAATCATTTACGCTCAGAAGACTTTCTTTTTTCTAGTCGAATCAATGGTTCAAATCATATTTCAACGAGACAGTATGCGCGAATAGTTCACAAGTGGGTTGCAATAATTGGTCTAGATACATCTCTGTACGGCACTCATTCTTTGAGAAGAACTAAAGCAACTCTTATCTATAGGAGAACCAAAAACCTTCGAGCAGTTCAGCTACTGTTAGGGCACACAAAATTAGAAAGTACTGTTCGTTATCTAGGTATCGAAGTGGACGACGCTTTAGAAATGGCGGAACAAACAGAAGTTTAATTAAAGCAAAGAATAGCGGCCTTGTTATTAAAAAGGTCGCTATTCGGCCAGAAGCGGACCCTTCGTGAATGGCAAGAACAAGTCAGAACTGCCCCCGGTAGGACATCTCCAAACGAAAAAGGCCGCACACATCGGTGTGACATGTGCGACCCAAAATCATCGATCCTTTGAATCATGGTCTCGGGCCGCTGCTGGCCCGCAACCATCAGCTTAGTGGCTTCCGCTAGAGGATCTTAATTGCTCCTCAATCTTGCTAAGGTTGAAAGCGCCAGGACTCTGTGTCGGCGGATACTCCTTCATCGTCAGCAGGAACTCTGCAGCCAGCCCCTGAATGGGCACGAGGATGAACGGGCGGTCGAGCCACCAGTCATCAAAGGTGTTCGAGTTGTGTTGGGCTTTCTCGAACGGATCGCGGCGCATGTGCGTGATCAGTGGCGCACGCAGCTCGACATAGGGTTCGCGCCATACACCAAACCCTTGACCACGATTTTCGTGGAACGTGATCTTCCAATCGTCATAGCGGGCTGCGACAATCTGACCGTCGTCACTCAAGTACCAAAACTCGTGGCGCGGTGACTGATCGGTCTCGCCACTAAGGTAGTCGAGCAGGTTATAGCCGTCGAGGTGATTCCTGTACTTGCGGCCATTGATCTTGGTGCCTTTGAGCAATCGCTCCTTGACATCCGTGTCGCCGGCTGCCGCTGCAAAAGTAGGCAGCCAGTCCTCGTGGGAAACAATACCATTCAACGTTACACCTTTCTGCCAATGGCCAGGCCAGCGTACGAAGGTCGGTACGCGGTAGGCGCCTTCCCAATTGGAATTCTTCTCACTGCGGAAAGGTGTAGTGCCCGCGTCGGGCCAGGTGTTGTAGTGAGGACCATTGTCCGTCGAGTACATCACCAGCGTGTCATCAGCTATGCCCAGTTCATCCAGCAACGCCAGGAACTTGCCGATATGCATATCGTGCTCGACCATTCCATCGGAATATTCGTCCTGACCTGACTGGCCGCGAAGCTCCTTTTTCACATGAGTTCGAAAGTGCATCCGCGTGCCGTTCCACCAGACGAACCAAGGCTTGCCCGCTGCTTGTTGTTCCTTTATGAAGGCAATCGCCCGATCCGAGGTCTCGTCGTCAATGGTTTCCATGCGCTTCTTGGTCAGCGGACCGACGACCTCGATGCGCTGCCCGCCCTTGCCGTCCGCCCAGGTGTGCAAAATACCGCGTGGAGCGAACTGCTCCGCGAAGGTCTTGCCATTTTTCAGGATCATGTCCCCCGGATAGTCCTCGTTCTCTGGCTCTTCCTCGGCGTTCAGGTGATAGAGCGTGCCCAGGAACTCGTCGAAGCCGTGCATCGTGGGCAGATGCTCATCGCGATCGCCCTGGTGGTTCTTGCCAAACTGGCCAGTGGCATAGCCCTGCGCCTTGAGCACCGTAGCCATAGTCGCGTCGGTCTTCTGCCAGCCTTCTTTTGCGCCGGGCAGACCAACTTTGGTCATGCCACTGCGAACCGGTACGGACCCGCTTATGAAGGCCGCGCGGCCAGCGGTGCAACTCTGTTGTGCATAGTAATCAGTGAAGGCCACGCCTTCGTTCGCAATGCGATCGATGTTCGGGGTTCGATAACCCATCATGCCGCGGTTATTGTGGCTGATGTTCCAGGTGCCGATGTCATCACCCCATAAGACTAGGATGTTCGGCTTTTTGGTTTTCGCCTGGGCAATCCCTGGTAAACCCGAAAAAACCATTCCGCAACCTATGAAAAATACTAGAATAAACTTATTCATCATATTAAAATTCTCCTTATCAGTTTTTGGGAGTTGAAAGTATTCATTGCTAAAATGGCATTAATAGGAGTTATTTTTTAAACTCAAAGCTTTCTTAATTCACAACACAACGGAATCCGTTATGATTGGAGCTTGATCTTGGGTCAGTCGCCATACGTGCACTGGGGCGATACCCTGTGCAATAATTTTCACTGCAAAGGAAAGATCCCCCTTTGACTATTCCTTTTGGAATACCCGGCTCATTGGGATCGAAACTGTGTTCTTTTTTAGCGCCGGTTGGGTTCTTTTTCGGACTAACTTTATAATAGTCTGGATGATACCAGTCTGAGACCCACTCCCAGACATTTCCGGACATATCGTAAAGACCGTAACCATTCGCGGGAAAGGTCCCCACGGGGGAGGTATCGAGATAGCCATCTTTATTTTCGTTGTGGTATGGAAATTTCCCCTGCCAGAGATTGGCCAGAGGTTCGGTGAAATGTTTGGGCTGGTCACCCCACGCATACTTCTTTTTATCAAAGCCGCCACGGGCGGCATATTCGTATTGAGCTTCGGTAGGAAGCTTTTTACCAACCCACTTGCAAAATGATTCAGCATCCTTGTAAGTCACATGAACTACAGGGTGGTTTTCTTTCCCCTTGATACTACTAGTGGGTCCTGTGGGGTGGCGCCAATCCGCACCTTTTTTGAGCTCCCACCAGTTGATATAATTTCTCATGTCAACTTTCGACTTGGGCTGTTTAAACACAATGGACCCTGCATACAGCATCTCGGGTTTTGCCCCCGGCCAATCTTTCGGATCTGGAGGGATTTCCGAGTACGTTACAAAGCCAGTTTCCTTTACGAATTTGGTGTATTGCGCATTGGTCACCGGGAAGATATCAATCCAAAACCCATCAACTGTGACCTGATGAGCGGGACCTTCGTTATTGCGGGCACCCATAGGTAATGCTTCGTTGCCAATATCGGAGCCCATCCAAAAAATACCCGCCGGAATGCGAATCATGCTCTCGGGTTCCCCGGCAAGGAGGGGACTGCTGTAGACCATTAAGTAAAAAACAAAATAAATTAATCGCATCATAACAATCTATCAATTTTTATTAATTTTATCAATAAACATAATAGGAGATGCCCTAAAAATAGGCATATCAAGTGTTCCAATATTCGAACTATTATTCAACGTTATTTCGATTCTAGTATGAGTAAAAGGATTCTAAAATGTGCTAACGTGACCTATAATTTTCTGACTATCATTTGACTGGGGAGCGAGTTTTGCTTCAACAGAGGAGTAATTTATGAGTCTTTTTAGAGCAATACTCATCCTATTAATCTTAGGTGGGGGTGTGAATACGGTATTCGCCTCTAACGAAACCGGAGACGTCGAAGCTGAATCCTGGGAATTTGAATTCACTCCCTATATTTGGGCGGCAGGGTTGGATGGAGATGTGAGTGCCGGCGGTGTTGCCAGCCCTATTGAAAATGATTATAACTTCTTTGTGCTTGAAAATCTTGATCTCGTGGGATCGGCCACCTTTGAAGCGCGAAAACATAATTGGGCGCTATTGTTTGACGGCTTGTATACAAGATATTCGGATGACTTTTCTAATCCGATTTTTACAACTAATCTCGTCAATGAGGGAGGATTTTTTGAAGCGGCCGTTAGCTACCGATTTGAAAAGTTAAAATTCCTGGAAATTATAGCGGGAGCCCGTTACGTATTCGTAAATCTGGACCTTACGCTTACGCCAGGGCCGGATGTCAAGAGCAGTAAAGATTGGGTGGATCCCGTCCTGGGTTTACGGTTTACCTGGGAGATGGCTGATCGCTGGTTGATGCGGCTGCGGGGCGATCTGGGTGGATTCGGGGCAGGCTCGGATCTTGTGTCCAGTGCGGCACTGACGATCGAGTATCGCCTTTCAGAAATGTTTGCCCTTAAGGCCGGCTACCGGTTCATGAAGGGAGAATTTGAGGACCAGGACTTTGTCCATGATGTTTCATTGAGCGGTTTTGGCTTGGGGCTGGGAATTCGATTTTAACTTTTCTTAAGAGGGTTAGTTTTATGGAAATAACAAGAGACAATGGCAAGCCGGGGTGGTTCATTCTCGTGTTTATGTTCCTAATAGTATTAGCAGGATGCAGTTCTACGGGGACTCAAAGCACAGTCCAGCAGGACAAAATTCAATCCCTTAATAATTACGAACAGGAAACCCTGAAACGGCTTTATCAGCAGGCTCCTGAAACCGAGAAGGCTCTTCAGACCGCGCCTGGTTACGGCGTGTTCCACATAGTTGTGACTAAAATACCTTTGGTCGGTGCTGGTGGGGGGAATGGAGTTGTGGTCGATCAAAAAACAAATAACCGGACTTACATGAAGCTGAAGAGGTTTGATATCGGTGGCGGTTACGGGGCCCGAGAGTTTGATGTAGTCGTTATATTCAAAAAAGATATCATTTCTGATGTGATAGATGGGGAGTGGTATTTTGCCGCGGGTGTGGAGGCTGCCGCAAAAGTAGGCGACTCCGGTGCGGGAGGAGGATCCTCCGGAAATCGTGAAGACTTTGATGTACACATGCTTTCTGGCTCCGGTTTGGCGGCCACGGTGACGGTTCGGACAATTCGTATAACACCAATAAAGGAGTTGAATGAACGATGACTAAAATATTTAGTAAATCAATTCAATATAATGATATTCGGATAAGGTGCTTCGTTATCTTTTTAGGAGTTTTGTCGATGGTTCCCATTTCCACCGAATCCATGGCCCAGAATTTTGAGGTGACTCCTTTTGCCGGTTATCGCTTTGGAGGTGATTTGGAAGATTCCGTTACGGGATTTGGCCTGGATATAAATGAATCGGAAACGTATGGGGTGGTTTTAGGGGTCAACACGTCGCCCGAAACCCAATTTGAAATTATGTACAGCCATCAATCCACCGATATTAGACCCAAGGGCTTGTTCTCACCCACATCTCTTACCAAACTTGATATAGATTACTACCACCTGGGAGGCAGTTATATATGGGATCCTCAAAAAAAATTGAGACCCTTTATCCAGGCCAGCCTGGGGGTGGCTCGCTTAAATCCGGATCGAGCAGGCTTGAGTTCGGAAACCAAATTTTCATTCGGAATTGGTGGTGGGGTTAAATATTTTTTTACGAAACATATTGGATTGAGATTGGACGGAAGAGCTCTGGGCATTGTTCTAAATAGCGACAGTGCAATATTTTGTTCGGGTGGTTGCACTATTCGGGTGCAAGGAAGTGCCCTTTGGCAATTTGAAGGAGGTTTGGGGATTATTTTTGCTTTTTAAATGACCTTTTCTCAGAACATTTAATATTATCAAAGATTAAAATACGTCTGGTGCGATTTTAAACTTTGACCTGGCAAAAATAATTCGCTTAGCGCAGTTCGTTTCGGTTGGAGTATTTTGTAGGTTCGGCGCAAAAAGATTAACATCTAACAATAAATTGAGGAATCAAAAGATGTTTGCCATGAAAAGGCTAATAATTAGATCGCTATTGATAATTTTTTGTCTTTCTGCGCTGGCCGCCTGCCAGACATCCCCTTCTTTCAAACGAATCGATTCCCATAAGGGAGATTTTTATTTTTGGCCTAAAACCTACTCAAATGATGATGGAGATATCCTTACACTGTATCAACCGCAAATTACAGAGTGGACAAAATTTAGAGAGTTGCAAGCTCGAGCTGCCGTAGCCTATAAAACCCCTTATGATGTCGATCCAACTTTTGGAACCATAGTGCTGAACGCCAAAACCGCAATTAACGTCAAGAATCGGCAAGTGAAGGCTACCGAAATAAAAATTCAAACTTTAAAGTTTTCCGGATTAAATCAAGAGAGAGTTAAGAAACTGAATAAATCCATCGGTAAAATATTCCCTGCCGACGGTATGATATTGTCCTTGGACCGGCTGATTGCCAATTTTAAAAGGAAACTAACGGTAAAACCTGCCAATGTAAAATCAGATCCACCGCCCATATTCTTCAATAAAGATCCGGCTATCCTTGTTATTTTCAATGGTAACCCTATTTGGAGTCCCATTAAAGACAGCAAACTCCAATTTGCAATGAATACCAATTGGGATCTGTTTTGGGATAAAGCGGGGGAGACCTATTATCTTCGTAATTTTGATGGGTGGATGAGTGCTCAAAAATTAACTGGACCCTGGCAGGCGGGACCTGATTTGCCGGAGGCGTTTCAGCGATTGCCGGACGATGACAACTGGAAAGAAGTTAAGGCAAATATTCCTGGACGCAAACTATCTCCCGAGGCTTCTCCCAAAGTTTATATAAGTTATAAACCCAGTGAATTGATATTACTTGAAGGGGATCCGAATTTTCGCATTGTAAAGAATACATCTTTGATGTGGGTCGACAATACAGATAGTGACTTGTTTTTCTCGACGAATGATAAATATTTTTACTATCTGGTTTCGGGGCGATGGTTTCGAAGCCGTGAGTTGAGTAACCAGTCCAATTGGGAATTTGCCACCCATTTACTCCCAGAGGATTTTAAGGATATCCCAGACAGTAACCCGCGCGCGAGGGTTAGGGCTTCGGTACCGGGCACACCTGAAGCAGATGCCGCAATCGTCCTGGCCCAAATTCCACAAAAGGCCGAAGTTAAAAAAGGAATGCTTAAACCGGAAGTCGATTATGTCGGGGATCCTCAATTCAAAGAGATTTCAGGAACCTCTTTGTCCTATGCTATCAACACCCCAAGCGACGTGATTCAATTCAAGAATGTTTTTTATCTCTGTCAGAATGGAGTGTGGTTTACATCGAATAACCCCAAGGGGCCCTGGGTGCTGGCGACGGAGATGCCGGGCGAAATTTACAAGATTCCTCCCAGCTCTCCCAAATACCATACCACCTATGTTTATATATATGATGCAGGCCCCAATTCCGTGACCTATGGCTATACTTCCGGTTACTCCAATGTCTATGTGTCCTATGGCGTAGTAGTTTATGGTTCGGGATGGTATTATCCACCTTATTGGTATTACGATCCCTTTTACTACCGCTATCCCTTTTACTACCGCTATCCTTTTTCCTATGGCGGAAGCTCTTTTTATAATCCCCATACCGGAACATACGGTCACGCCGGATGGGCCTATGGTCCTTATGGTGGAGTGGGGTACGGGACGGCTTACAATCCAAGAACGGGGACTTATGTTCGGGCGGGTGCGGTTCATGGTCCTTACGGAGGGAGAGGCTGGATTCAAGCTTATAACCCACAAACCAACACACGCTTACGCAGCGTTCAAGGTGGAAATTACTACGAATCCTGGGGGGCCACCGCCATTCGAAGAGACGACCAGTGGTTAGCTACCGCCCACTATAAAAATGATCAGGGTTCCATTCGAAAATTTGCCGGCTCTGGA
>Ga0316190_10004284_pt1 | contig 10367 bp, 6 predicted proteins | sample Eddworburrow2_MG_FD_204929 | JGI IMG/M metagenome (GOLD analysis project Ga0316190, IMG submission 204929) | Coastal sediment microbial communities from Maine, United States - Eddy worm burrow 2 | ecosystem: Environmental > Aquatic > Marine > Coastal > Sediment | place: USA: Maine | collected... | reverse complement strand
AGAAGACTTCCAGGGCGTGGCCGTAGTCGGAGTGACCGTCGACCCAGACCACGTCGGCCTCGGTGTTGACCCGGTGGATGGCCTGGGTGATGTCGTCGACGCCTTCGAAGTAGTCGGTCACCTCGTCGAGTCCGTCGATGAACACAAACGCCCGCACCCGACTGAACTGACTGGAAATGGCGTACACCAGATGCAAAGTGAAGCGGGCGAAGGCCGCCACCGAGCCGGAGATGTCGGCGATCACGAAGATCTCCGGCTTACCCGGCTTGGGATGACGGAACCGTGGGTCGGCGGGTACCCCGCCGTAGCTCAGTGATTGACGAACCGTGCGACGGAAGTCGAGCGGGCCCTTGCGCTTGTGACGCCGTTTGCGGGCCAATCGGGCAGCCAGCTTGCGGGTCAGGGGGTAAATGGCGCGCCGTAGGGCCGTCATCTCCTCCCGGGAGGCGTGCATGAAATCGACATCTTCGGGCAGCGGCTTGCGCAGGGTCTTGGCCATGGCCTCGGCCCCCCGGTCAGCCACCAATCGACGCCGGATCTCGGCCTCGATCTCCTTGCGCATCTTGTCGATGCGGTCGTTGAACTCATCCTTCTCCAGACGTTCCTCGAAGGGGGTGAGCCCGTCGGGGGCACTCTCCTTGGCCTGCTCCATGAGCCGTTCGAGGATGCCGTCGAGATCAAGATTGCGCAGCGTGCGGTACAGATAGTAGGTACCACCAACCGGTCGGCCCGGCTCCATGCCCGCGAAACGCTTGACGGCCTGGCGGGCGATGGCCCGCATCAGCATGTCGTCGCCCTTCAGCAACGCCTGGTACAGCAGCTCGGCCAGTTCCTCCGGGCTGAGGCCCTCGCCACCGCCGCCCTGGCCGTCGCCCTGAGCGCCCTCTTCGCCCTCCTGCTCGTCGAAGTCCATGTCGCCGAAGGGGTCATTGTCGTCACCGTCGAGGGAGTACTCCTGGCCCCGCAGCGAGAAGTAGACCTCGAATAGCGTCTCGAACGTCTTCCAGTGGGAGTTGTTCTTGACCATGGTTGCGGCCAAGGCGTACTTGAACGCCACCCGATCCTCGAGGGGGATGTGACGCACCGCCTCGGCGGCGTCGATGTTCTCCGAAAGCGACACCGGCAACCCGGCGGTGCGCAGTTCGTGCACAAAGCCTTCGAGCAGGTCAAACAGCGGTTTGTCGGAGCTGGCCTCGCCTTTTTCCAGCGTGGTCATGGCATGAACCTCTCGGCCGAATTCAATGGGTGGGCGCGGTCAGGGCGGTGGGCACGGTCAGGACGACGGGCTGTCGAACACGGCGCTGGAGTTCGAGCTGAACTCCTTGATGGCCTTTTCGATGTCGGAGCGGTACTTCAACAAGATATTGACCGTCTCCACCGCATCCTTCTCCTCGATGTTCTCGATGCCGAGCAGGATGAGGGTCCGGGCCCAGTCGAGCGTCTCCGACACCGAGGGGCTCTTCTTCAACTCCAGCTTGCGGACCGAGCGGACGATGCGAGCGACCTGGTCGGCCAGGTTCTCGGTGATGTCCGGAACCTTGGTGAGCACGATCTCCTTCTCACGCTCCATATCGGGATAATCGATATGGAGGAAGAGGCAACGCCGCTTCAGCGCCTCGGACAACTCCCGTGTGTTGTTGGAGGTGAGGAACACGAGCGGGATCTGCTTGGCTTCAATCGTGCCCAGCTCGGGGATAGAGACCTGGAAGTCCGACAGGATCTCCAGCAACAGCGCCTCGGTTTCCAGCTCTACCCGGTCGACCTCGTCGATCAGGAGCACAACCGGGTCCTCGGCCGTGATGGCCTCCAACAACGGGCGGGGCAGCAGGAATTCGTCGGAGAAGATGTCGTCCTGGATGTCGGCCCAGGAGGCATCGTCCTTCTCAACCTGGATACGAAGCAGCTGCTTCTTGTAGTTCCACTCGTACAGCGCCTTGGCCTCGTCAATTCCCTCATAGCACTGGAGGCGGATGAGCCGGGCTCCCGCCATCTCCGCCACTGACTTGGCCAGCTGGGTCTTGCCGGTACCGGCCGGACCTTCGATAAGTACGGGCTTCTGCAGCCGGTCAGCCAGATAGGTGATGCCTGCGATGGACTCGTCGGCAAGGTAGTCGACCTTGCGAAGACCCTCGCGCACGGCATCAACGGAGTCGAAACGGTGGTTCATAGGCCACCACCGTACAAGACGACTTGACCACGGGGTCAAGACGAGCGCCGCCGTCGGCCTCCAACCAGCCCCCTCCAGCCAGCGCAGATTGGGCCGAGAACCACGATCGGGGCCCGACATTGGCCAGCTGACGCCTAGTCCGTGGCGAGCGGCGGATACGCTTCGGCGGTGATGGACCGGGGCCTGACGAACGGGGTGACGGGCTTCGTCGACGAGCTGGCTCCAGCCCTCGCCCAAGCCGCAGGGCGAGCCAATCTCGATGACGACGAGGCCCGACGACTGCTGCTGCTGGAGGCGTTCAATCTGAGCGCGGCGTTCATCGACTCCGACGGTCGCCACACCGACGAGGAGCTGTGGGCTCTCGTCGCCGCCTTCGCCCAGCACGGCCATCTACCTGGGGTTTCCACTCCCGAGACGCTGCGCCGCAGCCCGATGGTGGTCGGAACCAAGGCCTGGCTGAACAAACCGTCGGACCTGTTTGAAACCCTGCGCCAAGCCGACCAACTGCGCGGCACCAACCTGGCCCGCCGCTACTACGACGAGGCCATGACGCTGGCCCACATCATCGTCTCGCTCGATCAGTTCCCGTCCGAGACCGAATTGGCCGCCATCGTCGCCTATCAACGCCTGCTCCTGACCGCACTGGCCAGCGGCGGCCCGACAGCGGCTGCAACCGGCGGCCCGGGAACAGCGGCGACGACGAACGATGGTGACGAGGGCGCGATCGAGGAGCCGCCCCCTGATGAGCCACCAGAGCCCCTGGAAGACCTGCTGGCCGAGCTCGACGGCCTGATCGGGCTCGAACCAGTCAAGGAAGAGGTCCGGCTGCTGTCGGCGCTGCTGCGGGTGCAACGCCTGAGGGAGGAACGGGGCCTGCCGGTGGTCGACAAGACCAAGCACCTGATCTTCAGCGGCAACCCGGGCACGGGCAAGACCACGGTGGCCCGGCTGTTGGCCCGCATCTACCGCAGCCTGAAGGTCGTCGAGCGGGGTCACCTGGTGGAGGTCGACCGGGGTGGGCTGGTGGCTGGCTTCGTTGGCCAAACCGCGACCAAGGTGGCCGACGTGTTCGACCGGGCCGACGGTGGGGTACTGCTGGTCGACGAGGCCTATTCGTTGACCAGGGGCGGCCAGCGCGACTTCGGCCGGGAGGCAATCGACGCCGTGGTCAAACAGGTTGAGGATCGGCGGGACTCGATGGTGGTGATCCTGGCCGGCTACCCGGCGGAGATGGCCGATCTGATAGCAGCCAACCCTGGGTTCCAGAGCCGCTTCCCCAAGACGATCCTGTTCCCCGACTACAACGACTCCGAGCTGGTGGCCATCCTCAACCTGATCGCCGAAGGTAACGCCTACCGCCTCACCGACGATGCCCACGGCGCGGCCGAAGCCTGGTTCGGCTCCCACTCGCGGGGTCGTGGCTTCGGTAACGGTCGGCTGGCCCGCAACCTGTTTGAAGCGGCCGTTGCCCGCCACGCCACTCGATTGGTGGATGTTGCCGATCCCACCGATGTCGAGCTGACAACGCTGGAGGCACGCGATATCGCCTCGGTCCCGGTGCGCAACGACGGCAACGAGCCGTCGGCCTCGTGACCGGGACGGAGACCACAACCGGATCCGCCCCCAACTCCTCGGGCCGACGCATCCTCGGCCGTCTCGGGCTCGGCGGCGGTGGAGCCAACATGGTGGCGGCGGGGATCATGCTGTCGCGGGTCGCCGGACTGGTCCGCGAGGTCATTCTCGGCATCGCCCTCAACGGCCTCTCGGCCCAGGCCGACGCCTTCCGCTTCGCCATGCGGCTCCCAAACGTGCTGCAGAACCTCCTGGGTGAAGGGGCGCTCTCGGCCTCCTTCATCCCTGTCTACGCCCGCCTGGTGGAAGAAGAGGACCAGGACGCCGCCGACGAACTGGCGGGCACCGTGGCCGCCCTCCTGGCCGCCCTGACCGCTCTGTTGGTGGCAGCGGGGATACTGCTGGCCGACCCCCTGGTGCGGCTCATCACCAAGTGGGAGAACGACCCCGAGCAGCTCGCGCTGGCGGTAACCCTGACCCGGATCACCACCGTCGGCCTCGGGTTCCTGGTGTTGTCGGCATGGTGCCTGGGAGTGCTCAACAGCCACCGTGAGTTCTTCCTCCCCTACGCCGCCCCGGTGCTGTGGAACGCCATCCAGATCGCCGTGCTGGGTGCCGCCATCATCGCCGGCTGGGAGCTCAACACGGTGGCCATCGCCGCCGCCTGGGCCGTGCTGGTCGGAGGCATCGCCCAGTTCGCCATCCAGTTCCCCCGGGTCCGGCGGCTCTCGCCCAAGCTGCTGCGATCGATCCGCCGAACCCCGGAACTCAACGACGTAATCAAGCGCTTCGCCCCCGCCGTCGGCTCTCGCGGCGTGGTGCAGATCTCGAGCGTGATCGACCTGTTCCTGGCCGGTGCCCTGGTGACCGGCGCCCTGGCCGGCTACAGCTCCGCCCTCCCCCTGTACCTGCTCCCCATCTCGCTGTTCGGGTTCAGTGTTGCCGCCTCGGAGTTGGCCGAGATGTCCCGCCGGTCGGGTCAGGAGGAGTTGGTGGCGTCCCGGGTCCGTCCGGCCCTACGGCGGGTGCTGGTGCCCGCAGGCTTCATCACCACCGCTTACCTGGCCGCCGGGCGCCCCATCGTCGACACCATGTACGGCTGGCCGTCCCGCCTGCTCAACAAAGGGTTCAGCGCCGAGGACGTCACCCTCGTGGCCCTCGTGATCAGCGCCTTCGCCTTGGGCCTCCCGGCCGCCATGACCGCCCGCATCACCCAGAACACCCTCTACAGCGTGGGTGAGGTGCGGGGCCCGGCCAAGATCGCCGTGGTTCGCCTGGTGGTCTCGACCGTGGTGGCCGTCGTTCTCATGTTCCAACTCGACTGGCTGTTCGTGAGCGACGGCACCGTCATCGAACGTTTCGGCGATGTCCCCCACTGGCCACCGTTCGAAGGCGTGCCCGAGGCCCGCCGGGCCGGTGCCGAGGTTCCACACCTCGGCGTCGTCGGCCTGGCCCTCGGTGGGGCCACGGCATCGTGGGTTGAGTGGGGTTTGTTGCGGCGCATGTTGCGGCGCCGACTGGGCATCAAGGTCCAGTCGGGTTGGGCCCGTCCCATCATCGTCGCCGCCGTGGCATCGGGCATGGTCATGGCGCTGCTACGGCTCGTTCCCCTCCCCTCCCCCATTGACAGCTTCGTGATCGTCGCCCTGGGGGCCGGAATCTACGGATCAGCGCTCTGGATGCAGGGCGTACGATCCCTGCCACAGCTAGCATCATCGTCATGATTAAGTTGATGCGCCGTTGGTGGAGCTACATGGTGGCCAAGGCCACCGGGCAGTTCAATGAGCGGGCCGACCCCAAGGTCCAGCTGGAACAAGCCATCCAGGAGGGTCACGAGCAGCACCGCAGGCTCAAGGAGCAGGCGGCGAACGTGATCGCCAACCAGAAGCAGACCGAGATCCGACTCAACCGGACCATGGAGGAGTACGAGAAGATCTCGGGCAACGCCCGCCAGGCGGTGATGATGGCCGACGATGCCCAAACGAAAGGCGACCAGGCGAAACTGGCGCAGTACACCACTGCGGCCGAAGCCTTCGCCAACCGTATGATCGGCATCGAGCGCGAGGTCGAAGACCTCAAATCACTGCATCTTCAGGCCTCACAGGCCGCCGATCAGGCCAAGCAGGCGGTTCACACCAACTCCTCCAACCTGCAGAAGCGGCTTTCGGAACGCCAGAAGCTGATGTCGCAGATCGACCAGGCCAAGATGCAGGAGCAGTTGAACACGGCCATGACCTCGCTGTCGGAGCAGGTCGGCCAGGACGTGCCCTCCTTCGAGGAGATCCGCGACAAGGTCGAGTCCCGCTACGCCAAGGCCAAGGGTGCGGCCGAGCTCAACGAGGGCTCGATCGAGGGCCGCATGCTTGAGGTAGAGCAGGCGTCGCTCAACGTCGAGGCCCAGTCTCGCCTGAGTGAGATCCGGGCCCAATTGGGCCTGGAAGCCGGCCCGACCGGGGCGTCTGAACCAGCGATCGCTCCCGGCCAGACCCAGACCGATGGCGAACCCACCGTCTGATCGTGCGATCCGGGTCTGTTGGGCCGCTGAGGTCTCGGAGCGCCGAGGTCTCAGCGGGATCCGACAGACCTGGACCGATCTACGACGGCAACATGACCAGATCGTCGCGGTGGATGACGGCAATGGTGCGGGGGCCGTTGCCGTCGTCGAGCAGTTCGCTTGGCAGATCCGCCGTGCGTTGACCGGCGTGGCGATTCAACGCCTCGCTCTCCCACTGCACCAGCCCCTTGGCGAATATCTCGCCCGTCTCGTCGACCACCTCCACCGCCTCATCGGCGCTGAAGAAGCCTTCGCTCTTCAGCACTCCGGCCGCCAGGAGCGAGCCCTGCCGCTGTTCGAGCGCTTGGCGGGCGCCGGCGTCGACGACGATGCGGCCCGACGAGGGTAGAGCGAAGGCGATCCACAGCTTCCGGGCAGGAAGGCGGCCCGAACGGGCCCGGAACACGGTCCCCACCCCGTCGGCACCGGCCACGGCGTCAGATACCACATCATGGCGTTCGGAGTGAGCAATGACAGTCTCGACGCCGGACCAGGTGGCGATCTTGGCTGCCGCCAGCTTGGAGGCCATGCCACCGCGGCCGCCAGCTGAACCTGGCCCGCCTGCCATGTCCTCCAACCGTTGATCGAGCTCCACGATCTCCTCGATCAGCGAAGCCGAGGTGTCGACCCTAGGGTCGGCGGTAAACAGGCCTGGCGTGTCGGTCAGGAGGATTAGCCGGTCAGCGTCGATCAGGTGGGCGACCAGGGCCGCCAGGCGATCATTGTCGCCGAAGCGGATTTCGTCGTCGGCCACCACATCGTTTTCGTTGATGACGGGAACCACATCCCGATCAAGTAGGGCGCCGATCGTGCCCCGGCTCTTCAGGTAGCGATTGCGGAACCAGAAGTCGGTGGGGGCCAGCAATACCTGGCCGGCAACCAAGCCGCGCTCACCCAGGGCTTCGCGGTAGGCGGCGATGATGGAGATCTGCCCGATGGCCGACGCCGCCCGCAACAACACGGGATCCCGGGGTCTGCTGTCGCTGTCAAAACCCAGTGCAGGCAAACCAGCGGCCACGGCTGCGCTGGTCACGATGACCACCTGGTGACCGTCGGCCATGACCGTTGCCACCTCGCCTGCCAGTTTGCCGACCGCAGAAGCCTGAAGGCTCCCGCTCTCGGTGGTCAGTGACGATGTCCCGATCTTGACAACAACTCTCACAGGTCTTCTTGATACTCGAAGGCGAAGTCGGCGATCCGTACAATATCGCCTTCGCTGGCACCCGCCTTTCGAAGTGCCTTGACAACACCGAGGCGATCGAGGCGCTCCCGGGCGAAGTCGAGTGCGCCGGCATCGGTCATGTCGGACAGGGCGACGGCCCGCTCGGCCTGGCGCGACAGCACCCGCCACGAGGCGTCGTCCTGGCGGACAATCGACACCCCGACCGGCTCCGGCCGGTGGATCACGAAACGCTCGCGCCGCGTCGTCCCCGCCGCCTGATGGGCCCGATCATCCGACACCAGCGTCGCCAGCTTTCGCACCAGGGACTGGATGCCCTCGCCGGTGACCGACGAGATCGTCATATCAACGGGGGCTTCGTCGCCCCAGTCGTCCGCTGTCAATTGGTCGCCCTTGGCCCCAACGATCAGGCTTGGCCGGTCGATCAGTTCAGGTCGGTAGGTTGCCAGCTCCTTGCGCAGCACCTCGAGCTGACGACGGGGTGAGGGCCCATCGAGGTCGGCCAGGTTCAGCAGGTAGAGCAGGACCCGGGCCCGATCGGTGTGCCGCAGGAAACGGTGCCCGAGGCCCAGGCCCTCTCCCGCACCCTCGATCAGCCCGGGCAGGTCGGCCACGACGTACTCGGCCAGGTCGCTGCCGTCGCCCCGGTCGAACAGGCGCACAACGCCCAGGTTCGGTTCCAAGGTGGTGAACGGATAGTCGGCGATCTTGGGTTTGGCGGCCGAGATCCGGGAGATGAGTGTGCTCTTGCCCGCGCTGGGGAAGCCAACGAGGGCCACATCGGCCAGCAGCTTCAGTTCAAGCCGGTACCAGGTGTCCTCCCGCTTCTCGCCCTGCTCGGCGAACGAGGGGGCCCGTCGGCGATTGGACAAAAACCGTGCGTTACCCTTGCCGCCCAGTCCGCCATCGACCGCCATCCACCGGTCGCCGTGCTGGGCCAGATCGACCAGCACTTCACCCGTCTCATGATCCTTCACCAGAGTGCCCTCGGGAACCAGGACCTCCTGGTCAACTCCCCGTTTGCCGTGTTTGCCGCCACCGTGGCCGTGGGTGCCGCTGCCTGCAATCCTGTGGGGATGGTCACGGAAGCCGAGCAGGGAGGCCACGTTGCGATCGGCCTGAAGCCAAACCGCGCCACCCCGCCCGCCGTCACCGCCGTCGGGCCCGCCCATGGGTACGTGCGCCTCTCGACGGAATGACACGGAGCCCGCGCCACCGTCACCCCCTCGGGCACACAGGTTGCATTCGTCGACGAAGTTCGACACCCAGCCAGGATAGGCCCCAATCCGTCCTACGGACGTTTGGCCGGTACCTGCCTCCGGCAAGTACACATAAACTCCGGGCACCCGCCGGAGATGGGCGCCCGTTAGCCAGTGAGGTGGACGGGGTTACCGACGATGCGGACGGCCCAGGTTGTCCGGTCCTGCACGTAGCCCCCGGACCTCGGTGTGTAGTGAACCTTCCACCAACACTCGTCGCCGCACTGATAGTCGGCCGGTAGGTCAATTGAAACGACATTCCACTGATCCTGGAAACGCCCGGAGGTCACGTCGAGGCAGGCGTCCCCGTTGCAGTTGTCATGGGGTTCGTCAGCCGTCTCCGGCCATGCCACGTTGTTGTCGCAGATTAGTCCGACGCTGCAGTTCGCCAAACGTGTCGTGAACTCCGCGCTCCGGCCTGAGGGATCCAGGAATTTGATGTTGTCCATGCCATCGCCTGCGTCGAACAGCTTGACCTCGATCGTCTTCCCGGCATAGCTCTCGTCGATGTTGGCCATGAAGAACTCGGCATCGACATTCACTACTTCAAAATAGCTCCCGAATCGGGGGCGCCAGACGGGGAGCCAGTCCTTGGCGTAGATCTCCGGGCAGCTCAAATTTGTCGTCGACGAGCAAAGCTGGGTCGACGTCGTTGGTTGCGCTCTCAGGGCAAACATGTTGTTTGAGCTGTACTGCGTGCCTACAACGGCGTTGACCTGCAGGTACCAGCGGCCAACGGCCGACGCGGTCGAGGGAATGGTGTCGATGGTGTACCAACGTCCTTGCGGACCCGACCCGCCGGTGCAGGCCGTCGTCGGATAGGTCACATCGGCGACCGGGGTCGATGTCAGGTTGTCCTCGTGGTAGAGGCGCGTGTTGTCGTTCCGGTAGACCCGGAACCGCAATGGTGGACCGTTGGATGGACCGTCGTTTGCACTGTAGGAAAGGTCGCTGGTGTCGTTGTCACTACACACGCCAGGCTCGAACACTTGCAGGGCAACCGGCCCGGCGTTGGGCGGGACGTCGACGATGAAGGTGTACCCGTCGAGGTCCAGCGTCGGATTGGGTCCACTGTTTGGGTGGCCGCATCTGAATGTATCGCCGCGGGACAGTCGCGACCCGTAGTGCTCAACCGAGATCGGATCACCGTTCTGGTGGTCGGAGCACCAGCCGTTGAGCCCGAGCCATATCCCGTCGGGTTTGGTTCCGATCTCGGACTCGTGGAGGTTGCCGGTTCCAAGGGCGTTGGTCGGGTTACCCATTCGCACCGGTGGGGTAACGGCCGCCACCGCCTCCCGGCCAATCTCGACGCCGTCGAAGGCAATGGCGCCGAGGTAGGTAGGAGCCTCGGTGTTGATCCGTACGATCATTCCCCCGTCTTCGGAAAACCCGGGGACGGTGACCTCGGCGTTGGCCACACCGCCGTTGATCGCTACCCACGAGGGATCACGAAACCCGTTCCGGGCTGCAACGTCGATGGCAACCTCGGTCGCCTTGGCCTGATCGGGTAGCCAGACCGTGCCGGCCAAGGCCGCGGCATCGGCTGCCCGTTGCGCCTGATCGGACTTGACGTACCACCCTCCGACGTCAGTCGCCATTGCCGCGAACAGCAGCAGAGGGATGAGCAGCAGGGCG
>Ga0316190_10004283_pt1 | contig 10370 bp, 13 predicted proteins | sample Eddworburrow2_MG_FD_204929 | JGI IMG/M metagenome (GOLD analysis project Ga0316190, IMG submission 204929) | Coastal sediment microbial communities from Maine, United States - Eddy worm burrow 2 | ecosystem: Environmental > Aquatic > Marine > Coastal > Sediment | place: USA: Maine | collected... | reverse complement strand
CGACCGGTCGTAAACAGGCGGCCAATGGCCATCGTGTTCTGGTAACCGATGTGCCAAACCGTCTTCTTGATGCTGACCGGGTCGAGAAAATGAATGTGCGTGCCGACGAGACCGGCGGGATGCGGGCCGGAAAACTCGGCGTGTACAACCCGCTCACTATCGGGACAGGGAATATCTGTGCCGGGCCGCGTGCAGACGAAAACCTTGCCCTCGGTGAGTTGCGAGAGAATCCGGATGCCGGCAAGAAACGCGTCCGGATCTTCTCCGATGACGAGTGCCGGATCACCTGCGAGCGGGTTTGTGTTGATCGCTGTAATGAAGATCGAGTTGGGCGTTGTATCCGGCTGCGGAATCCTGCCGAATGGCCGCGTGCGCAGCGTCGTCCAAAGCCCGGACTCGCAAAGCGTCTCGCGAATGTCCTTGTCCTCGGTAGACCAGGATTCGGCATCATCTCCATCGAGCTCAATGACAACCGAGTTCAGGACACGACGTTCACCGCGATTGATCGCAGATACCACGCCACTGCCCGGTGCCGTGTAGCAAACCTTGGGGTTGCGCTTGTCGATGTACAGTGTCTGGCCGAGTTTGACGCGGTCGCCAACAGCAACAGCCATCTTCGGTTTCAGACCCGGTGTGTCCCAACCGACGAGACCGACGGTCTTCGCCGCGTTTGCGTCGGATATCGTAAGCTCCGGCCTGCCGGAGATGGGCACATTTAGCCCTTTGTCGATCTTTATCTGCATAATTTCGGACCTAGCCCCACCAGTGCAGGTACAAGACGCAAGCGGCCAGCCATAGCGAGCCGATTGTGTGAATGGCGAGCGTGCCCTCGATCGCCTTGGTCATGCCGGCGCGGTCCTCCACGCCTCTGCGAACGCCCTTGCTTGCCTTGAAAGCAATGACCAGTAACGCCAGCGGCACCGCCGGTGCCAGCAACGGCAGCGCGCCCTTGAATGTCAGCCACGCGATTGCAGCTACAGCAGCAACGTTCATAGCAAGGTAGAGAATTGCGGTTCCGCCAAGCCCGAGGCGTACCGGCAAAGTACGCTTCCCGGTTGCGCCGTCGGCGGCGATGTCGGGCACTTCATTGATCATGAGTATTGCGGCGACCCAGATGCTGATGGGCAGCGCAAAAAACACCACCTGGCTGTCGAGTGCGGCACCCTGCAACCAGGCTGCGCCGGCGACGGGTATCACGCCAAAGCCAATGGCCACGGCAGTCTCGCCAATGCCGATCGAAGCAAGGCGCACCGGGCCGAGTGAATAGAGGACACAAAGTGCGACACCAGCCAGGCCGAAGTACAGGACCATCGCGCCTTTGAGATAGATCAAGGCAAGGCCTGCAATGGCGGCGAGGGCGAGCAGGCTGATACCGAGCCGGGCCATCTCGCTGGCCGACATGATGCCGGTCTGGATGAAACGCGAGCCACCCGTGTACGGATAAATGCGGTCCTCATTCTGCCGGTCCGTGCCGCCGGAGTCGTCGCCGACGTCGTTGAGCACGTTGCTGGCAGCGTGAACACAGACGGTCGCGAACAGCGCCAGCGCGAATACCGCAACGTCGAATCCGCCCGCGGTGCCAAAGCCCCAGGCTGTGCCGGCAACAACCGGCAAGACTGATGCAGGAAAGAACTTCGGGCGCGTCGCGTTAAACCAGCGCTTGGCAGTCTGTCCGACGGAATCTCCGGCGAACGACTGCGGTAGTGGATCGGCTATTCTTGTGTTATCTGAGTTCATTACAGGCCCCCTTATACCAATGTCGGGAGCCATTGTAATACGTGGAAACTACTGACGGGGCATCGGTCAATCCCAAGGTGCAAAATGGCGCCAGCATTGATCTCGATACCTGCTGGTGGGCATAGTAAGCTGGCTGCCCCGATAAGCCATTGGACGGCAGGCCAGCGTCACTGGAGAAGCATTGCCCGACGGACCACTAAGCCGACGTAGCATAATCAGGCTTGCCGCAGAAGGTTTTGTAGTCGTGGCCAGCATCCTGATCGCCTTCGCTCTCGACGCGTGGTGGGCGGAAAGGCAGCTCGAGCAGGAGATTGCCGAGGATCTCGCGATTGTCGAATATGAGCTGGCCGAGAACATTCGACTGGTTCAGCTCACGATAGACATCATGAACGAGGTTATTGCTGCCAATAACACCATCATTGCCGCACTGGAAGCCGAGCCGGACTCCGCGATCATTGAAGTGCCGGACAACACGTTTTTCTGGGGTTTCTTCAGCAACCCGACTTTCGATCCATCGCTCGGCGGCACGGATGCGTGGATTGCGGCTGGACGTCTTGCCGGAATTGATAGTCCTCAGCTCAGGCAGCGGCTGGCGAGCGTGCGCGGCAAGGTCGCGGACGTGAGAGAAGAGCAGCTTGTCGCACGCGATATTAGTGTGTTTGATATCTACCCGGTCATCGACGAGAAAATTGGCAACATCGAGTTGATCCAGAAGATATTCGCCTCAGGATTACATGCAAGGCAGGGGGCGTCGATGCGGGCGATATCCGAATCGGGATCAATATCAGTACCGAACTCCAACACACTCCGATTCCTGCTGCGAGCGAGAACCATCTGGTACGAGGCATCCGTCCACGAAATGGGAGATTTTCAGGCCGAGCTTGAAGAAATTCAGGTGCTAATACGAGAGGAGATCGGCCAATGAACTTCGATGCCTGTCGCACCATTGCCGACATATTTGACGACTCAGCGAATTCCGATACCCAAGCCTAGGAGAGAAAAATGGCAAACGAAGGCTATCACGAACCAATCGAAGAGCTCTCAGACGACACCAGGGACATGCACCGTGCGATCACTTCCCTGATGGAGGAACTCGAGGCGGTGGATTGGTATAACCAGAGAGTTGATGCGTGCAAAGACGATGATCTTAAATCGATCCTCGCGCACAATCGCGATGAAGAAAAGGAACATGCGGCGATGGTGCTGGAGTGGATTCGGCGTAAGGACCCAACGTTCGACAAGGAACTGAAGGACTTCCTTTTCACCGACAAGCCGATCACCCACGGCTAGAAGGAACCCATTCCAGTTGTTGCCCGGTGCCGGAGGGGCGTCGCCAGGGGCATCGCCGACCTTATTCCTACGTGGAATATGGCCGAAATCGGTGTGCTAATATCTCCCGCTTGTTTCTCTTGCTGAGAGTGACAGGTACAACGGTCCAATCTGGAAATCGTAGGGGGTAGTGATGACAAGAGTTTTTGCAATAGCCTTGGCAATGCTGTTTACGGCAGCGTGTTCCGGTACGCAGCCAAAAGATTCGGGAACAACCATGACTGCCGCGGGTAACAGCGAACAAGTCGACGAAGTGGCCATGAATGAGGCCTTTACGGCCGAAGAAGAACGTGACCTGGGTTGCCGTTACGAGAAAGCTGTCGGCACCAGGATCGGGCGGCGCGTGTGTCGAACGCCATCACAGAAACGAGCCGAGCAAGAGGCTGGTCGAGCTGCCGTTGACAGGTACGCGTACGAACTCGACGAAGATCGTAAAGTCAGCGGAAATTAAGACATACAGCTACCTGTCAATGTGCACAGGTAACGAGCGAGTTTTGGTTTAGAGTCGGCTAGTTATCGCCGGTTTTGCGCTTTGCAAGAAGTGCAACTCCTATGACAATTAGTAGCACCGTAAATGGCACGTGGTGCATGCCGAGCAGCTGGTGATAAAGTGCTGCCACCCCTTCATGCAGCGACAGAGTGTGCGCGAATGCCGGGCTCGTGAATCCTGTAAGGAGGACCAGGCCTACAATCAGTTTCTTCATTTCTATCCTCCTAACGAATCTTCACGTTGACGAGTTCTTCGCCATCCGGGTCTGTGACATGCACGGCGCAGGCGATACAGGGGTCGAAGCTGTGAATCGTGCGCAGGATTTCGACCGGTTGTTTTGGGTCGACCATCTGGTGCCCCTTAAGGGCCGCCTCGTACGGTCCAGCCTGGCCTTCGGCATCGCGCGGCCCGGCGTTCCAGGTACTCGGAACAACGCACTGGTAGTTCGCAATCTTCTCGTCTTCGATGACGATCCAGTGTGCAAGACCACCGCGCGGAGCCTCCATGAAACCCGCACCCTGAGCTTTCTTCGGCCAGGATGACGGTTCCCACAGAACCTCGTTGAACGTACGCGTATCGCCGGACTTGATGTTGCCGACCAGGTTGTCGTACCAGGTTTGCAGGTTGTCAGCGACGATCTTGGTTTCAAGGGTGCGCGCTGCCGTGCGGCCAAGCGTTGAGAATAGCGCCTCTACAGGAACATCCAGCGTCTGCAGCGTGTAGTTGACGAGTTCCTGAGTCTGCTCGTGCCCATTGGCATACATCATGAGAACGCGTGCCAGCGGCCCGACTTCCATGACGTTGCCCTTCCAGCGCGGCGATTTCAACCAGGAGTAGCTCTTCTCGACGTCGAGTTGCTCATACGGAGGCGTTGGGCCGTCGTAGTTAAACTCTGTCTCACCCTCATAGGGATGCAGGCCGGATTCCTTGCCACTTGAGTAGTCGTACCAGGAGTGCGCAACGTACTCCTTGATCTCATCCATGGCGTGCAGGTCGACGTCGTGGATCGTCGACAGGTCACGATTCAAGATGGCGCCCCGTGGGAACAGGTAGGACGACGGATCGGCAATGCCGTTCTCGGGAAGGTCGCCGTAGCACAGGAAGTTGCCAACGCCTTCACCCTGAGCGCCCCAGTCCTTGTAGAAGCTGGCGATGGCCAGCGTGTCAGGTACGTAAACCTGGTCAACGAATTCGCGCATCTGCGTGATGATGCCTTGCACCGTCGAGAGACGGGCCGAGTTGATGGCCGAGTCCGAATCCAGGTCGATCGGGCAGGGTACGCCGCCAACCAGGAAATGCGGATGCGGGTTCTTGCCGCCAAAGATTGCGTGCAGCCTGGATACATCACGTTGCCAGCTCAGCGCCTCGAGATAGTGCGCAACAGCCATCAGGTTGGCCTCTGGTGGCAGCTTATAGGCCGGGTGGCCCCAGTAGGCTTTCGCGAAGATGCCAAGCTGGCCGGCTTCGACGAAGTCCTTGACCTTCTTCTGCATGTCAGCGAAGTAGCCCGGCGAGCTCTTCGAGTAATTGCTGATACTTTGTGCCAGTTCGGATGTGGCTTTCGGATCAGCCGACAGGGCGGACACAACATCAACCCAGTCCAGCGCATGCAGATGATAGAAGTGCATCACATGATCGTGCACATATTGAGCACCAATCATGAGGTTGCGAATCAGCTGGGCATTTTTCGGGATCTCGTAGTCGAGAGCATCCTCAACCGCGCGCACAGAAGCAATGCCATGCACCAGCGTGCACACACCGCAAATGCGCTGAGCAAATGCCCAGGCATCACGCGGATCGCGACCGCGCAATATGATTTCAATACCGCGGACCATTGTGCCGGATGAGTAAGCTTCGGCAATGCGGTCGCCGTCCATCTGCGCTTCGATTCGGAGGTGACCCTCGATCCTGGTGATGGGGTCTACAACAATACGATCATTCATGACGTTTCCTACCTGTTCTAATCAGCCAAATTGGCTGCAACCGTCTCAACTAGACTTGTAACCGGAGTTTGCCAACCGGAGTTATCTGCACCAATCATCAGATTGACCCTGCAATTGGAGCACCCGGTGACGACCGCATCTGCGCCGGCCTCATCAATTTCATGTTTCTTGATCTCGAATGCTTTTTGCCGCAGGTCTGCAGCACTCTTCAATACGAATTCTCCGCAGCCACCGCCGCAGCAGTAGTTCTCTCGCCGGTTGGACGCAGTTTCGCGTACCTCGAGCCCCATGGCGGCCAAAACGTCGCGCGGTTGCTGCGTTACGCCGCCCTTTCTCGAGAGACGACACGGATCGTGATAGGTGACCGAGGCACCGTTCGACTGAGTCTTGAGGTTCAGGCGATCAGCCTTAATCTCTGCCGCGACAAATTCCGCGATCGAGACGACGTCGAAGGACAGCGGCACACCCATTTCATTGGCGCCGTCCCAGCGCAATGTCTGGTAGGCGTGTCCCGATTCGGGCATCAGCACTGTTTTCGCACCAATCGCATTGGCTTTTTCGACGATGCGCTTGATGGCGAGGATCATTGTCGGGTCGTCACCGGTGATGACCCCGACATTGGCTGCTTCGAAGGCATCACTGCGAATTGTCCAGTCGGCACCGGCCTTGTTCAGGATTTTGGCGGTCGCCGCGAAGGCGTCGGGGAACAGCAAGACTTCGATGGCTGTCGTTAGCACCATCACGTCTGCCTGATCGCGGTCGAGCGGGACGTCGATGCCTTGCGTGCCGAGTTTTTGAACAAGCGCCTTGAGTTGCTCGGCTCCCACACCAAACAAAGTGTTCTTGTCGCGCTGTTCGTCCCTGATGATGCGCATTTCCGAGGGCACCAGGCCGGCTCCAGCCAGGCCATGACGCATAACCCGGATCGCCGCCGAAATTTTTATACCCATCGGGCATATCATGTCGCAGCGCCCGCAACCCGTGCATGCGTCATACACGAGGTGTTGCCACTCCCTGAGGTCGGCAATCGTAATATCGCGTGTGAATGCGCGATAGAACCAGCGCATCGGGCTCATCTCGCGACGATAAAAGCGCCGCAGTGGCCGGAACTTGTATACCGGCGCGTAGCGTTCATCCTGAGTGGCTTCGTAGAAGTGACAGGCCTCGGCACACATGCCGCATTGCAGGCACGTATCCATGTCGACGGCCCTGTGCCCGTTGAGTTTCTGTGCAAACGCTTTCTTGGCGCGCCGCACGCGATCTTCATCAGTTAGTTCCCGGCCGGGCATGTCGATGGGCATTTCTTTCAGCTTGCCGCGGAAGTCCTGCAAAGACATTGCTTCTGTGTTCATGCCTTTACCCCCCTGCGCCCGAATGCCGTTCCTGCCTGAAAGCGAGCCGGCATGGTCATTATCATGTGCATGAGCTTGCCGAACGGGAACCAGATGAGCATCACCTCGACACTAAGGAGATGCACCGCAAGAAGCGTTTCATAGCGTGCGCCGAAATGGGTGAAAGCGAGGATTCCGGTGAGGAGCGGCACGAGCACGACAAAAATGCTGATGTAGTCATCCGCATTGGAAATGAAGCGCTGCACAGGGTGCGTTGCACGGCGGATGAGCAGCGCAACCAGGACGGCTGTCGCAATTATCGCGGTCACGAGAATTATGCTGTTCGGCAAATGCGGCCAGCTGAATCCGAGCACAGACTCGAAGAACAAGATATGCGGCGCAAAAAACAGCACGGAGATAAACAACGCAAAGTGCCAGGCGTAGCCGGTGACATGTTGAAAGCGAATTTTCTTTTCAAACGCGGGCGCCGGAGCGGACCGAGACCATACTGCTCCAAGTCCTGCCGAAATTGTGTTCGTGTGACGCGGCTTGGATATGTCTTTTCTCGACAATAGAAATACTGCGCCGACAACGCGCCAGGTAATTCCAAGCACGAATATCCACAGCGCCCACTGCAATCCAGGACCACTGGCAAATTCGAGGAGAGTCATGGTTATACCTCCTCGGCTGCCTGAGCCTTTTTCTTGCGCGCGCGAGCCGCCAGTGCTGAGCCGACCCCCAGGGCTGCGCCTGCTGCGGCTGCGCCAAGCAGGGCATCACGTGAGCCCCACTGACCGGCGGAGATAGGATCATAGAAACCGCCCTTGTCCCAGAAACTCGGTTCTGAGCAACCGATGCAGCCATGTCCTGACTGGATCGGGAAGCTCGTGCCCTGGTTCCACTTCAAGGTCGCACAGGCGTTGTAGGTTGTCGGGCCCTTGCAGCCAAGCTTGTACAGGCACCAGCCCTTGCGAGCGCCCTCATCGTCGAACGTTTCGGCGAATTGGCCGCGTTCGTAGAAAGGCCGGCGATAGCAGCGGTCGTGAATATTCTGGCCAAAGAAAGCGGCCGGACGACCCAGCGCATCAAGCTCGGGAATTGTGCCAAAGGTGAGGAAGTGTGCGAGAACGCCGGTAATTACGACCGGAATCGGCGGGCAACCTGAAACATTGATGATGGGTTTGTCTTTGATGATCTCGGAAACCGAGACGGCACCGGTCGGATTCGGGTTTGCCTGCGGCAATCCGCCGAACGAAGCGCAGGTACCAACCGCAACGATCGCGAAGCAGTCTGCGGCAGCCTCTATCAGCATGTCGTGGTTGCTGATGCCCGCGATTGTCGAATAGCCATTGTTGCCATTGGGAATCGAGCCATCAACAACCAGTATGTACTCACCCTTATTTTCTTCCATCGCAGCTTCGCGAGCTGCTTCGGCACCATGACCCGCTGCGGCTTGCAGCGTGTGGTGATAATCGAGCGAAATAGCGTCGAAAATCAGTGATTCAACGGTCGGCGCATGCGAACGCGTCAGCGACTCGGTGCAACCGGTGCATTCCTGGAAGGACATCCAGATAACCGACGGGCGCCTGGCCGTAGCCAGCGCTTCGGCAACCTGCGATACGGCCGATGGCGGCAGAGCCATCAGCGACGCGGTTGCTGAACAGAACTTCAGGAAGCCTCGACGGGAAACGCCCTGCATTCGCAGGTATTCGCCCAGATTTTGATCTTTACGCATCGTCTTGCCTCCTAGTTCTTGAGCTCGTTTTCCAGCCTGTTGATACCGGCATCGATATCGGCTTGTTGGGATCTCAGCAGTTCGGGTATGTAGGTAACCTCGACAAATCGGGCCACAACGACGTCATCCACATTTTTGTGTGTGATGAGCCAAACGCCCGGGTACGAGGTTTCCTGGATCAGGGTTGGACCGAGCGCGTCGACTTCGGCGCGAACTTCACCGGTACCAAGTGTTGCTGCAATTCGCTCTTCTTCGCCCGGGGCAAGCGGCAGGCGCTTGAGGTCAATGACCGTGCCTTCCTTGCCCTCGATGAGGCGCTTCAATGCGTGGCGAATTTCATGCAGAAGTGGCTCGACGTTACCCGTCGCCACTTCCGTAGTAACTGGAATGGTTTCTAGAGAACTCATTGATTCACCGCCTTCGGATACATTGGTTGTTTCCACTTATGTACGAGTGCGGCGGCGTTCGCAGCTGCTCGCGGTAATGATCTGCGTACGGTTTCGCTCGGCGCTTCGCCCCAGCCCAGCGTTTCAGGCTGGATGCCTATCAATGCATAGCGTGTGGGCAGGCACTCCTCGAGTCGTGCGATGTCCATCAGGTCGGCGAAACCGACCTCGTGCACGCTGCCCTTGCCGGATTTCAGGAACTCATCGACCTCCGCATCCTGAAAAACCTGGATACCGCCAGGTTCGGCGCCGATCTGTGCGGCATCAAAGACGATCATGTGGTCCGCTTCGGCAATGTCCGCTGCAAGCGTGAAGCTCAGCGTGCCGGCATCGAGATAGGTTGTGTTGGGAAGGTCGTAGTGGTCCTGGAGGTAGCGCATGGCATGGACACCTGCGCCTTCATCAGCGAGCAAAATGTTGCCAACGCCCAGAATGAGAGTACTGGTCATCGACTGATCCATCTGCTCTTAATCGGCATATTTCCCTCTTGGGGCCCCGGGTGCAGCGACATACGTCGCCGTAACATAAGGGCTCCCCCCGACTATGTAGATTAGGCTTACCTAATAAACATCTGAATAAGCGAAATTACCTACAGCGATTCGCGATACCGCCAAACACACGAATCTAGGCGTAATTACGTAGTGTCGTTCGGTGCGGACGACGTCTATTCTCTGAAGAGAAGAGATTTCCGACCGTAACCGGATCTCAACATTGGAGGCTTAACCATGTGCCTCGCCGTACCCATGCAAATTGAATCGATCGACGGCTTTCAATGCCGCTGCGTAGCACGTGGGATCGAACGCGAAGTCAGCCTGTTCCTGTTGCAGGGTGAAGAGATCGCACCGGGCGATCATGTTCTCGTGCACGTCGGCTATGCCATACAGAAAGTATCGGCTGAAGAAGCGGCGGACTCGTGGGAGCTGTTCGACGAGGTACTCGAGGCCCATGCATGAGCTCGCTGTATGTCAGGCCTTAATTGGCCAGGTCACAGACGTCGCCCAGGATAACAAGGCGTCGACCGTCTCTGACATTTACGTCAGTGTCGGGCCCTTGTCCGGTGTCGAGGCTCCGCTGCTGCAGAACGCATTCCCGATAGCTGCGGCAGGCACTGTTGCGAATGCTGCGACCTTGCACCTGGACGCCACTCCGATTCGCGTGCATTGCGAAGAATGCGGAGCCGAGTCGGAGGTGAAGATGAATCGACTGGTCTGCAAGGAGTGCGGTGACTGGCGCACGACGTTGATCAGTGGAGACGAACTGTTGTTGCAACGAGTAGTACTTGGAGAAATTAATGTGTGATACCTGCGGATGCAATGTAACCCCGGCGGCGGACGATCACGCCGTGGAAGTCCTGCAAGG
>Ga0316190_10004282_pt1 | contig 10373 bp, 48 predicted proteins | sample Eddworburrow2_MG_FD_204929 | JGI IMG/M metagenome (GOLD analysis project Ga0316190, IMG submission 204929) | Coastal sediment microbial communities from Maine, United States - Eddy worm burrow 2 | ecosystem: Environmental > Aquatic > Marine > Coastal > Sediment | place: USA: Maine | collected... | reverse complement strand
GCGACTGAGGGACTCATATGAAATTCATTGACGAAGCGACTAGGGCTGCGACTAGGGATGCGACTAATGTTGCGACTAGGGCTGCGACTAGGGCTGCGACTTGGGCTGCGACTAGGGATGTGACTTGGGTTGTGACTTGGGATGCGACTAGGTCTGCGACTAGGTCTGCGACTTGGGCTGTGACTTGGGATGCGACTGAGAGACTGATATGAAATTCATTGACGAAGCGACTAGGAATGCGATTGAGGCTGCGACTTGTGACGCGACTTGTGACGCGACTTGTGACGCGACTTGTGACGCGACTTGTGACGCGACTTGTGACGCGAATAGGAATGCGACTTGGGCTGCGACTTGGGCTGCGACTGAGGATGTAACTGAGGCTGCGACTGGGGCTGCGACTGGGGTTGCGATTTGGACTGTGACTAGGAGACTAATATGAAATTCATTGATGGAGCGACTAGGTATGCGATTAGGTATGCGATTAGGGTTGCGACTGAGGATGCGACTTGGGATGCGACTAGGGATGCAACTAGGGTTGCGACTGGGTTTGCAACTAGTAATGTGACTAGTAATGTGACTTATCTTGTGACTTGGGCTGCGACTGAGGCTGCGACTAGGGCGGCGACTGAGAGACTGATATGAAATTCATTGACGAAGCGACTAGTGCTGCGACTTAGGGTGCGACTAGGGCTGCGACTTGGACTACGACTTGGACTACGACTGAGGGACTCATATGAAATTCATTGGCGAAGCGACTAGGTCGGCGACTAGGTCTGCGACTTGGGGTACGACTAGGGTTGCGACGTGGACTGCGACTAGGGCTGCGGCTGAGGCGTCGACTAGGGTTGCGACTAGTAATGTGACTAGTAATGTGACTTATGCTGCGACTAGGGTTGCGACTAGGGTTGCGACTGATGATGCGACTAGGGCTGCGACTGAGGCTGTGACTGAGGCACTCATATGAAATTCATTGACAAAGCGACTAGGTCTGCGACTAGGTCTGCGACTTGGGTTGCGACTAGGGCTGCAATTGAGGCTGCGACTTGGACTACGAATGAGGGACTCATATGAAATTCATTGGCGAAGCGACTAGGTCTGCGACGAGGCGTGCGACTTGGGGTACGACTAGGGTTGCGACGTGGACTGCGACTAGGGCTGCGGCTGAGGCGTCGACTAGGGTTGCGATTAGGGTTGCGATTAGTAGTGTGACTTGGGATGCGACTGTGGCTGCGACGAGGGATGCGACTAGGGTTGCGACGTGGGCTGCGACTAGGGCTGCGACTGAGGCTGCGACTGAGGCACTCATATGAAATTCATTGACAAAGCGACTTGGGGTGTGACTAGGTCTGCGACTAGGACTGCGACTAGGTCTGCGACTAGGTCTGCGACTGAGGTTGCGACTAGTAATGCGACTAGTAATGCGACTTGGGGTGTGACTTGGGGTGTGACTTGGGGTGTGACTTGGCTTGCGACTAAGGTTGCGACTAGTGCTGCGACTGAGGCTGCGACTAGTGCTGCGACTGAGGCTGCGACTAGGAGACTCATATGAAATTCATTGGCGAAGCGACCGAAGTTGCGAATTGGGGTGCGACTTGGGGTGCGACTAGGGTTGCGACTTGGGCTGCGACTAGTGCTGCGACTAGTGCTGCGACTAGTGCTGCGACTAGGGATGCGACTAGTGCTGCGACTAGGGATGCGACTAGGGATGTGACTTGGGCTGCGACTTGGGATGCGACGAGGGCTGCGACTAAGGTTGCGACTGAGGGACTCATATGAAATTCATTGATGAAGCGACTAGGCGTGCAACTCGGACTGCGACTAGGGCTGCGACTAGGGCTGTGACTGGGGCTGCGACTACGGATGCAACTAGGGATGCAATTAGGGATGCAACTCGGGATGCAACTCGGGATGCAACTAGTGATGTGACCGGGGCTGTGACCGGGGCTGTGACTAGGGCTGTGACTAGGGCTGTGACTGAGGGACTCATATGAAATTCATTGAAGCGACTAGGGTTGCGACTAGGGATGCGACTGAGGCTGCGACTTGGGTTGTGACTGAGGGACTCATATGAAATTCATTGGCGAAGCGACTAGGATTGCGATTAGTGATGTGACAAGGGGTGCGACAAGGGGTGCGACTAGGGTTGCGACTAGTAATGTGACTGAGGCTGCCACTAGGGACTCATATGAAATTCATTGATGAAGCGACGAGTGACGCGACTAGGGACGAGGTCTGGGATGCGACTCGGGCTGCGACTGAGGCTGCGACTTGGGTTGCGACTAGTGTTGCGACTAGTGCTGAGACTTGGGATGCTATTTGGGCTGTGACTAGGGCTGCGACTAGTGCTGCGACTAGTGCTGCGACTAGTGCTGCGACTAGGAGACTAATATGAAATTCATTGACGAAGCGACTAGTGGTGCGACTAGGAATGCGATTAGTGACGCGACTGAGGTTGTGACTTACACTGCGACTAGGGATGTGACTAGGGATGCGACTAGGGATGCGACTAGGGATGCGACTTGGGATGCGACTTGGGCTGCGACTTGGGCTGCGACTTGGGCTGCGACTTGGGTTGTGACTTGGGTTGTGACTGAGAGACGCATATGAAATTCATTGACGATGCGACTAGTGATGCGACTAAGGTTGAGACTGAGAGACTCATATGAAATTCATTGATGAAGCGACTAGTGATGCGACTAGTTATGCGACTAGGCGTGCGACTGAGGTTGCGACCGGGGCTGCAACCCAGGCTACGGCCTGGGATACGGCTTGGTATACGGCCCAGGCTCAGGCTTGGTATGTGATTTGGGCTGCGACTGGGTCTGCGACTGGGGGTGCGACTAGTGCTGCGACTAGGGTTGCGACTGGGGCTGCGATTTGGGCTGCGACTAAGTCTGTGACTGAGAGACTCATATGAAATTCATTGACGAAGCGACGAGACCTACGACTAGAGATGCTACTAGAGGTGTGACCAGAGATAAGACATGGGATGAGACTGAGGATGTGTCTGGGGAGGCAACTTGGATTACGACTGATATTGTGACTAGTTGGATTGTGACTAGTTGGATTGCGACTGATATTGTGGCTAGGCATGTGGCTAGGCATGTGACTAGGGATGCGATTAGGGATGCGACTGATGATGTGACTCAGGATGCGATTGAGGGCCTCATATGAAATTCATTGATGAAGCGACTAGGTATGCGACTTGGGCTGCGACTAGAGATGCGACTAGGGATGCGACTGCTGCTGCGACTAGGGATGCGACTAGGGATGCGACTAGGGATGCGACTTGGGCTGCGACTTGGGCTGCGACTTGGGCTGCGACTTGGGCTGCGACCAGGGATGCGACTGGGATTGCGACTTGGAGACTCATATGAAATTCATTGATGAAGCGACTAGGTCTGCGACTTGGGATGCGACTAGGGGTGCGACTAGGGATGCGACTAGGGATGCGACTAGTGGTGCGACTTGGGGTGTAGCCTGGGCTGCGACTTGGGATGCGACTAGGGTTGCGACTTGGATTGCGACTTGGATTGCGACTAGTGCTGCGACTCGGGATGCGACTGAGAGACCTATATGAAATTCATTGATGAAGCAACTCGGGAGGCGACTGAGGTTGCGACTGAGGTTGCGACTAAGAATGCGACTAAGAATGCGACTAGGGCTGCAATTAGTGATGCGACTTGGGATGCGACTGAGGATGCGACTTGGGCTGCGACTAGGAGACTCATATGAAATTCATTGACGAAACGACTAGTGCTGCGACTAGGGCTGAGACTAGGGATACGACTTGGGCTGCGACTGAGACTACCACTTGGGCTGCGACCGTGGCTGCGACCGAGACTACCACTTGGGCTGCGACTAGGGATGCGACTTGGGATGCGACTAGTGCTGGGACCTGGGCTGCGACTGAGGCTGCGACTGATGATGCGACTAGGGCTGCGAATAGGAGACTCATATGAAATTCATTGATGAAGCGACTAGGTCTGCGACTTGGGATGCGACTAAGCATGCGACTGGGGCTGCGACTTGGTCTGCGACTGAGGTTGCGACTGAGGTTGCGACTAGTGATGCGACTAATGTTGCGACTTGGGTTGCAACTTGGGATGCAACTTGGGATGCAACTTGGGATGCGACTCAGGCTGCGACTTGGGCTGCGACTGAAGCTGCGACTGAGAGACTGATATGAAATTCATTGATGAAGCGACTAGGTCTGCGACTAGGTCTGCGACTTGGGACGCGACTCGGGAGGCGACTTGGGGCGCGACTCGGGAGGCGACTCGGGAGGCGACTCAGGAGGCGACTTTAGATGTGACTAGGGAGGCGACTTGGGAGGCGACTAGGGAGGCGACTTGGGCGGCGACTTGGGAGGCGACTAGGGCTGTAACTGAGGTTGCGACTAGGGATGCGATTAGGAGACTCATATGAAATTCATTGACGAGGCGACTAATAATGCGACTAAGGCTGCGACTAATGCTGTAACCAGAGATGCGACTAATGTTGCGACTAGGGTTGCGACTTGGGATGCGACTTGGGATGCGACTTGCGTTGTGACTTGGGTTGCGACTTGGGATGCGACTAGTGCTGCGACTAGTGCTGCGACTAGTGCTGCGACTGAAGCTGCGACTGAGAGACTGATATGAAATTCATTGATGAAGCGACTAGGTCTGCGACTTGGGATACGATTGAGGGCCTCATATGAAATTCATTGACGAAGCGACTAGGTCTGCGACTAGGGATGCGACTAGGGATGCGACTAGGGCTGCAACTGGGGCTGCGACTTGGGCTGCGACTAATAATGCGACTAGGCCTGCGACTTGGGATGTGACTGGGTCTGCGACTTGGGCTGCGACTGGGGCTGCGACTTGGGCTGCGACGGGGGTTGCGATTTGGACTGTGCCTAGGAGACTAATATGAAATTCATTGATGAAGCGACTAGTAATGTGACCTGGGATGTGACTTGGGAGGCGACTAATGATGCGACTAGTTATGCGACTAGTTATGCCACTAGGGCTGCGACTGAGGTTGCGGTTTGGGCTGCGACTGGGGGTGCAACTAGGGTTGCAACTTGGGCTGTGACTGAGGCTGTGACTAGGGTTTGTGACCAGGTTTGCGACTAGGGTTGCGACCTGGGAGACTCATATGAAATTCATTCACGAAGCGACTAATAATGCGACTAGGGCTGCGACTGAGGCGGTAACCAAAGATACGACTGAGGTTGCGACTAGGGTTGCGACTAGGGTTGCGACTTGGGCTGCGACTTGGAATGCGACTTGGGCTGCGACCTGGGCTGCGACTAGGGCTGCAACTAGGGATGCAACTAGGGATGCGATTTGGGATGCGACTTGGAGACTCATATGAAATTCATTGATGAAGTGACTAGGGTTGCGACTAGGGTTGCGACTAGTAATGCGACTATTGATGTGACCTGGGAGGCGACTAGGGAGGCGACTAGGGCGGCGACTGAGGCTGCGACTGAGGCTGCGACTGAGGCTGCGACCTGGGCTGCGACTGGGTCTGCGACTAGGGCTGTAACTGAGGTTGCGACTAGGGATGCGATTAGGAGACTCATATGAAATTCATTGACGAGGCGACTAAGGCTGCGCTAAGTGCTGCGATTAGTACTGCAACTAGGGGCGCGACTTGGGATGCGATTAGGGATGCAGCTAAGATTACGACTAGGGATGTGGTGTGGAATGCGACGTGTGAAGCGACTAATGATGCGACTTGGGAGGCGACTGGGGGTGCAACTACTGTTGCGATTAGGAGCTACATATGAAATTCATTGACAAAGCGACTAGGGATGCGACTTGTGACGCGACTGAGAGGCTGATATGAAATTCATGGATGCAGCAACTAATGTTGCGACTAGGGGTACGACTGAGGATGCGACCTGGACTGTGGCTTGGACTGCGACTAGTACTACGACTACAGTTGCGACTAGGCTTGCGGCTAGGCTTGCGACTTGGGATGCGACTTATGCTGTGACTAGGGCTGCGACTTGGACTGTGACTGAGAGACTGATATGAAATTCATTGACGAAGCGACTAGGAATGCGACTAGGGATGCGACTAGGTCTGTGACTTGGGGTTTAACTAGGAATGCGACTTGGAATGCGAATCGGACTGGGATTAGGAATGTGACTAGTGCTGGGATATGGGCTGCGACTTGGACTACGACTCAAGCTATGACTGAAGCTGCGACGGGGTTTGCGACTAGGGCTGCAGTTGAGGGACTCATATGAAATTCATTGATAGTGCGACTAATAATGCAACTAATAATGCGACTTGGGATGTAACTAATAATGCGACTGAGGCTGCGACTTATGCTGTGACTAGGGCTGCGACTAGGGCTGCGACTAGGGCTGCGACTTGGACTGTGACTAGGGCTGCGACTAGTGTTGCGACTAGTGTTGCGACTGAGGTTGCGACTTGGGCTGCGACTAGGAGACTAATATGAAATTCATTGACGAGGCGACTAATAATGCGACTAATAATGCGGCTATGGATGCGACTAGTGCTGCGACTAGTGCTGCGACTAGTGCTGTGACTAGTGCTGTGACTAGGGAGGCGACTAGAGGTGTGACTGAGGTTGCGGTTTGGGCTGCGACTTGGGATGCGACTTGGATTGCGACTGAGAGTCTGATATGAAATTCATTGACGAGGCGACTAATAATGCGACTTGGCGTGCGACGGAGGTTGCGACTAGGGTTGCGACTAGGGTTGCGACTATGGATGCGACTAGTGCTGCGACTAGAGGTGCGACTAGAGGTGTGACTTGGACTGTGACTGAGGCTGCGACTGGGTCTCCGACTAGGGCTGTAACTGAGGTTGTGATTAGGGATGCGATTAGGAGACTCATATGAAATTCATTGACGAGGCGACAAGGTCTGCAACTAGTGATGCGACTCATGTTGTGACTCATGTTGTGACTCATGTTGTGACTAGGGATGTGACTGAGGGACTCATATGAAATTCATTGACGAAGCGACTAGTAATGTGACTAGTAATGCAACTGAGGTTGCGTCCTGGGTTGCGACGTGTACTGTGACTAGTGCTGCGACCAGTCCTATAACTAGGCGTTTGACTTGGGATGCGACTTGGGATGCGACTTGGGGTGTGACTAGGAATGTGACTAGGAATGCAACTTGGGCGGCGACTAGGAGACTCGTATGAAATTCATTGACGAAGCGACTAGGAATGTGGCTGAGGCTGCGACTAATGCTGCGACTAGAGATAAGGCCGGGGATGTGACTGAGGCTGTGACTGAGGCTGTGACTGAGGTTGCGACTAAGGATGTGACTTGGGCTGCGACTTGGGCTGCGACTTGGGCTGCGACTAGGAGACTAATATGAAATTCATTGATGAAGCGACTAGTAATGCGACTAGGAAGGCTACTAGGAAGGCGACTAGGAATGCGACTTTGGCTGCGACTAGTGTTGCGACTAGCGGTGCAACGGAGTCTGCGACTAGCGGTGCGACTGAGGTTGCGACCTGGGCTGCGACTCGGAGACTCATATGAAATTCATTGATGAAGCGATTAGTGCTGCAATTAGTGATGCGACTGGGGCTGTGACTTGGAGACTCATATGAAATTCATTGATGAAGCGACGAGGGATGCGACTAGTAATGCGACTGGGATTGCGACTGGGATTGCGACTTACACTGCGACTATTGACGCGACTATTGATGCCACTAGGGATGCGACTTGGGATGCGACTTGGGATGCGACTTGGGCTGCGACTTGGGCTGCGACTTGGGCTGCGACTTGGGATGTGATTAGGAGACTCATATGAAATTCATTGACGAGGCGACTAATAATGCGACTAATAATGCGACTATGGATGCGACTATGGATGCGACTAGGGATGCGACTTGGGGTGTGGCCTGGGGTGCGACTTGGGATGCGACCGGGGACGCGACTCAGGATGTGACTTGGGCTGCGACTCGTGCTGCGACTATGGATGCGACTAGGGATACGACTCAGGCTGCGACTCAGGCTGCGACTTGGACTGGGACTGAAGCTGCGACTGAGAGACTGATATGAAATTCATTGACGAAGCGACTTGGGGTGCGACCGATGTTACGACTAGTGCTGCGACTGAGAGACTGATATGAAATTCATTGACAAAGCGACGAGGAATGCGACTAGGAAGGCTACTAGGAAGGCGACTAGGACTGCGACTAGTGCTGCGACTAGTGCTGCGACTAGCGGTGCAACGGAGTCTGCGACTTGGGATGCGACTGGGGACGCGACTTGGGACGCGACTTGGGATGCGACTTGGAGACTCATATGAAATTCATTGATGAAGCGATTAGTGCTGCAATTAGTGCTGCAATTAGTGATGCGACTTGGGCTGTGACTAGGGCTGCGATTGAGGCTGCGACTTGGAGACTCATATGAAATTCATTGACGAAGCGACTAGTGATGCGACTAGTGATGCGACTTGGGCTGCGACTAGGTCTGCGACTAGGGAGGCGACTAATGTTGCGACTGCGGCTGCGACTTGGGTTACGACCGTGGCTGCGACCGAGACTACCACTTGGGCTGCGACTTGGGTTGCGACTGGGGCTGCAATTAGTGCTGCGACTGAGGCTACGACTGAGGGCCTCATATGAAATTCATTGATGAAGCGACCAGGTCTGCGACCAGGTCTGCGACCAGGTTTGCGACTAGGGATACGACTTGGGCTGCGACCGAGACTACCACTTGGACTGCGACCGTGGCTGCGACCGTGGCTGCGACTGATGCTGCGACTTATGTTGTGACTAGGGGTGCGACTAGAGTTGCGATTGAGGGCCTCATATGAAATTCATTAATGAAGCGACTAGGCGTGCGGCTAATACTGCGACTAAGAATGTGACTAGGACCGCGAATGGGTCTGCTACTTGGGCTGCGACTAATGCTGCGACTAATGCTGCGACTTGGAGACTCAGATGAAATTCATTGATGAAGCGACTAATGATGCTACTTGGGAGGCAACTTGGGAGGCGACTGAGGTTGCGGTTAGGGTTGTGATTTGTAATGTGATTTGGGTTTCGACCAGGTCTGCGACTTGGGATGTGACTTGGGTTTCGACCAGATCTGCGACTTGGGATGCGACTAGTGCTGCGACTAGTGCTACGACTGAGAGACTAATATGAAATTCATTAGTGATGCGACTAATGCTGCGACTAATGCTGCGACTAATGCTGCGACTTGGGCTGCGACTGAGGCTGCGACTGAGGGACTCATATGAAATTCATTGACGAAGCGACTGGGGGTGTGGTTAATACTGCGACTGAGGTCGCGATTAGGGATACGACTTGGGCTGCGACTAGGTCTGCTACTAGGCCTGCGACTTGGGTTGCGACTTGGGTTGCGACTAGTACTGTGACTTGGGATGTGACTTGGGATGCGACTAGTGCTGCGACTAGTGCTGCGACTAGGAGACTCGTATGAAATTCATTGACGAAGCGACTTGGGCTGCGACTAGGGCTGCGACTTGGGATGTGGCTTGGATTGCGACTAGGGATGCGACTGAGGCTGCGACTAGTTATGCCACTGAGGCTGCGACTAGGGTTGCGACTAGGGATGCGACTGGGATTGCGACTGAGGCTGCGACTAGGGATGCGACTAGGGATGCGATTTGGGCTGCGACTTGGACTGCGACTAGGAGACTAATATGAAATTCATTGACGAAGCGACTAAGGCTGCGACTAATGACGCGACTTGGGCTGCGACTAGGGTTGCGACTAGGGTTGCGACTAATGTTGCGACTACTATTGTGACTCGGGATGTGACTAGTGATGTGACTAGTGCTGTGACTTGGGATGCGACTAGTGCTGCGACTAGTGCTGCGACTAGTGCTGCGACTAGGAGACTCGTATGAAATTCATTGACGAAGCGACTAGGGCTGCGACTAGTGCTGCGACTTGGGCTGCGACTAGGACTGCGACTAGGGCTGCGACTTGGGCTGTGACTTGGACTGCGACTAGTGCTGCGACTAGTGCTGCGACTGAGGCTGCGACTAGGGATGCGACTAGGGATGCGACTTGGGATGCGATTGAGGGCCTCATATGAAATTCATTGACGAAGCGACTAATAATGCGACTAAGGCTGCGACTAAGGCGGTAACCAAAGATACGACTGAGGTTGCGACTGAGGCTGTGACTGAGGCTGTGACTGAGGCTGTGACTTGGGCTGCGACTTGGGCTGCGACTGAGGATGCAACTGGGGCTGCGACTGGGGCTGCGACTTGGACTGCGACTAGGAGACTCGTATGAAATTCATTGACGAAGCGACTAGGGCTGCGACTAGGGATGCGACTAGGGATGCGACTTGGGATGCGACTTGGGATGCGACTAGGGTTGTGACTAAGGTTGAGATTTGGA
>Ga0316190_10004281_pt1 | contig 10375 bp, 12 predicted proteins | sample Eddworburrow2_MG_FD_204929 | JGI IMG/M metagenome (GOLD analysis project Ga0316190, IMG submission 204929) | Coastal sediment microbial communities from Maine, United States - Eddy worm burrow 2 | ecosystem: Environmental > Aquatic > Marine > Coastal > Sediment | place: USA: Maine | collected... | reverse complement strand
GTCGGCACCCTCCCCGGCGACATCACCGGCAGCAATGACGGGGCACTGGCCGTGCTCGACGGTTTTGTGGCCAACCAGGCCGAGAGCAGCGCCGCCGAAGCGGCCGCTCGCGAGGTTGAAGGCATACGAGAGGTTGAGAACAACCTCGTCATGCTTGAACCCGTGGTTGTCCAGACCCTCGGCGACGGGGGCGTGGTCGGCCCGGTAGCCAGCGGCGTCGGCACCGATATCACCATCAGCGGCACCATCGCCTCCGAGGCCCAACGCCAACCGATGATCGACGCCGTGGCCGACCTTGACGGCGTCGGCAACGTCGTCGACGATCTGACGGTCAGTGTCGCCGCTGATCTCAACGATCTGCCCCAGGTCCAGTTCGCCACCGCCTCAGCCGAGATCCTGCCCGCCAGCTTCCCCGACCTCGACCGGGCGGCGGAACTGATCATCTCCGCCGGTGACGTCAAGCTGGAGATCGTCGGTTGGACCGACATCGAGGGCGACGAGGATGAGAACCGCCAACTCAGCCAGGATCGAGCCGACGCCGTCCGCCAGCACCTGATCAACGCCGGCGTCGATGCGGACACCCTTACTGCAGTCGGCAACGGCCAGACCGACCAGTTCGGTGCCGGCAACTCAGCCGAGGCGCTGCAGGCCAATCGGGTCGTGCTGTTCGAGCCGCGGGGCTGAGGGTCGAACCCGCCACTACAATCAGCGTCATGTTGACTCTCGCCCGACGGGTGATCATGGCATTCGGTCTCACCGGGCTCATCGCCGCCCTGTTCCGGCTTCGGGGCACGGGCGGCGTTCCTCCCCAGGGTGGCGGCTGGCGGGAAGTCACCCCCTCCGACCTCGAGTAGAGCGCTGCTCTGATGCATGTCGCCCTTCTGGGCCTGGGGGCCGCAGGCTCCCATGTGGCCCGCCAACTGACCCAGCTGCCGATCTCGCGGCTCTCCCTGCACGACATCGATCGGCAACGCCAACGTCGGGTCGCCTCGGCCATCACCGCCGCCGTTGGCGACGACATCGACATCTCGTCGGAGCGGCCAACGGCCTCCGATCCACCCGATGTGGTGATCCTGGCCACACCATCGGGCCGCCATCCCCGGCTGGCCGAGTCGTGGATCCGAGCCGGGAGCCACGTCGTCTCCATCACCGATGACCCCGACGACGTGGCCGGCCTCCTGGAGCTTGCCCCGCTGGCCGAACACAACCAGCGGCGGCTGGTGGTGGGGGCAGGCTTCGCTCCCGGCCTGAGCTGCCTGCTGGCGTCCTACGCCGCCTCGCAGCTCGACTCGGTCGACGCCATCAACGTCTACAAGGCCGGAACCGGGGGCCCGAACTGCGCCCGCCAACACCATCGGGCACTCAAGCAGACCGGTTCGGAATGGATCGACGGGAAATGGGTGGTACGCAGGGGTGGCTCGGGCCGGGAACTGGCCTGGTTCCCCGACCCATTCGGCGCCCGTGACTGCTACCGGGGGGCCCTGCCCAGCCCAATGCTGCTGCAGCCGGTGTTCCCCGCCGCCCAGCGGATCTCGGCGAGGATGGCGGCCACCCGCCGCGACCGGCTGACGTCGTGGCTGCCGATGATGCGGCCCCCCCACTCCGACGGTGGTCCCGGCGCCATCCGGGTGGAGGTCAGGGGACAACGCGACGGTGCCATCGAAACCGTCATCCTCGGAGTCATGGACCACCCGTCGGTGGCGGCAGGCACGGTGACGGCGGTGGCGACGGCTGCAGTGATCGCCGAACAGGCACCCATCGGCGCAGGCGGTCTCGCCACTTGGTCCAATCCCAAGGCCGTGTTGACCGAGCTGTACCGGCGTGGGGTCCGGGTCGCCTCCTTCAACGGTGTCCTGGCCGCAATCGCGGCCGAGGAGTAACCAAGCCCCTACGGGGGTCACCGGTTCACGGGAGTCATGGGTCGACAAACGTCGCGCTCATTGCCCATATTTGTACGGGCCGGTTGACCCATATCCGGCCCATGCTCTCAAGTTGGGGGCTACTTCTGTCGACTCATTCGACAACAGGATATTTTTCAAAAAGTCGCTCAAGTTCTCCGCGAATTTTGTCGAAAACAATCTTGGCATGGAGGACAACCCACAAAGGGCACAAATGAGCATGACAAAGACAGATCCTGAATTGAACGCTCGAATCGAAGCAAATCTGCCGCTGGTGAAGCACGTCGTATTCCAGGTAGCAGTCCATTTTCCCCGTCACGTCGATCGTGAGGAACTGGCCCGGGCCGGAGCGCTCGGATTGGTCGAAGCGGCCCGTCGCTACGACGGCAGCCGGGGGGTTCCATTCGAACGATTCGCGGCTCAACGCATTCGTGGCGCGATCCTTGACTCGGTGCGAGCCGCTGACTGGGCACCTCGTTCGGTGAGGCTGCTAGCCCGCCGGCTGGAGGCGACCGAGCAACAACTGGCCACCCAACTGGGCCGGGTTCCGAACCTCGACGAGATGGCTGAGTCGCTGGGTGTGACCCTGCAAGAGCTGGCAAAGCTCCAGGATCGGCTTTTCCGATCGGTGGTTCTGGCCCTTGATCATGAGACAAGCGACGACTCAGATGAGGATCTGACTCTGGTCGACATTCTTAAAGACCGATCAGCAGTCGAGCCTTCCGAGGAGCTGGAGACCCGAGAACTACACACCTATTTGCGTGATGCAGTACGGTTGCTTCCCGAACGACAGAGGTTTGTTATCGTCGGCTATTTCCTTGAGGGGAAGACCTCACAGGACTTGGCCCGCTTTCTCGGAGTTACCGAGTCCCGGATCTCCCAGCTGCGCAGCGAGGCTCTCAACAACCTCAAGCTCGGCATCGAGGCCCAGTACGGCGAGGTCTCCGACGACGACGAGGCCGGTCCTTCCGGTCGGGTCGCCAAGCGGCAGGCGGCCTACGCCGACTCCGTTGGCGATGCCTCCAACTGGCGTCACCGGCTCAGCCGCTGGGACACCCAGTACGACGTGCCCGAGGAGCCATTGCTGCCGGTGATCGTCGGTTCGGCGACGAGGCCCCGCCGGAGCCTCGAACTGCAATCGTAGCCCGTGGCCCGTGGCCCGTGGCCCGAAACTCTGAGACTCAGAAGGCCGCAGCGGCCTGCCAGCGACTGAGGATCATCTGGTCGCCGAAGACCTCCAACCGATCGGGTGGGATGCGACCCCACAGGAGAAGCTGCAGATCCGAGGCCGCAGCCCGAACGGCAACGTCACCCTTGGCGTGGCGATGCTCCCAGCTGACGGCGTGGGGGCCAAGCTGCAGGAGCCACTCCCCGTGCTCGATGTCGGTGGCATGAAGGTGGATGGTCTCACCCGATCCGGCCAGGGTGTCGAACTGCATGCGATTGGGCACGAACACCTCCAACACCTCGTCGACCCCGTCGAGGGCGAGAGCGGCGTCGATCGGTTCGGGCCCGTCAGGATCGGTGCTGGTCGCGGCGGCAACGTCCCAGCGGTGGACGGCCAGCTCGTGGCTCAGGCGACGTAGCCACCAATCGCCGGGTTGTGGCCCGGTCCACGTGGGGCGGATCTGGGCCAGGTCGACGGTGGCGACCTCCTCCCGGAGTGCTTGCGTCGCCTCGGCATACCACATCAGGACGTCGGGTCCGACCGGTGGTTCCCCGACCGAGGACCGCGATGGCGGGTCCTGCGGTGTCGCCTGCAGCGACTGGGTCACGTAGCGGCAGACCCAGGCGGTATGGCCAACCACGGAATGAACCGTCCAACCGGGAAGGTGGGGGATTTCGGCGTCGAGGTCGCCGATCTCAACGCCGCCCAGACGAGTCGTCTCGAGCTCCAGGAGTGCCCGATAGTCCGCTTCCCTCAGCCGGGAAGCTGAACTCCCCTTGACTACCTCACCCATTGTTGGCCTCTCGTTCGTTGGGTCGACGCAGTGATCCAACCCAGTCATCGAGGCTACGCCACCGTTCATTGAGCCAGGCAATTCGGGCCTCGTCGTCGACGGGCACCGTCGCCCGGTCGTAAGTCCACCACCGAACCACCACCGGAGCCTGCAGGGGGAGCCGGCGTCGCAAGCCACTCAACTCTGCCACCCCCTCCAGCCCAACGTGGCCAAAGATCACCACGTCGAGCGTCGGTTGGTTGTTCAACATGGCGAGGGCTCCGGCGGGACGAGGCGGGAGCAGGTAGTCAAGATCATCGGCCAGGGCAGCCAGGGCGCTGTCACCGTTGCGTTCGAGCGATGCCCGGGCCCGGGCCCGACGAGCCTCGGTGGCGTAGGTTCCCTCGGGAAAGATGGCAAGTGCCGACTGGGGCAGGGCCCGACGGGCAAAGGAGGCAATGGAGGCAATGGCCTGGGCCTCGTCGTCGGCGTCACCATCGCGGGCGACAAAATAGTTGCCAAGCCGGGAGCCGATGACATCGATGTTTGGATCCCAGAGAAGCTCACGCTTGATCACGTAGTGAACGAACCGGCCAAGCTGCCCGGCGATGATGTGGGCGGGGAGGATGGCATCGATCATGCTGGCGTGACGACTCATGAGGATGAAGCCGTCCGAGGGCAGGGTCGCCGGATCGGACAGATCGAAACGGACCCCGAGCAACCGACCGGCCCAGGCAAACAGCGATGTGGCCCACCAGCCCTGTATCCGCCGATAGTCGTGGGTCCGGCTGACCGGGTCGTGAGGCCCGCGGCCAAGGACGTGTGCCACCTTGACGGTGCCGGCGGCAGCAATGCCTGCCCACTCATGGGCCAGGTAGACAACGGCAAAAAGCCCCAACCGGAAGGTTGGGAACTTAAAGAGCCGGGAAACAAGATCGGCCATGATCGTGATCGGCACCCATACAACCGAGGTGGCAACCAACAGTGGCAGGCCGAGACCTACTGCGGTAAAGGAGACCGTTCGTCTCCCCATGGCCGACATTGCTCAGTGCTCAACCGCCGTGACAAGCACGGCTCGAGGTCAGCGCTCTTCTTTGAAAATGACGTGCTGGCGTACGACGGGATCGTACTTCTTGAGTTCGATGCGCTCCCGGGTGTTCACCTTGTTCTTGCGGGTGACATAGAGATACCCGGTGCCGGCCGTTGACCGGAGCTTGACCAGAGGCCGCTTTTCGTTACCGCGTGCCATCAGACCTTCTCTCCCTGGCGACGCATTTCGGCCACCACTGACTCAATACCCTTTTTGTTGATCGTCTTGATGCCCTTGGTGCTCACCGTGAGGGTGATCCAGCGCTTCTCTGAAGGCAACCAGAACCGCTGCCGCTGAATGTTTGGGCTCCAACGCCTCCTGGTCGCGCGATGCGAGTGTGAGACGTTGTTGCCGAAGCTGGGCTTCCGGCCGGTGACCTGGCAGATATTGGACATCATAAGCTTTCAGCGTGCAGGGCCACCGCCCCGGGTCGGACCAGTCAAGGCTACCTTGGCGCAGGCCGAGGCCCAACAAGGTTCGCGGCATCCACCTGACACGGCAGTCGTCCGGGCCACGATCGTGAACTACATCCGATCCGACCGTGAACGTCGCAGGGGTGGAGGAGGCAGGCGTTCACCGGGCTGCCATGGTGCCTGGGGTCGGGGTTTCGTCGCTCCCCAGCCGGGCAGCACCGCCAACACCACCGCCGTGACCAGCAGTACAACCGATATCAGTGGCATCCACCACCAGGCCCGGCCCCCGGACCCGGTTGAAGCCGAGGTCTGGGCCAACACCACCGCCGCCACGGTGACCGCCACCACCAGTGCAAATCCGGCCCCCACGTGGCCGTACACGCCGTCGTCGATTTCAGCCTGGCGACGACGGGCGTGGCTCAGCCTTACCAGTTCGTTGTAGGCCAGCGCCGACAACCCGGCAACGGTCCACCCCACCGGGCTGAGATCACCAAGATCACTGCCAACCACCACGGCGAAGCCGACGAACAGACCGGTGGCCGCCCAGATCAGGTTCAGATCTCCACTCTCGACCGCGGCCAGATGCAGGCTTAGAGCAACGACGCTCAGCAGAACCACCACCACTGCCGAACCGGAGACGGCGCCACCGGCCACCGCCACCGCCGCCATCATGATCGAGGCCGCAACCACCTCGGGCTCAGCCCAGCGCCTGGCCCGCCCCTGCCAGCGGCGCTGTAGGTTCTCCCAACGGCCGCCTGCACCGGCGTCGGAGCCTGGCGCGCCCCCAACAACGTGGGTCATGCCCGCACCCGCACTCGACCAAGGTTGACCAACACCCGTTGCAGCAGGTGTTCCAGTGAGTTGCCCGTCGACCAGGGGATAACCAGTATTCCCCGTTCGCCCAGCCAGCGTTCGTTGAGCTCGTTACCGACGCGGAACACCCGGCGGGCCAGGAGGTCGATGTCGGCCGGGAAGGCGATCGTGGGTTTGATGACCAACACCTCATGACCCCGACCCCGGAGCTCCACCAGGGCATTCAGCACCGATTCGGCCAATAGTGGGGTGATGGCCACCACCGTTGCCGAACGCGGCAGGTTGGTTGGGACGGCGAAATTGCGATCAGCACCACGTCGGGGGTTGACCTCGGTGGCCAGGAGGGCGTCAACGATGGTGTGGAGGTGGCGACGCCCGAGCCGGGGCGGCAACCACCGCACCCCCCGGCCGACATCGATGAGACCGACCCGGTCCTGGGCCCGCAGGTGACGCTCGCTGAGGGCGGTGGCCGCCATCACCGTCCAGCGCAGGGTGGTGTCGAGGTCGACGCCCAAGTCCTGGGCCGAGTCGATCAACAACACGACGTCGCTCGACTCGTCGGGGTGGCGCTCCACCACCATCGGCGTCTGGCGACGACCGCTCAGTCGGGGGTGGATCATGCGTATGGGATCGCCGTAGCGGTAGGGCCTGACCTCGGCCAGTTCGCTACCGTGGCCGAGACGGCGGCTACGGTGCTCCCCCGTCACCGGCCGCTGCTGATGGAGAGAAACCAGTCGGGCCAGCCGCTCCGATGGAGGGTGGACCCGCACCGGATGGTCGAGTGGGTGACGGCTGACCAGCTCGGAGATGCCGAAGCGGTCGCGGGTGGTGATGATGACCCACTCCGGCCCCACCGAACCCCACCGCAACGCCTGCAAATCAACGGTGAAGTGGCGGGTCTGCCGGATCGAGGCAACAAACCGTGAAGGCCCGAGCGGCGCCAGTGTGGCCGGAAACTGCACCTCGACCTCGACCCAGCGCACGGGATGGTCGACGCTGAGTTCCAGGTTGAGCTGCAGCTCGTCGCCCTCCACCACCCGCAGGGCACTGATTGAGGAGCGCAGGCGAACCGGCTCCCACCACCCGTCGATGAACGACAGCAGCAACACCGCCAGGAAGGGGGCGCCGACGGCCAGGGGCTCCAGGCTCCGCCCGGCCAGGGAGATGGCGGCACAACCGAAACCGAACACGGCGCAATACCAGAAGCGGTGGGTGAGGTGCCCGGTGGGGCGGGACGACCGGCCGCCGGCCTGCTCCTCCATCGCCGGGGCGATGGTGTCGGCCCTGGGGGGTGGCATGGGGCCCGGGGGCGGGCCGTCGTTATCGGGGCGGCTCATTGAGGATCGGTGCAGTTGGCGGTTGGGTCGACGCCATCGCCGGATCGGCGTACGGCGACGGCGGCGGCATGTTGGCAACCGCCGAGGGTGGAGGCGGCCGCCCATTGGACCGTTCGACGGGGGGAGCCCGGTGATGGCCGTTGTCGTGATCGGTCGGGTCGGTGGCGGTCGGGGCCGGAACCTGGCTCACCACCTCCGCCACCACCTGGTCGGCCCTGACCCCGCGCACCCACTGATCGGGCTGCAGCAGCAGTCGATGGGCCAGGCAGGGCCCGGCCACCACCTTTATGTCGTCGGGGAGCACATGGGAACGGCCCGACATGGCGGCCCACGCCCGTCCGGCCTTGAGCAACGCCAACGAGCCCCGGGGGCTGGCTCCAGCCTCGGTGCGGGGACTGTTGCGGGTGGCTTCGACCAGGTCGACAACGTAGCGGGCCACCGGTTTGGACACGTGGACGTCCTCCACCCGGGCCTGCAGGGCGGCCACATCGGCCCCCGAGAGCACCGGCCGGAGCTGGACCCGGTCATAGCCCCGGGCGGCACGGCGCAGGATCAGCTCGACCTCGTGGTCACGACCCGGGTAGCCGACCGTGGTGCGGATGAGAAAACGATCGAGTTGGGCCTCGGGCAGGGGATAGGTACCTTCCTGCTCAATCGGATTCTGGGTGCCGATGACCAGGAACGGGTCGGGCAGAGCCCGGGTGGCCGCATCGACGGTTACCTGACGCTCCTCCATTGCTTCCAGTAGAGCCGATTGGGTTTTGGGCGGAGCCCGGTTGATCTCGTCGCCCAGAACCAGGTTGGCGAACACCGGGCCCGGCTGGAACTGGGGTTCGCGCCCGGCGCCGCCCAGGACGGTGGCCCCGGTGATGTCAGCGGGGATGAGGTCGGGGGTGAACTGCACCCGGGAGAACTGCAGGCCCGCGGCCTCGGCCACCGCCCGGGCGATGGCGGTCTTGGCCACCCCGGGCACGTCTTCGAGCAGCACGTGCCCGTCGGCCAACACCGCGGTGACCATAAGGGCCAATACCTGGCGTTTGCCAACGACGGCGCGCTCCATCTCGGCCAACAAGGCATGGGCGGCCTCCTGGACATCGCTGTGGTTCATTGTCGGTGTTGCCCCTCGCTCATCGGTGCCAGTCCCAGCTGATCCTCGATCTTGGTGACGGCCGCCTCCAGCTCAAACGCTGATGCCGTCACCGGCAGGTGGTCGCGGGGGTCCATCAGCCCGGAGACCGTCATCAGCCGGTTCACCGTAGCGGTCAGGTCATAGCGGGGAACCGCCATGGAGCGTCGGTCATTGAGGAGGTCGATCTGGTACTGGATGGCCTGGAGTTCCCACGGCACCGGCACCAAGCCCGGTGGGTTGGGACGAACGACATCCAGGGGGCCGGCCGAGGTCGGGGCCCGACCGGTTCTCCCCTTGAGCCGCACGGCCAGCGCCAGAGCGGTGGCGACCCCAACGGCCACGATCAGAGGAAAAAGGTCGAGTAGGGCTTCGATCACGCGGTCACCCCAACGGCGCCGGCCGATGACGGCCGGCGGGGGGCGAAGCCGGTGAGTTCAGCCAATCGGTCGAGTTCGTCGACCGCGGCATCGCGGTCCGCTGCCGATGGTCGGTCGGGGGCAAAACGAGCGGTGGCGAAGTGCGAGGCCAGTGACGTCAGCGGCTCGAACAACTCAGGTGCGTCACCACCGGCCCGACTGCACCATTCGAACGGGGTTTCGGTCCGGCGTCGGGGTGGGAGTGAGCCCATCCCCCTTTCCGCCGCGGCGAAGGCCAGCCGGATGGCGCGGGCCGGATCAGGATCGGCCCGCAGCTCGGCCAGGAGATCGTCGACCTCAGCCGGGAGGACCTGGCGACCCAGGTCGGGATCGGTCCCAGGATTGCGGCGGGGCCGGATCACCTGAAGGTAGATCGCAGCGGCGATGCTGGCGAGGGCCAGCATCGCCATCCCGATCACGATCCAGGTCCACGGGGTCGTTTTGACCCGCTCCCACACCCCGACCGATCGGATCGGAACCCCAACCGTGACATCGTCAATGGTCACGTTCCCGTCGCTGTCGGGGGTATGGACCGTCGACTGCCCCGACGGGTCGATCTCGGAAACGGTGAAATCGCCATCCTCGTCGAGGATCACCTGGATGCGGCTGCCGTCGGCGTTGATGATCTCGAGACCCTCGCCCAACGGGCGAAAGGCCGGTGTTCCATCCCCGATGTCGTCGACGTCGACCGGTTCGAACTGGCCATTGTCCGCTATCTGCCAGGCCTGCCCGTCGTTGGCACCGGGCTCGAAGACCAGGGTGTCACCCCGCTCACCGCCCGATTGCCGGGGTTGGAGCTGCAGGTCGCCGTCGCCAACAACGACGGTCACCGAATAGTCGTCGGTGGTGACGGTGAATGCGGCCCGATCATCGTCGCCGTCGCGGTCGCCGTCGGTGCTGAGGTTGCCGCCGTTGCCCTCTCCGCCCACCCGGTCCGGCACCTGCTCACCCTCGACCGAGGCGTTTGGCGGGGGTTGGTGGTCGGGCTCAAAATCGAAATCGCCGGGCACGTTCCCCCCCGGGTCACGCCCGCGGTCGCCCGGATTGAAGTCCGGGTCGATGTCCGATGCAAAGTCCGATGCAAAGTCCGATCCAGGCTTGGGGCCCTGATCGAGGTCGGATTCCGGCCCACCAAAATCGGGCCGCGGCGCGGCGGAGATGGCGGCGCCCATCATGGCAATGATGGCCACTACCGCCGGTACAACCAGCCACCGGGCAGGCCAGAAAAGAGAAGATCTCGATGCCACGACGGTACGATCTACTCGTTCAGGGTGTGGGGGTCGACAAGCGGCTCGGGCGCACTGAAATTGATCAACACTTCATAAAAAAGTCCAGGATC
>Ga0316190_10004279_pt1 | contig 10376 bp, 10 predicted proteins | sample Eddworburrow2_MG_FD_204929 | JGI IMG/M metagenome (GOLD analysis project Ga0316190, IMG submission 204929) | Coastal sediment microbial communities from Maine, United States - Eddy worm burrow 2 | ecosystem: Environmental > Aquatic > Marine > Coastal > Sediment | place: USA: Maine | collected... | reverse complement strand
AACGTTGAATCCTGCGGTATCACTATTACTTCTATATCCACATAATATGTTTACTGTATATTTTTCTTTTAGTTTTTTGATTTCATCTATATTCGGGCGGATCACACCCCACAAGGTATCTAGATGCACTGACAATTTCTCGATACCCTCAATAGGAGGAGTATATATCCACATGTCATGCTCATAGGGAGCAGATATTTCAGTTCTTTTTTCTCCCTTTTTATGCGAATGCGTTGGTTCTATACCAACTATTCTAAAGATTTCACTTAGGTCATCTATTTGCCCGAACACTCTCAAGCTAGCATCAAAATTAAAATATAATTTTTCACTCATCTTTTAATATCTCTAACAGTGAGTTATATAGAAACTATGTTTTCTAAATTAGGATGCGACTGGCTAGGTCGATAATAATGACCCATTTTTTTGCTTTCTTTATCTAAGTCAAGATTAACCAGGAAGGGCACATCATGTCTGTAAAAGACACCGTGGAATTTCGTCAGGCTGTTAGTTAATTCTTACATAACACTCTGTTCCTCCTTGGAAAGGTGTTGCCCCGGAAAAGTCGAGGCGCTGATATTACAATATTATTCCAGCATACATTGGGATTCATCCGGACGTCAAACCGTCCGGCTGTTTCGACTTGTGTTGGTGTACATGCTCGTTTTTAGCTTTTTTTCTGGTGTTTATGCCCTATGAAAGCGTGTGAACAAGAAATACCTGAGTCATACGGCGCAATGCCCTTCGGTTATTGCGCCCTACGGTCTCAGAGCATTGTGTGCGACTTATGTGTCGCCGAGAAACGCAAACGATGCCGGATGAGCGGCGCGCCTGTTTGAGCGCAGCGAGTTTGCGCGTCCGCCCGGCATTGACGAGTATCGCAGGGTAGCCGAAGGCCGGAACATTTGGGAGCGGTGGCTTTGGGTACTTTCGCCTTAACGAAAGTGCCTCGCCCGTGGGTGCGAGAACCCACCAGCAGGCCTAATCGATTCTAATGAAACAGCAAACTACCCACTATCGTATGCATTCCCACGTGAAACGTGGGAACGAGAAATCGCGGCAGAGCCGCTCCTACCACTCAGCCCTATTCCTTATCCACCCTCTCCACAAACAATATCTCCCCAAACTTCCGCCCGAGGCTGCGGCTAAAAAAGTTTGTCATCGTCAGGCCACGACTATAACGAATCCCATCACCCTGCTGATATTCCCCCCGTGGGGCAGCCAGCCAGCGGGCTCCGGCATCACCCTCAACCTTCAAATAGCTGTAGGCACTGGTCTGGATAACCTCAATCACCTGCCCCCCATTAGGCAATACAGTTACAACCTTACTCTCATTACGCTGCTGATAAGCTGCGGCCTGTGCGACGCTACCATAGAAACCGATATCACCCTGATCATTGATATGCGCCAATTCAACACTGTTGTAGTAACCGTCGCGGTTGGTGCCGCCGATGATATACATCCGCCCACTGGCAACCACCACACCAAAGTTGGCGCGTGGTGATGATAGCGCCGTTGTTTCCTGCCATGCACCAAGGCGTTGTGCAATCGGGCCTGCCTGTTTAATAGTCGCCTTTTCTATCCTGTCACTATAAATGGCACCGTCGAGCCCGCCCAATGCCCACAGGGTTTGACCGTCACTGGCAGCACTAAGACCATAACGCCCATATTGTAAGGTGCTACTGGCCTGCCATTGACCCTTGATGCCAGCATCACCGAGGTGCGCCACCTCGACGGCCTTTAGACCCACGCCCTCGGTTTCACGATGACCGCCAATGACGATGGCCAGGTCACCGACACGTTTGGCGGCATTGACATAACGCGGCATGGTCATGGCCTGCGTTTCGAGTCGCCACGGGCCGAGTGTGCCATGGGCTAGAATTGCTGCGCTTTCGACACTATCCAGCAACGTGCCGCCGAAACCGCCGAGGGCATAGATGCGTTTGCCCTTGATCAGCACCTTGACGCAGCGGCGTGGCAGGGCCAGTTGTGATGCCAGGGTTTTCCATGGACCCAGTGAACCGTCGGCCTGGATTTTAGCGCGTTCGACCGATTGCAGCAGGTGTTTGCCATAGGGGCCGTTACCGCCGCCGATGGCATAGAGATACCCCTGATCCACAGCGGCCGAGAAAAAGCCGCGTTCTTCGTTCAAACTGCGGGTCAGGCGCCACGGGCTCAGGCTGCCGTCTTTGTTAATCTGTGTGACCTCAACACTGCGCAGAAAATCACGGCCATCCACGCCACCGAGCACATAGATATTTGACCCGGCCTTGACCACGGCGGCGCCGGCGCGGGCAACATTTAGGCCGGCCTGTGGTTTCCAGCCGGCAACCCATTGTGGCTGCCCGGCATTGGCGACCGAGCCGAAACATTTTAATAACACCGTTAATAACAACAAGTTATATGTTAAATGATTATGTAAGCTTTGCGACATGATGACGACTACTATATACGTGGTGATGACTGCGCTTTCCCGCACAGCCGGATCAGACAAATAATATCCCGCCAGGGGCAATACAGCCACCGCTAAACACCATTGGAGAATCAATATGAATAGACGCCGTTTTGTTTTGTCGGCCTTGCTGGCACCACTGGCCCTGACAGGCCTGGGCTGGCGTACCTCCCGAGCTGACCATGGCCCCATTCAGACACTGGGGCTCAGTGACCACGAATGGCATAACCGCCTGTCGCCACCCCAGTATCACATCCTGCGCGACGAGGGCACCGAACGTGCCTTCAGTAGCGCGCTGAATAATGAGAAACGTGCCGGTATCTATGCCTGTGCCGGGTGTGAGCTACCGCTGTTCAGTTCAGATGCCAAATTCGACAGCGGTACCGGCTGGCCCAGCTTCACCCAAGCTATCACGGGTCATACCGAGACCAGTACGGATTTCAAGATGATCTGGCCCCGCACTGAATATCATTGTGCCCGCTGCGGTGGCCACCAGGGTCACATCTTTGATGACGGCCCGCAACCCACCGGGCAACGCTGGTGTAATAACGGTCTGGCGCTGACGTTTATCCATACGGCCTAAAAATAGCCTGATGGATTCCCCTGCTATATTTAATGTAGGAGCATTAATTAGCAGCTTACTAAACCCGCATTTTTCTGGAGATCTTTATCCGATCCATTTTGTTATCATTATTTTTGTTATCCAGCCTCTTTGGCTTTAATACGGTATCTGCGATGAACACAGCACAGACTGAAAAGGCCACCTTCGCCGGCGGCTGTTTCTGGTGTATGGAGCCACCCTTCGAAGCACTCGATGGCGTTTTATCCACCACCTCCGGCTATGCCGGTGGTCATGTTAAGAATCCGACCTATCAGGAAGTCTCTGCCGGTGGTACCGGTCATACCGAGGTTATCCAGATTATCTTTGACCCGAACAAGGTCAGTTATAAAAAGCTGCTGGAGGTATTCTGGCGCAACATCGATCCAACTGCGCATGATCGCCAGTTTGTCGATGTCGGTGATCAATATCGCAGTGCCATCTTTTATCATTCAGAAGAACAACAAAAGTTGGCCGAGGAATCACGCACGGCCCTGGCCACCAGTGGTCGTTTTGACAAACCAATAGCCACCGAGATAACCGCGCTGGATGTCTTTTATCCGGCCGAGGACTACCATCAGGATTATTACCAGCATAATCCGATACGCTATAAATTCTATCGTTACAATTCCGGTCGTGATCAATACCTGGACAAGGCCTGGAAGGACGAGCGTAAAAAATAAAGTAGAACGTCGATATTTATTCCTGTAATTACTATGAACATAATTACAGTGTTATATTGTAACGACTATGCGCATTCACATCCTTCAACACGTTGCCTTTGAAGGCCCGGGCTGTATCAGTAACTGGTGCAATGAACACCAATTGAATGTTACCACTACCTGTCTGTATCAAGGAGAGCCTCTGCCGGACATTAATACGATTGACATGCTGGTTATTCTCGGTGGCCCGATGGGTGTTGCCGATATTCAAAACTACCCCTGGCTTGATGCCGAACAATCCTTTATCCGACACTGTATAGATAACAATAAAATTATTATTGGCATTTGTCTCGGCGCTCAGCTCATTGCCCATTGTCTGGGTGCAACCATTTCACTCAACCCGGAAAAGGAAATCGGCTGGTATGAGGTTCATCGTCATGCTGGAATAACAGGCCATCCATTGGCTGAAATATTTCCCGAATATTTTTCCGCCCTGCATTGGCATGGTGAAACCTTTTCTCTACCGCACGGAGCCATACCTCTGGCCAGTAGTGCCGCCTGTATTAACCAGGGCTTTGTCTATAATAACCGGGTTATTGCCTTGCAATTTCATCTTGAGGCCAGTGTTGAATCGGCACAGCGATTAATTAACAACTGTCGTGATGAACTCGTTGATCGGCCATTCATTCAAACAGAAAATACCATTATGGAAAAACCTGAGCGATTTAATCAGGCCCAGAAATTAATGATCGCCTTACTGGATTACCTGTTAAAGCAATCAACAAACGGCACATGAACGATAACAATCAGAAGCTGTTAGAAGGTTTTAATTGTATTGCCCGAGCCGATGCTCGAATCCTTATTCTTGGTTCGATGCCGGGGCAGATTTCATTAACAAAAGAGCAGTACTATGCCCATCCACGTAATAGTTTCTGGCGCATAATGGCTGAAATGTTTGGCTTTAACCCTGAACTACCCTATGAGAAACGATTGCCCCTAATACAGCAACAAGGAATTGCACTATGGGATGTGGTTCATCGTTGTAAACGCAAGGGCAGCCTTGATGCCGATATCAAACAACAAACGGTTGAGGCCAATAATTTCCAGCAACTGTTTAATGACTGCCCGGATATTCATCATGTCTTTTTCAACGGACAAAAGGCGGCCTCTTTATACAAGACCCATGTACTTCCCGGACTAGAACCGAACACAAGCTTACACTATCAAACCCTGCCATCAACCAGCCCGGCCCATGCCAGTCTTGGTCATGATCAAAAGTACCAGCAATGGCTGTGTATTAAAGAACGTCTTTAATACACAGGCATAAAAAACCGGGCTATCCCATTGCGGAATAGCCCGGTAGAAACTCACAAGTCCTTAATATATCAGGATGCCTTGCGTTTGTTTTCCATCAACTCATGAACCAGCGGATTCAGAATAATTTCCATGGCTAGTCCCATCTTGCCGCCGGGCAATACCAGTGTATTCGGACGTGACATCCAGGAGTCCTTCAACATAGACAGGTAATAAGGGAAGTCATGTTTTTCCGGGAGACGGAAACGAATGACAATCAAGCTTTCATCCGGTGTTGGGATATCACGGGCGATAAACGGGTTAGAGGTATCGACCACCGGTACACGCTGAAAGTTAACATCCGTACGTGAAAACTGCGGTGTAATGGTCTTCACATAATCCGGCATACGACGCAAAATAGTATCGGTTACAGCCTCGGCAGAATAACCACGCTGGGCCGTGTCACGATGAATCTTCTGGATCCATTCCAGATTAACAATCGGTACAACACCAACCAGCAGATCAACCCAGCGGGCAACATCCACCTCATCATTAACCACACCACCGTGTAAGCCTTCATAAAACAGTAAATCAGAACCGCCCTCAATCGTTTCCCATGGCGTAAAGGTGCCCGGCTCCTGGTTATAGGGAGCGGCCTCGTTCTTATCGTGCAGATACTTACGTATCTGGGCGCTACCCGTTTTACCGTAATCACGAAACAGCTCTTCAATCTTGTCAAACAGATTGGCCTCTGGGCCAAAATGGCTCAGAGTCTCACCCTTCGCCTGGGCCTTATCTACAGCCTCTTTCATGGCCATACGGTCATAACGATGAAAAGAGTCACCTTCGACAACGGCAGCCTTCATGCCTTCGCGACGAAACATATGCTCAAATGCATTTTTTACGGTGGTTGTACCCGCACCGGATGAACCGGTTACTGCTACGACAGGAAACTTAGCGGACATTATGTTCTCCTCACATTCACACTATTAATCAATTCGGTTGGCCATATCACACACAAACAGCGCCGTTAAGACAGCACATGGTATTCAACAACCCCGCCCCTTAACTTTGTTATATCCGATTATGGACTGAAAGCCCTGCTATCGCTCCTGTCAATCAGTGACAATGGACGATATATAATCAGCTCAGTATAGCCAGAAACGGAATATTATACGCGATTATCGTCGTGACGCCATGACAGACGTAAAAGCGCTTGTTTTTCATCACAATGGGTGCCATTATTTCATCATGCTAAAAACCTATAGACACGCCAAGCACATGAAATACAAGGATAATATATCCGCGTTTGGGCTCATCATGGCATTGCTAACCAGCCTGCTACTCAGCGGCTGCTGGACGACGATAAAGGGTTCTCACCCACTGCTACAAAGTGATCTGTCCAGCCCCCATGCCATCGTCTATTTCATTCGCCCTCGTAGCGAACGATTTATGGGTATGGCCGACAACCGGGTCACCGTTTCACTGGACAAGCAGGCGCTGGTGGAACTGGTCAAGGGTGAATATACACTGGCTCAGATTTTACCGGGGCAAACCTGGATCTCCATTGAAAACATGACAACCTTCGGTCCGGCTCATCGAACCAAAATTGAGTCCCGCAGCCGCTCTTTCACTTTCGCGGCCGGTAAAACCTACTACATTGCCATTAACCCGGTTGATGGTGAGTTTCGCGGGGTCTACTTCCTGCCCAAGGCGATAGATTTTTCACAAGCTCAGAAAATTAGCCGTAACCTACGCGCAGTAGGACCTGCCCGTTCAAGCAGCATCCCCGATGGCAACGGTTAATCCTATAAACCCCTCTCTCCCGCCATCTGACTCATGTTTATCGCTCCGGGACCGAAATATAACTATTAGAAACGGGAATAATATAATAAACATCATATGGACTGTAGCGCACCAATAATCCAGGAAATTGAAAACAAGATCAGTGAGTTAGGTGATCTTCCCTTGTTCAGCGCTACCATCAACCGAATCCAGAAAATTGGCTCGGACCCGGATAGTAGTGCCAGCATATTATCTACTGAAATTACCAAGGATCTTGGCCTGACAACAACATTGTTACGCCTGGCCAATTCCTCCTATTACAGTCGCGGTAGTGGCAAAATATCGGTTGTTTCCCGTAGCATCGTTCTGCTTGGTTTCAATACCATTATCAATCAATCGCTTACAATGAAGCTGATTGACAGCTTTCAGCATGAACACCCATCGAATCAAATTAGCCGTCTACTCGTAACGGCATACCAGTCTGCCAGCCTGGCCAGAGACATCGCCATCCGTACTGGCCTTCGCAATGTTGAGGAGGCATATACCTGCACCTTGTTACACAGTGTCGGAAATATTGCTGTTTCCTATTTCCTGCCGGAGAAATATCAACAACTTCAGGATCAACTAAAACAAAGTGAATTGCCCCGCAGTCAAATTGAACAGGAAATATTTGGTACCTCTATTGACCAGATAGGTCAGTGCCTAGCAAAAAGCTGGGAGTTCCCGGACACCATCATCCGCACCATGGAACATTTTGACATCAAAAATGATGATAAACCCCGTGGGGCAATTCAAATCAACCGGGCCCTGTCCTCTTTATCCAGCGATTTAGTCGCCAAACTCCATAATCCGGACAGCAGCCCATTATCATTTTCTGATATCGTAACAGGGTTAACAGATACCATTGGGCTTGATCATAAAATCATAGAAGGCTGTCTCGTTGACTCATACCGTTCTTCAACCGAACTGGCCTCTATCTATGGTTTGAAAGCGGAAACCCTGATCCCGGATGATAGTCCATCAGATGACTCAATCCGTGACCGGATCGCCAGTAGACTTGCCTATCTGAGTAGCAATAAAAAAAATGATAATCAACTGGGCGAGGATAATATCTCCGACAGCACACACGTTGATGAGCAAGGTATTGCGAAAAAAGAAACTAACAATCCGGCGTCCACTGAACCCGTCATCAAGATGGACATCCTGTTTCAATATATTCAGGAAATAACAGCCCTGACCTCATCGAACTCATCCCTGAATCTTATCTTTGCCAAGACCATAGAGGGTATACAAAGAAGTGCGGGGTTTGATCGCGCTATATTATGTTTACTCAACCCAGATCATACCGCTTATTCCGCGCGTCTTGTCTATGGCGATGATACCGATAAACTTAAAGACTATTTTTCTCTCCCCTTTGATAACACTGTTAACTCTGATATTTTTTCTATGGTATTGGTCGAAGGAAATGAAATGGTTATCAGTGACTCCCGTGAAAAAACCTGGCATAAAGTATTAAAAAATAACTTCTATAAATCCACGGGGGGCCAAAGTTTTATTGTTTCCGGCTTACGACTGGGGGCTAAACCCCTTGGCTTTTTCTATGCCGATAATATAAATTCATCAACCAGCACCGATCAACACCGATGCTTTTCACAATTTATTACTCAAGCACGTCTAGCGTTAAAGATGAATGCCAGCTAGATACCAGATAAACTATATAAATTTAGTACCAGGGATGATGCCATGAAAAATCCAAACATTCACATACACGCCAGTGTTTCTGATCTAAATCAGGCCCTCGTATCGCGCTGGTCAGATATAGCTCATCAGGCCATTAATGAACGGGGTTCTTTTCATGTCGCACTGGCTGGCGGCAGCACGCCTAAACAACTCTATCAAAGTTTGGCCTCTCAGGAGTCCTCCACTTCATTGCCCTGGGATAAAACCCATATATATTTTGGCGATGAACGCTGCGTTCCCCCTGATCATGAAGACAGCAATTTCAACATGGCTAACCATGCCATGCTGAAACAGGTACCACTACCTGAAGAAAACATACATCGTATGTCTGGTGAGAACCCTGATCATGATGATGCCGCTTGCGAGTATCAAAAAATTATTGAACAATACCTTTCGGATGATAATCACGGCTATCATTTTGATCTGGTCCTGCTGGGCCTGGGTCCCGATGGCCATATTGCTTCATTATTCCCTGGCACTGAAATTCTCAACATAAATGACCGGCTTGTTGCCGCTGTTTATGTTGAAAAATTCGACAGTTGGCGCCTTAGCCTCACCTTTCCTGTTATTAAACAGGCCCATCATATATTGCTTGCCGCGGCTGGCAGCGGAAAAATAGACATCATTAATCAGGTTCTTCATATAAATGATCTGACCTGTAATTACCCGGTACAACAAATCAGCAGTCTTATAGAGTGGCACCTTGACAGGGATGCCGCTTCATCGTTAATCAACGATCAAAACAATAATACAAATTAGTGCTATGACAAAAATTCTGGCTGCTGATATTGGTGGCACAAAAACACTGTTGCAACTGAGCGAATTCAATAACAATCAATATCAATTGTTATGTGAACATCGCTACGTCAGCCAGGATTATGATTCGTTCGATGATGTGATGACGGCATTTCATAAAAAGTCAGGGTACTCCTCCATCGACCATGCCTGTTTTGCCATTGCCGGACCAATTAGTAACGACGGTGAAAATGCCCGCGTAACAAACCTGCCATGGTCCCTTGATCGTCAGCACCTATCTGATAACTATGCCATAAATGATGTACAGCTAATCAATGACTTTCATGCCGTTGCCGTTGGTATCGATACATTGGCTGATACAGAATTGCTTACCTTACAGGAAGGGAAACCCCAACATCACGGACCACAACTGGTCATTGGTGCCGGTACCGGCCTGGGTGTGGCATTACGCGTATGGAATGGTAAACACTATCAGGTGCTCGCCTCTGAGGCAGGTCACGCCGGTTTTGCCCCTGCCGATTTGCAACAACGTCAGTTGCTGGATTTTGTATCTGTTCAGCACCCCCTTGTTTCACGTGAATACCTGCTTTCGGGACAGGGTCTGGTAAATATCTACCGGTTTATTTGCGATCAACAACAGCTGACCGCCAACAATATGGATGCCGAAAATATCAGCCAACTTGCACAGCAGGGTGATAAAGAGTGTCGCGATGCATTAATGCTTTTCTTTGTGATATATGGTTCTGAAGCCGGTAATCTGGCCCTGGCCACCCTACCCTTTGCTGGTGTCTATATCGCCGGTGGCATCGCCGCTAAAAATATAGAGGCCTTTACACAGTCTGATTTCATTAAAGCATTTTCCAGCAAAAACAAGATGCAGTCATTACTGAGCAACATACCTATCCATGTCATAAAAAATGAGTTAGTCGGTTTACATGGTGCACGCTGCTTAGCTAGCCAGCAATAACTCAAGTGGAGAAAGCGCGCACGGTACTTTCTCAGCACTCAGCACTCAGCACTCAGCACTCAGCACTCAGCACTCAGCACTCAGCACTCAGCACTCAGCACTCAGCACTCAGCACTTTTTATTAGA
>Ga0316190_10004277_pt1 | contig 10379 bp, 9 predicted proteins | sample Eddworburrow2_MG_FD_204929 | JGI IMG/M metagenome (GOLD analysis project Ga0316190, IMG submission 204929) | Coastal sediment microbial communities from Maine, United States - Eddy worm burrow 2 | ecosystem: Environmental > Aquatic > Marine > Coastal > Sediment | place: USA: Maine | collected... | reverse complement strand
CAACTGCCTGTCATTCAAATCACGTACATCACGCCGGTCGCGCAACAGTTGCCGGGCATCCAACCTGTCTTCGCGCGGTTCGGCCTGGTTCTGATCCTGGCGCGCCACACGATTACGCAATTCATCACGATCTCCGCGCGCCATGCGGCGTACATCCCGGAACAACCGGCGATTGAGATCTCTGTCGCCCATGATCCGGCGGGCTTGTTCGAGCCTGCGGCGCAGTTGCGGTTCACGCAATGATGAGGCTGATCTGTTATCAGCCAGCAGATCGCGAGCTTCGCGGTTTACGTTGGAAGCCGGCGGCGTCGGTTGTTGGGTCACCTGCGACCGGCGCTCGACTTCCGACCTTGCAGCACGCACCTGTTCGCGCACCTGGCGCTCCAGCCGGTTGCGCAGGCCTTCGCGCTGCAACAGGTTGCGGCCGTTACGAATGCGGGTCCGCAGTTGGTTGTCGTTCAACCTGCGAACATTGGCATTGTTGCGCAGATAGCGTCGAGCCTGACGGTTCACGTCGCCGGCCTGATCCGGCTGCGGCTGGACCTGAGGTGGTTTCACAACGTCTGCGCGGCGGGTCCTCTCAGCACGGGCTCGTTCAACCCGCGTAGTTACCTGGCGTTTGAGGTTGCCGCGTAAACCGTCCTGTTGCAGCAAGTTGCGGCCATTGCGGATGCGGGTCTGCAACTGATCGTCATTCAGCTTGCGCACTTTGGTATTGTTGCGCAGGTAGCGCCGTGCCTCACGATTTACGTTGCCGTTGCCGCTTTGCTGGTTTGGCTGGACCTGCTGCGGAGCGGGTTGAACCTGAGGGGTCTGGACCACGGCAGCACGGCGCGCGGTTTCCGCACGCGCGGCCTGAACCTGTTGGCTCACCTGGTTCTTGAGTTTGCCGCGCAAACCGTCCTGCTGCAGCAGATTGCGGCCATTGCGAATGCGTGCCTGCAACTGATTGTCATTCATATTGCGCGCATCGGCATTGTTGCGCAGGTAGCGCCGTGCCTGACGGTTTACATCGGCGGACCGATCCTGCTGCTGTTGAACAGGTTGCGCCTGGGGCTGGGGCTGAGGTTGCGCCTGTTGCTGTTGCTGAACCGGTGGCGGCTGAGCCGGCTGGGCTGCCCGTTTCTGGCGGCGCTGAAGTTCACGCTGTACCCGGCGAAGCTGCCGTCTTTGTTTCTTGCCGCCGCCATTGTCAAGTTCGCCCTGCAGGACCTGCTGACGCTGCAGCAACTGCTCAACCGACATCTGCTTGACCTGGTCAGAGCTTTGCGCGATGCCGCTAACAGGTGCCAGAGCAAGACCGGCGGCAACAACAAGTGCGCCCAGCATGGACGATTGAAATACCCGCTTCATTAGATTCCCTCCTTGGCAAACCTCGCACATGCGCGCAAGAATTGCAGTCAATGTTGTTGCACAATCTGGCAAAACGGAGATGAACGAGACATGAACCCGATTGAAATGGAAGATGCATCGCCAGAAGTGCGGGCTGTTTATGGCGACATCTGTACCACGCGCGGCGTTACGGACGTCAACAATTTCTGGAAGTATCTGGCCAATGAACCACGCATGCTGGCGCATGTCTGGAACAGTCTGAAAGACCTGATGGGGCCCGGCGCGCTTGATCCGCTGACAAAGGAGCTGATCTATACGGCGATCTCCATGTCGAACAACTGCGACTACTGCATGGCAAGTCATGGCGCGTCTGCTCGGGCCAAGGGCGCAGATGACGCGATGATGAACGAACTGATTGCAATCGTGGGCCTGGCCAACATGACCAACCGGCTGGCGACGGCCTACAAGGTGCCTGTGGATCAGGCGTTTAAGACCTGATCCAGCCCGACTTGAACGGTACGACCAAAGTGTGCCAAACCCTCGTTATGACAACGACAATAAAGCGCAAGGAATACCGTCCAGTGGCTAGGCGCGCAGGTGATCTGAAAACACATTCCGCCAGTTTGCCGATGCTGTTTCCCGAAGGCTCCATTCACGGTCCCAGCGAAGCGTTACCTAAAATCTGGGAGGATTTTGAAGAGTTTAACCGAATCTCTTCAGATGTTGAATCCGCTGCAACCGTTCTGTCCTCGTTGAAGAAGGCAAACGCCCTGCGTGTAGCGTTGTCGATAAAACCTGCAAAGCCTGCCATTCGGATTATCATAAATCATGAAAAACCCTGACAAAATCGTTGTTGCAGCCCTGTACAGGTTTGCAGTGTTTGACAGACCGCAAGACCTGCAGGGCCCACTTGCCAGCGTTGCCAGCCATCACGGTGTAAAAGGTACGCTTTTGCTGGCCCGCGAAGGCATTAACGGCACCATTGCCGGCAGCCGTGAGGGCATAGACGCCGTCCTTGCCCACATCCGCAAGCTGCCCGGTTGTGCCGACATCGAGCACAAGGAATCCCAGGCGCCCGAAATGCCTTTCAACAGGCTGAAAGTGCGGCTGAAACGCGAGATCGTGACCATGGGGGTGGATGACATTGATCCCAACCAGATCGTCGGTACTTATGTTGAGCCGCAGGACTGGAATGACCTGATCAGTGATCCCGATACAGTGGTTATTGACACCCGCAATGACTACGAGGTTTCCATCGGTACGTTCGATGGTGCAATTGATCCAAACACCAAGTCATTCAGAGAGTTTCCGGACTGGCTGAATGCCCGCCACAACGAACTTGCCGGCAAGAAGGTCGCCATGTTCTGCACCGGCGGCATACGCTGCGAAAAGGCAACCGCGTTTGCCCGGCAGGCCGGCGTCGATGAGGTCTATCACCTCAAGGGCGGCATTTTGAAATACCTCGAACTGGTGCCGCGCGAACAGAGCAAATGGCGCGGCGACTGCTTTGTCTTTGATGAACGCGTGTCCGTCGGGCACGGGCTGGAACCCGGCGACCATCGACTGTGCCGGGCCTGCCGCATGCCGTTGACGGCCAAAGACCTTGAATCGGACATGTACGAAGAAGGCGTTTCCTGTGTGCACTGCCATGAAACCCGTACAGATGAAGACCGGGCGCGCTTCCGGCAGCGTCAGCACCAGATCATGCTGGCAAAAGCGCGTGGCGAAAAACATCTTGGGGACTGACTGGCTACTTGTGCTTGCATCAAAAAAACCGCGCCCCCTGATCGCATTTACGGCAGGAGAACCGTTTGCGAGGGAGCGCGGATAAATTAGCGGGGCATTTTCCATGCTGTGCCGGGAGGGGTAAACCGGCGCTCATGGTGCCCATTGTTTAAGTCCGGCGTATGTCTGGTTCTTGTCGCATCACAATGCCCGGATACTTTTGCAGGGGATCGGGGGGCTTGCCTTTGCTTCGTGTTCTTGTTGTTCAACGCCTTGTTGTTGATGATCAAACTAGGCATGTTTTCAAGACATGAATGTGCAATTCATCACATTGCGAAACTGCCCCGACCTGACTTCGCGCGAGAGGAAGCAATATGCCTGCGATCACCCCGAGAGGCCTCGAAATCAATCTGGATGCAGCGCGCCCGATGGAGGCGATCCGCGTCGCTCGAACACTATTGCGCACCAACCGGGTCACCACACTCGCAACACTCGATCCGGGCGGGTATCCCTACAGCACCGTGACCAACCTGATCGTCGAACCCGACGGGATACCGGTGGTGTTCATGAGCGGGCTTGCGATCCATGCCCGCAATATTGAGTCTGACCCACGCGTCTCGATCACGGTGGCGGATACCCGCACCGACGTGATGACGACCCCGCGCCTGACGCTTAGTGGCCGCGCAGAGCCGGTGCCGGCTGACGAGACCTGCACGCTGAAGGCGCGCTATATGGACCGGTTTCCCAAATCGAAGCTTTATCTCGGTCTGCCCGATGCGCTTTTCTACCGGATTCGCGCACAGGCGGTGCAACTCAATGGCGGACCGGCGCAGAACGCCAACACCGTCACGCCTGAAGACCTGCTGAGCGATCTGGACGCAGCTACCGCACTCATGGCCGAAGCCCCTGCCGTGGTGGCCTCGTTGAATGACGATGAACAGGCAGCGGCCCGGTTGGCGGCGGTGGCAGGGGCCAGCCCCGGACCCTGGCGGGTCAGTGCGATCGATCCGGAAGGTATTGACCTGAGCACAAGTTGCGAACTGGCGCGGCTGTGGTTCACTGATCCTGTCGCTACGCGCGAAGACTTCGATGCCATGGTCACGGGTTTGCTCGAATTGCGCGCCGAAGCCTGAAACTACACCAGCAAAGGCGTTGACGAACCGGCTGTGGTTTACATCAAAAAGACCGCGCTCCGGGTCGCTTGAACGGCAGGGGGAACCGTGGTGCGAGGGAGCGCGGCCTGATCGGCAGGGCTGTTCCAGGGTGTGCCGGGAGGGGTATACCGGCAGGCCTTGAGGCCCATTTTCTAAGTCCGGCGTATGATTGGTTCTTGTCGCTTCAGAATGCCCGGATACGTTTGCAGGGGATCGGGGGGTAAACTTTGCTTCGTGTTCTTGTTGTTCAACGCCTTGTTGTTGATCAGCAACCTAGGCGGGAATCGAGCCTGTGAATGTGCAATTCATCACATTGCGAAAATCATGGTGTGAGGAAAAGGCCGCCAACGCGTATGTCAGAGCAACCAAGCAGGTGCGGGTGAGACAACAACACCTCAATCGACACATGACAACTCAGCCGACAATCGCTAAACAGCCCGCATGCTTCATATCAATGCGCTGACATATCGCGTCGAGGGACGCCTGTTGATCGACAACGCCACCGTTGCCCTGCCCGCCGGCCATACGGTCGGCTTCGTCGGGCGCAATGGCACAGGCAAGTCGACCTTGCTGAAACTGATCCTCGGCCAGATACCGGCAGAATCCGGTTCCTGCACGGTGCCGCGCAATGCCCGCATCGGCACGGTTGCGCAGGAAGCCCCGAGCGGCTCTGAAACCCTGATCGAAGTGGTCCTGGAAGCCGACAAGGAACGCGCCAGCCTGCTGGCCGAAGCAGAAACGGCAACGGAGCCAAACCGGATTGCCGACATCCAGATGCGCCTGGCGGACATTGATGCGCACTCTGCGCCCGCACGCGCCGCTGCCATTCTGGCTGGGCTGGGCTTTAATGATGCAGCTCAAAACGAGCCCTGCTCGGCATTTTCCGGCGGCTGGCGGATGCGTGTCGCGCTGGCGGCGGCGCTGTTTGCCGAACCGGATGTGCTGCTGCTGGATGAGCCGACCAACTATCTCGACCTGGAAGGTGTGATCTGGCTGAAGAACTATATCCGCACCTATCGCCACACGGTGCTGATCGTCAGCCATGACCGCGACCTGCTCAATGACGCGGTCAGCGCCATCCTGCATCTGGAACAATGCAAGCTGACGCTCTATCAGGGCAACTACGACACCTTCGACCGCATTCGCCGCGAACAGCAGGCGCTGCAGATGAAGATGAAGCGCAAGCAGGATGACGCGCGCCAGCACATGCAGGCATTCGTCGACCGGTTTCGCTACAAGGCATCCAAGGCCAAGCAGGCACAATCACGCCTGAAAGCACTGGAGAAGATGCAACCGATTGCAGACGTGATCTCGGATCGCGTATCGCCGTTCCTGTTTCCTGAACCGGCCCGCCCGATAAATCCGCCGCTGGTGCGGTTTGAAAAGGCCGCAGTGGGCTATGAAGACGGCAAGCCGATCCTGCGCAATATCGATTTGCGCATAGACGGTGATGATCGCATTGCCCTGTTGGGGGCAAACGGCAACGGCAAGTCCACATTTGCAAAACTGCTGTGCGGGCGCCTTGGCGTGATGGACGGGCACATGCGCCATCACAAGAAGCTGAATGTGGCCTACTTCGCGCAGCACCAGCTTGATGAACTGAACCCGGGCGAGACGCCTTATGATCATTTCGTCACATTGATGCCTGATGCAACAGAAGCCCAGCGCCGGTCAAAACTTGGCGCATACGGCTTTGGTGCCCACCTCACCCACAACAAGGTCGAGACACTGTCGGGCGGTGAAAAAGCCCGCCTGTTGTTCGCACTGGCTGCCTTTCACGGACCGAACATTCTGGTGCTTGATGAGCCGACCAACCACCTTGACGTGGCAGCGCGCGAAGCGCTTGTGCATGCGCTCAACGACTATGAAGGCGCAGTGATCCTGATCAGCCATGACAGGCATCTGATCGAGGCATCGGTGGACCGGCTGTGGCTGGTCGATGAGGGCACGGTCAAGGCCTATGACGGTGATCTGGACGGCTATGCGCAACTGGTTCTGGACAAGAGCCGGACGGCAAGGCGTGAGGCACGAAAAGGGGCGCGCGCGTCAACCGCCGCCACGGAGCCCGCAAAATCGAAACCGGCGCCTGCCAAGGTAAACCTGGTGCATCTCAAGAAGCAGATTCAAAAAAGCGACAGCAAGATGCTGGAGTTGCAGGAAAAGATCACGATCCTTGATCGGGCACTGGCAGACCCGCAAATGTATGCCGCGCAACCGAAAAAGGCAGCCGACTTCGCAAAATTGCGGGCCAGACTGGCGGAAGACCTTGAAGCTACCGAGCTTGACTGGCTGCGGATGCAGGAGACATTCGATGCCGCCTCGAGCGGGTCTGCAAGATCGGCTTAACTGCCGATCTGACAAATAGGGTTTCAATTGCGAACGGACAGAAGAGCAACACCTGGCATTGTCTCGTAAGGCAATTCGTGGCGTGCGAACCGGCTACTCAATGAGGCCATGCCCAGTTGCGGCAACGCGGACGTCACGGTCAGCAAAAATCGGTTCGCTTCCCTCAAATGCAGACGCATTGCGCTTGCCTGTTGTCTCGCTGACGTGATTTTTGCCACAGATCGCCTGATGCATTCTTCGTATTCAAGTTGTGCGAAACAATTACTCACACACCTGACTTCACTCCGGGACACTCCAGGAAGCCAGGTGTTCAAGAGGAGTTCCAAATGCAAAAACTTCTAGCGACCACCGCAATAGTTCTTGCCACCGGCATTCCTTTTTCGACCCACCACGCCATGGCACTATGTATCCCCGACAATCCGGCAGACGGTGCAGTCGTGACGTGCTCGGGAAATGATACCAACGGGTTCGACTTCGGGAATGCAGACAGCATCACGTTGAACATTGAAAGTGGTGCCTCAGTCACTGATGCACCGGGGGGGAATGATGCAGTCAGGCTGGGCACGGATGCCAGGATCAATGTGCAATCCGGTGGGACAATTCACAGCGCAGGAGATGACGCTGTTCAGGCAGAAGACGGGTTGATCATTATCAGTGGTGGTTCGATCATAGGCGGCGATGAGGGGATCAATGCCGAAAACAATGCGGCCGTGGCCAACAGTGGTACGATTACCAGCGAGGACGATGCCGTGAAGGTCGGCATGGATAGCACAATCATCAATCTCGGCCTGATCGAAAATGTTGGCACCGACACTGCCAATCCAGAAGATGCCATCGACATCGACTCCGGTCAGATCGTCAATTTGCCGACAGGCGTCATTCGTTCCACCCTTGATGCAGCAATCGACTTTGACGAAGGCTCCGGGGACGGAGATATCACGAACAGAGGCAACATAACGGGCACTATCGGCATCCTGACCGACCAGGACAACACTGGCCGTCAAACGGTTGTAAACACGGGTCTGATCGAGGGAACGTCGGGCGTTTCAGTGGATCTGGGCAAGGGAAAAGACTCTGTTCGTCTGGATGACAAAGGAAGGTTCGTGGGAGACATTCTTCTCGGTGCTGGACGTGATGTCTTCATTCTTGGTAGTGGCTCATTTGGCGACATGACAGGAGATTTTGTTGCCAACGGTGGCGCGGGCGTGAATGATACTTTGGATTTGAGCACGTACAGTGCTTTCGATGACCGCCGCGTGTCTCTCTCCAGTCCCAATACCTTCGACATCTCACTCGCTTCCAGCGACTCCGACGCCACCATCCGATTCACACAGTTTGAGTTCTTCGCTTTCAGGGAAATCACCATCCCGCTGTCGGAGCTTATGAGGCCCAGACCTCGCCAGTAAATGACCGGGAAGGTTTGCTGAGCCACGATGCCAATGGGCAGTTTTCGATGAAAACCCAGGTTTCGCGTGCTGTCTTTGATGTAATACGTAACCATCTGATTTGGTGTTCTGATGATTAGGATGTGTGTCTTTGCTGCGGTTTTCGCGGTTCTTGTTTCAATGCCAGCTCACGCTGTCGAGCGGTTCTTTTCGCCCGGCGATATAGAACGCAGTGGAATGCTTGCCTGTCCATCCGGATCAATCATGACCGGGATCAATATCGACACAAGCAGCATTCTCTGCCTCGACGCCTATGACGGGCTGCTTTTCGACGAACAGGTCGACGGGTCTCCGGCAACGCAATGGCCCAGAGAAGAAGGCGTTCCATTTATCGAAAGCGTTGTCCGCGCGTCGCATGCGTATTTCGGACCCACGCTGCATTCATGCTCCAAAGATCGGGTCATGACCGGTGTGCATCTCGGCCGGAACGCGTTCTTGTGCAGCCAGCTGAGGCGGCTTGGAGTAATCGAGGTTCTGGGCCGCTATCAGGTTGTTCAACGGCAGACGCGAAACGGCGCACTCGCCTGTCCACGTGGTATGGCGATGGCAGGACTTCACGCTGGAAACAGGACCTTGCTATGTGCCGAGATGCGGTTATGCCGACAAAACGACCAATGCTCCGCCGGAAACAGGTGCAAGACGAACGAAGCACGCGCCCGCCAAAACGGTCTCTATTGCCGTCCTCCAGGAGCGGTCCGGCTGCATAAGGATGACAATTGCAGGGGCGACATCGTGCGCTCGGTCGGCGCTGCTTCCGGAACCGGAATCGGAAACCTTGGAAGTGACGGAGATGATGCACGCTCGGCTCTTTTTCTGGGTGTCAAAGACGGCACTATCATGGAAGTCTACGACGACAGCAATTTTTCCAAAGGCGATGACTTTGCCATCATTACAACACGTCGCGACGTGGCGGCGGGATGTGTCGGCAACCTTGATCTGCCGCCAAACCGAACCATTCTTGATGTCAATGTCTCGGGGACCAAACCAACGGGCGGCAACCTTGCAGGCAAAGTGTCCTCGCTGCGATTCTTTAGCCAGATCAAACATACGGACGGTCGCTGTCTCGGACGGGGGGTTCCGGCGCGATCAGGACACACCGCAGAGAAGCTGTTGCTGGGCGGGTGCGCTGATCCTGGAGCCGTGCAGTGGTACAGATTCGAGGACGGCACGATCAAGATCAATGGTCTAAGGCTCGACAGATGTCTGGCGGCTTTCGTTGATGGCTTTCAGTCGGAGATTGGTGAAAGTTTCCAGCCTGGAGAAGTAGCCTTGAAGTTTTGTGACAGGCTCCAGGACGACGTGCGATGGACCCATACGCCCGAGGGGCAGTTGAAGATTTACTCCAACTATTGTTTGACGCGGCGGGACGGCCCGCTTGCGCGAACACCACGTATCGAGCCTTGCCAGCTTCCAGTTCCCGAGACCCAAATCTGGAGCGCCAATTTCTGACCAGGGCCAAATCGGACAGTTTCCACCGCCGCATCCTCCGCGCCGGCATGTCATCCCGCAAACGTCAGGTCCTGTGTCATGCCAGCAAACCGGCGATCCAGGTCCGGATCATCGAAAGAACCGTTGCAATTGCCGGGACACAGGATGATCTCGTTTAGTTCCAGTTCGCCGTTCTGCAACAAGGAGAGATCGACCCGGGCGTATTTGATCTTGCATTCCATCCAAATTGGCTCGTATCAAATCTGACAAGGTCCAATTTGGTACAATCACTTCTTTTGTCTTGGACCGAACCGCGTTCAGGCCGTTGGAACCGTCACCGTCAATCGCCAACCACCGCGGCATTATAGGTTTCCGGAGTCAGACCCGATATCTCAAGAACCAGTTTGCGCCGTACCGTTTCTGCAAAACTTGCCCTGCCCTCCGCCGTCACCATGAACGCACCGGGACCACCAATAATGCGGGAGGCGTATTCCTGTTCAAGATTGGCCCCCGCCCGCCTGCCATCTTCGGGGCGCAGAATGGGAAGCGCATTGATCGTGATACCTGCCGCCAGAACCTCCTGGCGCGCAGAGGCTATCGAGGGACCGGTGAAATTACGGATACTATCGCCGGAAAAGTCTATCACGGCACGTGGCGCGCGAATGTCGTTTACCTCGATCAGCCTTTTGGCATCCAGCAAGGCACCGCCGATGGCGTTGCTCCCAAAGGCCTGACGCGGCGGGCCGGTCAGGGCTTCAGCAAAGGCCTGCGCGGTTTCCGGGCCGTCAATGATCATCCAGTCCACCACCACGGCAGTGTTGCTCGCCCATTCGACATAGGTCACCGCAATTGTCCCATAAACCGAACTTTCGATTGCTGCCACAACCTGTGGATCAGTCATGGCCAAAGCGTAACCCTGTCGCTGAAAGGCAAGTTCTTCAGTATCAAT
>Ga0316190_10004275_pt1 | contig 10380 bp, 5 predicted proteins | sample Eddworburrow2_MG_FD_204929 | JGI IMG/M metagenome (GOLD analysis project Ga0316190, IMG submission 204929) | Coastal sediment microbial communities from Maine, United States - Eddy worm burrow 2 | ecosystem: Environmental > Aquatic > Marine > Coastal > Sediment | place: USA: Maine | collected... | reverse complement strand
GCGGACTGGGGTGAGCCGGGGGCGCCATGCGCAACTCCGGGGCCTCGGCCTCGGCGACCGGCTCGGCGACCGGCTCGGCGACCGGTGCAGCGGACGAGGTGGTCTCCACGGGATGACTGGCCTCCGTCACATGACTCTCCATTGCGGGAGCAGGCTCGGGCATGGAAGGCGCCGACGGTGCGGCCATCGCTTCCGCCTCTGCCAAGCCCCCCAGGGGTAGCGAGGGCGCCTTGTGGAAGCCCGTTTGGCTCATCGAGATCTTCGGCCGTTCCTCACGGGCCGGCGGACCCTCGGCGAACGGTGCGGGGATCGCGCTGGTCTCGACCGCGGACGGACTCGGCTCCGGAGCGGTGGCACTCGGTGCGGGCTCGGTCACGGGCTCGGTCACGGGCTCGGTCACGGGTTCGTGCATCGGCTCGAGCATCGATTCGTGCACCGGCTCATGCACCGGCTCATGCACCGGCTCATGCACCGGCTCATGCACGGTGGGCTCCGGCGCGGGAGCGCTCTCGCTCTCTGCCGTCGAACTCCCCCTGGCCGCGGACTGCTGACGGTGCAGGGAGTCCAGCACGCAGGCGGCGACCGCCTTGAGCGTCGGAAAGACGCCCTGGCCCGTCTTGGCCATCGCCTCGAAGGCCGGCGCGCCCATGGTGTTCAGCTCCGCCTCGAGGGTCTCGATCGGGAGGGCCCCGGGGACATCGCGCTTGTTGTACTGCAGCACGAGCGGCATGTCTTCCATCGGCCGGCCGTACTCCGCGAGGTTCTCCGCGAGGTTGCGCAGGGACTCGAGATTCTCCTCCATCATGTCGGGGGAGCTGTCTGCGACGAAGATGACCCCATCGACGCCCTGCAATACGAGCTTGCGGGTCGAGTTGTAGTACACCTGTCCGGGGACCGTGTAGATCTGGAAGCACGTCCGCATGCCTGCGACCGTCCCGAGATCCAGGGGCATGAAGTCGAAGAAGAGCGTTCGATCTCCTTCGGTACTGATGCTGGTCAAGTCACCGCGGTTCCCCTCTGGGGCACGCTGGTGGATGACCTCCAGGTTGGTCGTCTTGCCCGACATGCCAGGGCCGTAGTAGACGATCTTCGCGTTGACCTGCTTCTGTGCGAAGTTGATCTGAACCATATTCAGTTATCCCTAGTGGTTTCGGGGACTACGTTCCCTTGTTGCTCGCTGCTCTCCGTCCCTTCGGTACGGAGATTCGATTGGCCGGGGAAGATCCCCGACGGCTCCTCAGTTGAGGGCTTGACCTCAGGGGTCACGCCCGTAGACGCCTCGCGGCGCAGTACCCGTTCGAGCCGCGCGGCGGTGGCCTCCATCGGGAGCCGGAGCTCCTCGGGGGCCATGCCACGATCCAATTCGACGGTGATCGTGACGCGTTCGGTTATCAGGAGGACCAGCGTTCCGCGCGCGGCACGCAGGACGACCCGCTTGGGCGCATCCCATGAGAGTGGATCGATGGATCGGCGAATCTCCGAGAGCCAGCCGGCCACCATCCCCGCGAAGGCGCTCGAGTCTTCGGCCGAGTCGACCCAATCACGGTCGTCCCCCTCGGAGGACTTGGTCTGCAGGTTGATGCTCGCGATTGGGACACCGTCCCGAGAGATCAACATCGCCCGACGAAGACCGGGCACGCGGGAGAGGGAATCGAGAACTCTCTTCAATCTTCCACCTCGGTGTGCTTGCTGTCACAACCGGCGAGGGCTGCGAGCATGGTCTCGTTGTGCGGCGTCGGCTGCTCGTCGGTCCAGAGCGCGGCGGCTCCCACGCTGCCCGGACGAATCGAGATCGATCCAAAGCTCCCCTCGAGCTGAATGTCCAGGGGGTGACCGATGCCCAGCCGGCGGGCTGCGGCGCGCCCGGAGGTCACCATCTCGCGGACCCCCCGTGCATAGCGTTCGGCCGTGGCTCCGCGCGGTCCCTGCACCAGGGCGGTTCCACCGCGAACGTAGAAGGCGCCCTGCACGCCAGGCTCGGCGGCGATCTCCTGGAGCAGGGGTCTCAGACTCTGCGCTGCTTCGGGGGCCTCGTTCTCGAGCTCGTCGTCGACGAAGCGGCCCGTCCGCTCGACCTCGCGAAGCGCCTGATCGAGGCTCTTCGGGTTGGTTGCGAGGGAAGCCACGGTGCGGAAGCGCGCCTCGAGGCCCGGATCCCCGGGCAGGATCTCGAGCAAGCGCGCAAGCACGGTTCGGGCTTCGCTCCAGGCGCCACAGCGGGTGTAGATCGAGAGAGTCAGGCGCAGAGCTGCCTCGTCCGCCGGCTCTTGGTGTGAATAGGCCTCGAGCAGGTCGAGGGCCATGCGCGCATCGTCGCGTCGACGGTCGCTGAAGAAGCGCTCGGCCCGCGAACATGCGCGGAAGAACACGGCCTCGGCATCTCCAGTCGTCCCGTGCCAGTCGGTGGCAGCCTTCTCTGCGCGTGCCAGTCGTCCGGCCGAGAGCTCGACCTCACACAGCTCGCGCCACAGAGCGGGGCGTGGTGAGGCCTTGATGGCATCGTGCAACTCGCGCACACGATCCTCGCGCATCAGGGTCTCGGCGCGCGCCTTGATGCGTAGCAGCTCCGAGGTGTCGGGGAAGAGCTCCAGCCCCTCGTCACAGACCTTGCGGACATCGCGCAGCTGGGCAGCGGCAGCATGGGTCTGGGCGAGGAGGATGTAGTTCTCGGCCGAGGGTTCGGACGCAACCAGTTTCGCCGCGGAGCGAACTCTACCTCTGGAAAGGAAACGGTCGAACATCACTTCTCTACCTCGAGCAGCTTCTCGATAGCTGCAATATTTGCCGCGACCCGCGAACGCCTCGACCAGGAGTCGGAAGAGAGCTCGAGCGCCTCGCGGAATTGAGCCAACGACTCCTCGAACTCCCCGGCCTCAACCGAGTCGAGGGCCTTCAAGCGGAGAGCCTCCGCCATCGCCTCACGCTTGAGCCGCAGATCGTTGCGCTTGCGTGCACGTTCGGCCTCGCGAGAGCTTATGCGGTCCTTCTGGGCCTGCAGCTCGCTGCGCTCGGCGACAGCGTCGAACATCCCGAACCAGATGCGGTTGCTGGCGATCAGTTCATCGATCGACTCCAGGCGCGCATCGACGGCACTCAGGTTGTCGAGCGCCAGAGGCGGCAGAGCGTCGTATTGATTGTTGATTTGAACTTCGCGTACGAAGAGGGCCGAGAGCATGGTCGAGACGACGATCACGAGTAGCGCCAGGCGGTTGCGACGCTTGACGCGAGCGACATTCGCCATCTCCTGGTAGCGCAGATCGCGGATCATGCGGGCGATGTCGCGGCGCGTCTGATCGTGGAGCAGGATCTCCTGCAGCCACGGAATGGCCTCCATCGGCTTGCCCTCGCGAACGGCCTCGTCAGCGCGCTGCAGGCAACGCTCGACGAGTTCGTCGACGTCCCCCGCCCGGCGCATCATGGATGCCAGATCCTGCTGAACTCCCCGATCCTCGGGCAAGTACGATGAGAGCAGGTCGAGCAGACCACGGGCCCTCTCTACCTGGCCATCATTCTCGAGGAGTACGCACAGTCGACGGCCCTCGGCGCCCAGGGAGACCTGATACTTCTCGAGCACGTGCGGGTGCGCCAACCCCAGGATGAGCAGTGCCTCGAGGCGTCGCACATCCCCTGGGTCTTCACACAGACTGTCCACGAGCGCTCGCCCGAAGGCTTCTGCTGTGCGACGGTCGACTTCCTCGGCCGCACGCTCCATCTGCTCGCGCATGTGGCCGCAAGGGCTCTCATCCTCCGCAGGGGACGAAGTGAGCGCCGTCACCACGTCGTCCACGAGCAGCCTCTCCTCAGTAAAGGTCGCACTCACAGCCTGATCCCTCAGCATAGATTCTGGGGACGCGCGGCCCCCTCTCTCAGCAATTGCCACGAAACGGTATCGGGCTAGCGGGCGACCATTCTGAAGCCATCCCGGCATACTCCCGCAGAATGCGAGCGAGGCCCGCCGCGTGGTAACGCGGCGGGCCTCGTCTCCCCCAGCGGGGAGTGCTCTCTTATTCGGAGACGGTGACCGTGGTTGCCGAGACCGTCACGTTTCCAGCGAGATCGGGCATTCCGGTCGCGATTTCGAGCTCCTGCCCGGAGCCCAGGGCCGCCGAGAGAGCCACGCGGTACTCGTCCTCGTCGATCTGGACGACGCCCAGGACGACCTGGCCGCTGCCCGAGGTCACGCTCCAACTGAAGGGGTTCGTGATGAAAGTCTCGTCCGGTGCCTCGTCGAAGAGCACGTCGACCAGCAGGCCGAAGCTGTCCTCGTGGTAGTTCACGAAGGCACTCACCACGCCCGGAGGCGTCGTGGTGTCACCGGTGATCGAGCCACCGAGGACGACGGGCGCGGGCATCACGTTGCCGCTGTGGTCGGAGATATTCGAAACGGTCACGTTCAGTGAAAGGGCCGCGTCGAACTCCTCACCACTGGCGAGGTAGAAGTTCACGGACTGCGCCGTGCTGTCGTGCCAGGCACCGATCGAGGTGATGGCGACGGAGCTGCCTCCGTTGGAGACGGCGAAGTTCGAGCTCGAGAGGCCCGTGCTGTTGTCGACGGGCTCGTTGAAGACCACGGATACGTAGTCGCCGCCTTCGCCGGGCACGGAGATTCCGGAGACACTCACCAGCGCCGGTGCGCTCGACTCGCTGGACTGAACGGTCCGCGTCAGGGCACCGCTGTTGTTGCCCGCCAGGTCCGTCAGGTCGAAGTCGAGGGTGCTACCGCCGGTCGGAGTCGAGGGCAGGGTCAAGCGCACGGTGGTCGGATCGACCAGGGTGGCCAGGGTCGGCGTCGTGCCGGAGTTGTAGTCCCAGAGGGCTTCGTTCTCCGCAGTCGTCGTGTCGAGCGCTTCGGTGCTGAAGACCAGCACGGCGTTCGGGTTGGAGCGATCGATGCGAACATCCGTCGCACCCACCGAGGGGGGCGTGACCGTGTCACCGACGACGGCGACGCCGAGCGAGGTGCTGGGAGCGGTCATCGTGATCCCCTGCTCACTCTGAAGGTCGTCGACGCTGAAGTCGTAGGTGCTGGCGGCCTGTAGCGAATCCGCGCTGCTGCCATCCAGCGTGATCACGATGGTGTCGTCTCCGTCGAAGACGAACGTCGCCGTGCTCAGATCCAGCGAGTTCCCACCGGTCGAGATATCGTAGTTGTTGTAGTCGCTGACGCCCCAGGGGCTGACGTTGCGATCGTAGGTCACGGTAATCGTGTCATTGCGCTCTCCGGAGATCGCCTGGAGCGGAGATCCGGGGAGGCTCAACGCGGGCTCCGTCGTGCTCTCGGCGGGCATGGCGAGGTCCAGCGCGGGATACATGTAGTTGCCCACCAAGTCGGTCGCTCCCATCACGTCGATGGTATCGCCCGAGTTGATGACGAAGCCAAAGGTGAGGCGCACGCCCAGACCGTCGTTGAGCTCAACGGCGCTCGAAGGACTACCGCGCAAGAGACCGCCACTGTCGCGCACGACGTAGCGTACACCCGTGATATTGGTCGAGGCGTGGTAGAGGCTGTCAGGAGCTTCCATGTGCTCGCTGAAGCGCACGACGACCTCGGTGTTCGCCGCGCCATCGCGCCAGGACGCGTCGGCCCAGGGGTGCACGAGCTCGAAGTCGACATCCCCGGTTTGCGCAGTGGTGGTCACGGTGTTGGCACCGATGTCCCCCATCGTGTCGACGGAGACCTCATAGTCATCGCCGCCCTGGAAGTACATCGCGTTCCCCGCATCGAAGGTCAAGGTCGCGCGACGGGTGGCTGCCACGTAGTCGACGGTCGCACCGGTGGTGTCGAGGGCAGTGCCGACGGGCGACTCGACGGTCCAGCTGGTGGGATCTTCGACCTCGCTCTCGACCATGTCATCGTCGAACCAGATGACGACCGTGTCGTTGTCCACACCCTCGATGGCATTCGCCGCCGACCAGATCAAGCTCGGAGCCGTGGTGTCGTTGGAGACGATCGCGATCCCGGTCTGCGGCGCGGACATGGCGTTGCCAGCCACGTCGGCCTGATTCGAGACGTCGAGCGTGAAGAGACCCGGCACAGCCGCGCCCCCGGTCAGGACGACGCGGACGATGCTGGGCGAGCCCAGCAGGGTCGCGCTGTTCACGGTCAGACCGGTCACGGTCCAGTTGCTCAGAGTCGTCACTGCGGTTCCATCGAGATCCTCGCTAAAGGTAACGTCGATGGTCTGACCGGTCGGATCCTGCGTGCGGTTCTGAGTGACCAGAGTCGCCGTCGGAGGCGTGACGTCACCACTGACCGTTCCGGCATCGAAGGTGCTGAAGGTCTGCCCGTCGACCTCGAGGACGCCGGAGGCCGTCAAGGTGTAGGCCGTCCCGTTCGTCATGTCGAAGTTCAGGGCGATGTGCAGCGTCTTGTCCAGGAAGTCGTAGGTCAGAGTCTGGGCGCTGAGGGTGACTCCACTGCCGTCCACGACGAGGGTCCAGTTCGTGTCATCCTCGGCGGAGGCTTGCTGGAAGGCCTGATCGAAGATGGCCTCGATGTAGTCACCACCGACGTTGGGCGCAGTGGTCGCCTCACTCGAGGTGAAAGCGTTGGCCACCGGCGAGGGCTGAGTGACGGCCTGCACGCCGATCGTGCCCGCATTGCCGTGGGTGTCCATCATGTTCGAGAGCGTCACAGTGTCCGTTCCAGGGATCACCGGCGCGTTGAAGGTCACGCGCAAGACGCCCGCGGTGGGCTGGGTCACCGACGTGGCCGTATTCGGACTCGCCACGCCGAAGTTGGCGATTGTCTCGCTGAAGACCGGGTCCATGGCCTCGTCGAAAGTGAAGTCGACCACGCGACCGTACTCGTCCTGGGTCAGATTCTGCACGACTGTCAGAAGCGTCGGCCCAGTGCTATCTCCCGAAGCCGTCCCCGCGACGGCCGTCGTGAGCAGCGCCACGTCAGCAACGCTGACGACGGACGTGGCGGCAAACGTGAAGGTGGAGTGCAGGTTGGCTTCTGCGCCAAGGGTGACACTCATGACCTGCGTCGAGGTATTGAGCGTGAACGTCGAGCCCGTCATGTCGAGCACTGTGCTGTTCACGGTCAAGGCCCAGTTGCTGGGATCCTCGGCCACGGACTCGACCACATGCGGTCCAGCGAAGGTGATCTCGAGGGTATCTCCACCGAGACCGGTGACCATCGCGCTGTCGGTGATCGTGAAGGTCGGCGCCGCGGAGCTCGAAGTCGTCACCGCCGTGCTGCCATCGGTAATGCCGGGCATTCCGGTGACGCTCACGGTGTGCGAGGGCGTCACGCGCGAATTCCAGGTCACGGTAACGTCCGATCCATCGGCGACCGCCGTCTGAGCCGTCTGGCCTGCGCTCGCACTGAAGTGCGACGCCGCGACAGCGCCAGGGGGCTGACTAAACGTCACGACCGTGGTCGTACCATCCGCGCCCGCGGTCAGATCCTGAAGCGTGCTGTCGACGGATCCGGGAGGCCCGGAGCCGCTGCCGGAGCAGCCGACAAGGGCCAGGGGAAGTCCACAGAGGAGTGTCCAGCAGGTGCTTTTCCAGAGGTTCATTCGGTGATTCCTCGTCTACTGCGCTAGTTAGACCCGCGTCTCACGAGCCAATACGGGGACGGCATCGGGAACGGTGGGTAGAGTGAGATTGCGGACACCATCCATCACGGAGGGCGCCTCAGAGCCTCGTATCGACGCCCCCTAGTGGTGTCTTGAAGCGAACTACTCCAATCTGTGCACCTTTGACGTGTGGCCCTTCCGTGGTGCAGTCAGGAGGCCTCGCGAAGGCCCCTGTCCAACGCAATCGCCGCGTGGTGCGTGGGATCCGGGCGGGATTGCATTCGGGTCGTCGGACCCACCCGAGTCAGCCGAGCCGCGGGCCGTGGTGGCCGAGCGAGGGTGCCCGGTCCGACCCCCATGGTCTCTAGTGGAAGACCGGATCCACGACCGTCTCGCTCAGCACTAGCTGCCCGGCCACGCGACTCGCCGCCTGGGCGGAGAGCGGGAGCCCGATCAGAGCGGGCTGGTTCGGCAGAGGGATGGTCAGGTCCGCCCGGCCGGTGGAGTCGGCGGCGCGAGCGTAGATGTACATCCGCCGGCGCCGATCGAGGTGCAACTCGCCCAGGACGCCGGGCACCGAGAGCGGGCTCGCGCTGCGCGTACCGATCAGGAAGAGCGCCGTGGAGGCCCCGGCGTGCTGGCTAGCGAGGGCCAGAGTCCCCCCCACCCGCGCTGGTGAGAGCAATTGCAGATCGCGCTCACCCGTGTCGTAGAGGCGCACCTCACCGGTCGTGCCGAACTGATTGGCGTGCAGGTTCTTGGTCACGACGGCGATGCGCGTGCCCTCGCGGTCGAGGTCGATGGCCATGGCGCTGCCGGGCAAGTCGATCTCCATCACGGGCTGGGCCACGCCCAGCTCGAGCAGCAAGACCTCGGGGAGCGCATCACCCCGGCCCCAGGAGGCGACCGCGACGCGAGTTCCGTCTGCGGAGAAGACCGCGTCCACGGGTGCGTTCTGCAGGCCGTTGGCGAATCCTTCCTGGACGATGTGGTTGACGCGCGTGTGCGTCGCGCCCTCGTACACCTCGTGGCGCACGCGGTCGGTGCCAACTGCGCGCCACCAGGAGGCGCAGTAGGCCGATCCGTCGGAGGCGATCGCGAGCTTCGTGACCACTTCGTTCGCAGGGCCGATTTGGGTCACCGTGAGCTGATAGGCAGCGCCACTCCAGTCGTAGACGCGCATGGCTCCGGCCTGCGCCACGAGCAATCTATCTCCTGCGGCGTCCAAGGCCATCGCTCCCGCCGTGGAGGGCAGGACCTCGTCGTGCAAGGTGCTCCCGAACTCGTCCATGATGATCAGGCGCTGTTCGAGGCAGAGGGCGACCCGACGACCGTCAGCCGAAAGTGCCAGGGCGTTCAACGCGAGGGCGGGGAAGTCGCGGAAGCCGAGCGAGGCCCCCGTCTGCCCGTCGAGGCGCTCGACGCGCACGAAGGGCGGCGCGTTCTCGAGAGCAGCCACGACCACGACGCTGGCGTCCTCGGAGATGGCGAAGCGTGCCGGACCGTTGGCCGTGAAGGGCAGGGGATAGCTCCAGGTCGGGGTGAAGCTCCCCCCGGCAACGGCGCTCAGGGGATCGTGACGAGTCACGACGGTGCGCCGGTTGAACGCGTCGGGCTCGGGGTATTGGGCGAGGGTGAAGAGCTGTCGGGGATCGGGGCCGGCCAGGGTGCCCAGGATGCCCGCCGAGCCGGCGACGCTCAGGTCGCCGAGAACCGGCTGGGGCACGCCCGTCTCCGCACCGGCGAAGAGCAGGAGCCGTGGATTGCCACCCTCCGCGCCTACCCAGACCCACTCTCCATCCGCGCCGAAGTCCACCCGTGTGGGGATCCACGGGGTGTTCAGCTCTGCGCCATGAGCCCAGCGAAAACCCGGCTGGAAGGGGTTCTGGCCGAGGGAAGTCGCCGCCAGGGCCCCCACCAGGAGGGCGGCCAGAAGGGGTCTCGAGCTGTGGGCGGTCATGATGGGGCAGAGGCGGAGTCGCGCCGGGAGTGGCCAGCACCTCGAAGAGGAGGTCTCCAAGTCAAACCTACCCCGGATTCGGGCCGCGGGCGGAGCGGGGGACGCGCCCCCCTTGGCCTCGCTGGGCGGATCGCGTAATCTGCTGCCGGAATACCGCAGACCTGCGGGAGAGTTCCGGGGGCCCGCGCCGCCCGGGCGCCGAAGGGGCAAGTTCAGAGGACTGGACGAATCTCTCAGGCACCAGGACCCAGGTCTGATCCACTCCTGAACAGCCGCCGCGAAGAGAGCGGCCATCGGACAGGGGCGCCAGGGCAGAGAGCCCGTGCGCCCCGTTCTCCATTTATATAGACAAGCGGCCGGGGACACCCTGCCGCCCGCGCTGACAGCAACGGCCGATTCGAGTCCAAGACGCACTGATGAAACAGACCCCCCTCCACGACGTCCACGTCGCGCTCGGCGCCAAGATGGTCGAGTTCGGCGGCTGGCACATGCCGGTCCAGTACGGGTCGATCCTGGACGAGGCGCGCAAGGTGCGCAGCCAGGCCGGGCTCTTCGACCTGGGCCACATGGGGCGCATCGCGGTCTCCGGTCCCGATGCCGTGAGCTATCTCGACTCCATCGCGACCAACTACGTCAGCCGCATCCCGGGGCGCTCGATCCGTTACACGCTCTTCTGCAACGCCCAGGGCAACCCGATCGACGACCTCCTGGTATACCGCGACGAGGAAGAGGTCTACCTCGTGGTCAACGCCTCCAACACCGATGCGGTGCTGGCCTGGATGAACGAACACAAGGCGAGCTTCGACGTCGAGATCGACGACCGCACGGGGCGCGAGACCATGATCGCCCTGCAGGGGCCGAGCGCCCTCGAGATCCTCTCGACCGTCACCA
>Ga0316190_10004274_pt1 | contig 10380 bp, 2 predicted proteins | sample Eddworburrow2_MG_FD_204929 | JGI IMG/M metagenome (GOLD analysis project Ga0316190, IMG submission 204929) | Coastal sediment microbial communities from Maine, United States - Eddy worm burrow 2 | ecosystem: Environmental > Aquatic > Marine > Coastal > Sediment | place: USA: Maine | collected... | reverse complement strand
TCGCGCGCCAGCTCGGCGGCCGCGGCCGCGAGCTTCGTCAGGTTGGCGACGCGCTGCGGCCCTTCGAATGCCGCCGCGCTGAGCGTCAACAGATCGGTTTCCGCCAGTACTTTCCGCACGACCTCGTCGGCCGGGGCGTCCCGCGTGCTTGCGGCCAGCTCCCTGATCTGCGCGAACCCCCGCGCCACGTCCGGGAACTTCTCGGGATCGGCCTCCTCGAGCCAACTCCAGGAGTGTTCCGCCGAGGCGTAGGCCGCCAGCTCGGCGTCGGTGACCGCCCCCAACGGCGACCTCAGGTAGGCGAGCAGCGATGCGGCGTCCGACGGTCGCGCCAATACCTTGAGGATCACCAGCAGATGCGCCACCTCGGGGCGAGCGAGAAACTCGCGACCCCCGTCCACCACGAAGGGAATCCCGAGCTGCCTGAGAGGGCGCAGGTAATCGGCGAGCTGCGTGAAGGCTCGCAGCAGGATCGTGATCTTGTCGTACTTCGGCTCGTCCGGGTCGACGGTCGAGCGGATCCACTCGGCGATGACCCTCCCTTCCGCTTCGCGTCGCCGCCCCGCAAGAGGGTTCTCGCCGGCGTCCACCGTCCACACCTCGACGGCCGGGGCGACGCCGTCGTCGGGTCGGACCGCGTCGATCGGCTCGTAGTCGGGCTGGTAGTCCGACCTCTCCCAGCACCGGGTGCCCTTCGCATCGAACAGCACATTCACCGCCGAGATCACGCCCGGCACGCTGCGGAAGTTCGCGGTGAGCAGCGCGCGCCTGCCGTCCTGGTCAAGGATGCGGCCTACGGCTCTCCGGAAGGCGTCGTAGTCGGCACCGCGAAAGCGGTAGATCGATTGCTTGGGATCGCCGACCACGAACAGGCGTCCCGGCTCGAGCCGCGTGTCGTAGGCGTCGGTCGCATCATCTTCGGTTCGCTCGCCGAGGTACAGGACGATCTCGTACTGTAGTGGGTCGGTGTCCTGGAACTCGTCCACCAGGAGCATCTGGAACCGCTGTTTCAGTCGCCGACGCACGTCGGGGTGGTCGCGCAGCAGATCGCGCGCCAGCACCAGTAAACCGTCGAAGGTGACGTAGCCACGACGAAGCAGCTCCTCGCGGGCCTCGACGGCAAACGGCAGGACCGCCTCCAGGAGATCGCGAAGGGGGCCGTGCCTCACCTTCAGTACCTGCTTCCCGATGGTTTCGAAGGACTTCCCGATCCGGTTGAGCTCGCGCCCCGAGACCTCTCCATAGCTCTTCTTCTTTTCGAACGCAGCACTGTTTGGCGCGCGCGTCACGAGGTTCTTGTGGGCGTCGTGAATCTTTGCGAAGGCCGCCGGTCCGTCGGCGAGAAGCGCTTCGAGCGCCTGGACCATGGCGCGGCAGTCGTCCTCGCCCTTCTGTTTCATGCCGGATTGTCGGTCGAGAATCGACTGCAGGGCGGCGATCAGCCCGTCCACCTGCTCGCCGAGGATCTCTCCGGGCCTGTATCCGATGGCGTCGACCGACAGCATCGCCTCCGGAATCGAGTACGACGCCAGGGCGGACGCCAATGCCTCGGCGTGCTCCATCGAGAACGCTCCCAGTACCCGTCTCCAGAGATCCCCCCGCCGCGCATCCTGTCCGAGCTCGCGCGCGACGAAACGCTCCCACAGCTCCTCGTGAACCGCGTTCTGCATCTCGCCGGTATCGACAACGAAGTCCGGCTGGACCCCGACCTCGACCGGAAACTCGCGGAGCAGGCCGGCGCAAAAGGTGTGGATCGTCTCGACTCGCGAGCGATCCAGCTCGCGGAGCGCCTCCAGGGCCCGGGCGGCGACATCGTCGATCGGGATCGAGGATCTTCCGAGCAGGTGATCGAGGGCGCGATCCGCCTCCTCGCCCGGGTCGGCCTCGACCGCGCCTCGGGCCGCTTCGAGCAGTCGCTCGAGACCGGTGGCGAGGCGCTGGCGCATCTCGCCGGCCGCTTTTTCCGTGAAGGTGATGGCGCCGATCTCTCCGATCCCGACGCGACCGGAGCCGACAGCCGTGAGGACCCGCTCCACCAGCAGGCTGGTCTTGCCCGTGCCGGCCCCGGCTACGACCACGATGTTGTGGTCGAAGTCCGTGGCCGCCAGCAGGCGATCCTCGTGGTCGGGAGGCAGCGACACGGCGCCTTCGGTCATGACTCCCCTCGCAATTGCGAGAGAAGCCGCTTCTTCTTCTGGGCGGTCTTTCTCGAGACGTCCCGGTAGTCGTCGGCGTCGCGGGAGTGCTCTTCACGCCAAAGGGTGGGCGGGTGGGTCTTGCGGCACGCCTGCACGTAGGCACACCACCCGCAATGAAAACCGTCGTTCAACGGATAGCTCCCGCGCTCGATCAGCGACAGGAGAACCCGGACGGTCTCGATGAAGCCGCGGCGCTGCTCGTCGTCATCAAAGCCGGAGAAGGCGACCCGACGTTTCTCGTCTTCATCGTCGGCGGGATCGAAGTCGGGGCCGACGCCCAGCAGCTCCACCGCCGCGCCGCCGGCCATCATCGAGTACAGCGGCACCTGCAGGCTCTGGCCTTTGAGCATCGTGGTCAGATGGACCTTCTTGGGAAGGTCTCCCGAGCTCTTGAAGTCTCCGACGAGCGTTCCCTGCGAACCCTCGAGGACACGGTCGAAACGACCCGAGATCGCGGCCTTCACACCCTCTCCGAAGTCGAGGGTCTCGACGGCCGGGTGCTCCAGCCGATCCACCGACCAGCCTTCCTCCACGATCCGTTCAAGATCCTCGGCGACGAAGGCGTCTAGCGCGGCGATCCACGTTTCCTGGTGCCAGCTCCAGAACAGCGGCAGGTGGCGCGCCAGGCGGCGGTCGATCGATCGTGTCGCCTCGCCCCAGGCTTCGGGCAGGATCTCGCGGGCTCGCGCGCGCAGCGCCGCCGGGGCGCCGCGCTCGAATCGTTTCTCATCGATCAGCTTGCGGTAGAGAGCCTCGAGAGCGTTGTGGACGATCGACCCGAGCTCGTGTTTGTCGATGGAGAACAGGCTTGCCGCCGCCTCCAACTCGGGCACCCGAAGCACCGCGCTGAAGAAGTACCTCAGAGGGCATTGGCCGAGGGTCTCGAGGGAGGTCGTCCCGTAGCGTTTCCGGCTCCAGGCACCGCGCCCGATTCGCCCGTCGTAGGCCAGCGAGCCCGGGTCGAACGATTCCGTGACGGAGAGCATTCGCAGGCCCCGGTCGAGCCCGGCGCCGCGAGACCCGAGAGCGGCAAGGGCGATCTCGGGGCTCGCGCTACGAAAAGCGAGCAGAACGGCTTCCTCGCTCTCGGTCAACAGTCCGGGGTTGTCTTCGAGGGCATCCAGCCAGGCGCCGGGATGAGCCGGAACCCGCCGCGATTCCTTCAGGACCCTCCGCAGGTCCGGTCTTCCGTGGACAAGCCGCGCGATCTCGCGCAGGGCGAGCGACGCGGTCTTCGACTTGCCCTCGTCGTCGGCACGCTGCCACGAGACCGTCACCGCTTTTTGCGCTGAGCCCAATGCCACCGCCATGAGCAGGTGCTCCTCTTCGTCGCCCTCGTCCTTGACGGGCAGTGGACGTCCGGTCGCCTTGCCCAGGCGTCGTCGCGCGTCGTCGCTCAGGTAGGGATCCTCTCGCGAGATTCGCGGAAAGACCCGCTCGTTCATCCCGATCAACCAGACTCGCTCGAACGTCATCCCACGGGCCTGCATGACGTCCAGGACGCGGATGCCGCCGGGATCCGTCTCTTCGAAAGGAATCTCCGTGGCGCTCACCGCGTGCTCGACCCACTCGAGCAACTCCGTGAGAGGGACGCGCGCGCCTCCGTCGAGAATCTCCTCCAGGTGTCGCACATCGTCGATCAGCTCGAGGAGCGCGCGGACCGACGGCGTCGGCTCGTCTTGCGAGTCTGTCAACACCTCGCGGACCAGACGCTCGAGCGCCTCGGCGTGCCCGCCCCACGGTCGCGCTCGGCCGGCCCCTAGCTCGTCCCGGAGACTCTCGAGGCAACGGCCCATGACCCGGGCCTGCGATTCACGTTGTTGCCCGGCCCACTCGGGAAGGTCGTGAGTCCAGCCTCGGAGTCCCTCGACCAGCCTGGCCTCGCGACTCCATGCTTCGGCCTGTTCGCGGTCCGGTTTGCGGGCACCGATCTTCTCCCAGTTGATGCGGCTCGATTCCAGTACCTCGACAGCAGCTTCCCGGGGGAAGTCCTCGCAGACCGCACGAAGGATGACGAGAAGATCGTGGACGACGGGGTCGCGGCGCAGCGGCACCCGTGCGGTGGTCGAGATCTTCAGATCCTCGCCGTGGATCAGAGACTCGACGGCGAGGGCGTACGGCGAGAGTCCCCGGGCCAGTACCGCGAGCTCCTCGGCTCGAGCCCCATCGCCGATGTGCCGCAACGCGTGGCGAGCCGCGAGGCGCATCTCGGCGAGCGCGCCCTGAGCGTTCTCGAAGCCGACCTTCCCGGCGTCGAGCACTTCGGGCTGGCTGTCCTCGTCGTAGAGCGCGGGCAGCCGGTCGCCGAACACACCTCCCGGGCGATCGTCGAGCCGCACGGGGCTCGCGCCGTCGTCGAGCAGGTGGCGCCGCGCGAAGCGCTCGGCGTAGTGAGTCGCCGGAGCGCCGGGCTCGGCAGGAAGAAGAAAGGTGACCTCGACCTCGCGGTCCAGCTCGCGAACGAGCTCCAGGTGGACCCCGATCAGCTCGTAGGCGCCGTGGTGCAGGACGGTCCGGGACCCGCATCCCGACAGAAAGGACCTCGCCCTGGGGATCGCCGCGAGGACCCGCCCGGTTTCATCGGTGAAGCCCGTCTCGGACTTCGACTCGAGCTCCAAGACCCAGGCGCCGTAGACCTCGGCGATGGCTGTCTCCCGGCGACCGTGAGCGAGGACCTCCCGCGCCTCGCCGGGCGTGACGCCCGCCTCCCTGAGGTCGCCGAGGGCGCTCAGCAAGCCACCGAGCGCGCCGGGACGGCGGTCGATGAACTTGCTCCACGGGTTTGCGCGCAGGCGTCCGAGGACCGAGCCGAGGATCGTCTCGGTGAGTCGCGAGGACAGAGTGCGCATGGACGTGGCGTCGGACTCGGCGAGAATGCGGCGCACCAATCCGTGGTACGTCAGGACATGCACAGCGAGCCGTGCGCCGGCGTCTTCTGCCACCTTCCTCTGTACATGCTCCGCGAGCCGGCGGGTCGGAACCACGATCAGCACCGGGGCGAGAGGATCGTCGGCCTGGGCGCTCGCCACCCGGTCGAGCAACTCGCGCTCGAGGACGAACGGATCCGGATGAGCCATGACCCGCAACGATTCTTCTCCTCGTCCGTTGGCTACCGATTGGATCGGAGTGCGATGCCGGCCCCAAGTCTGCGCCGGTGCCGCGGCGAGGTCAACGGCCCGCACCCGGCCCCCGCCCCTCTCGAGGGCGGACCCACGACGGGTCCGCCCTTTTTCGTGGGGCACACGCCATGAAGATGAACTCGCGCTCCGGCCCGCAAGAAGCTCTCGCCTTGCGGAGCCGTTGATAATGAACCGGGGGCGTCGGGCGTCTTCTGGACAGGGGCGCGCCCGGCGCGCTAACCTGCCCACTTTCCGAGGGTTGCGAGTGTCAGTCATCCATGGGTTTCAATGGTTCGCTCGCGCCGGCCTCGTCGCCGGCCTGGCGATTCTGCTCGCCGTGCCGCTGGTCGGCTGCGGCGACCGCGACTCCGAGGGCGAGACGGACGCGGCCCGGTCGAAAGGCGGAAGGTCGGGCCCGCGCGGGGGACAAGGAAAACCTCCCCACGGAGGTGGCGGCGCCGAGGGCGAGGGTGGAAAGGCCGAGGCCGCCAAGGTCCCGGTGATCGTCGAGGAGGTTGTCCGCGCCGACATGGAGGCGTTCCTCGACGGCTCGTCGACGCTGATGGCCGAGGACCACGTCGAGATCGTCAGCCAGGCCACCGGCGTGGCCGTCGAGCTGTTCGTCGAGGAGGGCGATCGCGTCCGCGAGGGTCAGGTCCTGGTTCGCCTGGCCTACGAGGAGCTGGAGCTCGCCGAGCGTGCCGCGAGCTCCGACCTCGAGAAGCTGCGAGCCGACTACGCGCGCGCGGACGCGCTATCCAAGGAAGAGCTGATCGCCGACGAAGAGTACCAGCGCCTGCGATTCGACTTCGAGCGCGCCGAAATCGAGTGGAGGCAGCGCAAGCTCGACCTGGAGCACACCCGCATCCTCGCCCCGATCTCGGGGGTGATCACCGAGCGCCTCGTCAACGTCGGCCAGCTCGTGCAGCTCAACGAGGCGGTCTTCCGCGTGGTCGACTTCAACAGTCTGGTGGCCCCCGTCTTCATTCCGGAGAAATACCTTGCCAGCCTGCGCGTCGGCCAGCGGGCGCTGGTCCGGCCGCGTGGCCTGGGCAACGACATCTTCGAGGGCAGCATCGTCCGCATCTCCCCCATCGTCGATTCCCAGTCGGGCACCGTGAAGGTCACCGTCGGGCTCGACCGGCGAGAGGGGCTCAGGCCGGGGATGTTTGCCAACGTCCAGATCGTGCTCGACACCCACGAGAACGCGATCGCGCTCTCGAAGAAGGCGCTGGTTTTCGAGGACGAGCTGCCCCACGTCTTCGTCGTGACCGACGGCACCGCCGAGAAGAGGCGGCTCGAGCTGGGTTACCAGGACGCCCAGCGCGTCGAGAGCATCTCCGGTGTCGAGCCAGGCGAGTCGGTCGTGCTGGTCGGCCAGTCGGCGCTCAAGGACGGCAGCGCCGTCGAGATCCAGGGCGGCAATACCGATCAAGGTGACGGGCAGGTCGCACCGGACTCGCCGGTGGCCGAGGAATCGCCCGAGCCCACTTCGTGAAAGACAGCACCTACATAAGCGCCTTCTCGGTCACCCTCCGCCGGCCGGTGGCCATCCTGATGGTCACGCTGGCCTCCGTCGTCTTCGGCATCTTCAGTTACCGGCTGCTTCCCATCGAGCTGATGCCCGAGATCACCTATCCGTCCCTGACCGTCAGGACCGAGTACCCCGGTGCGGCTCCCCAGGAAGTCGAGGAGGACGTCACGCGGCTCGTCGAGGAGGCGCTCGGGGTCGTCGGTGGGCTCGTGCGATTGTCGAGCATCTCCCGCGCCGAGCTATCGGATGTCACGCTGGAGTTTGCGTGGGACACGCCGATGGGCGAGGCCTGGCAAGAGGCGACCGAGCGTCTCGACACCGTCTACTTGCCCGAGGACGCCGGCAAGCCCCTGATCCTGCGCTACGACCCGTCTCTCGACCCGGTGCTTCGCCTCGCCCTCGCATCGTCTCGCGAGGACGATCAGTCGGCCGCGGGTCTCAAGCGAATGAGGACCTTCGCCGAAGAGGAGCTCAAGAAACGCCTCGAGCAGGTCGAGGGCGTGGCGGCGGTCCGTGTCCTCGGCGGACTCGACGAGCAGGTCTCGGTTGACCTCGACGAGGAAGCCCTGCGTAGCACCGGGCTGTCGATCCAGGAGGTCGCGCGGCGGCTCGAGGTCGAGAACGTCAACCTCGCCGGCGGCGACATCAAGGAGGGTGACACCCAGTATCTGGTCCGGACGGTGAACGAGTTCCGGAGCCTAGAAGAGATCGCCGATCTGGTCGTGGCCAGCGTCGGCGACCGCGAGGTGAAGCTCCGGGACGTCGGCGTCGTACGGTCGGGATGGGCCGATCGTGAGGTGATCACGCGCTTCAAGGGCGAGGAGGCCGTCGAGGTCGAGGTCCAGCGCGAGGCCGACGCGAACATGATCGTCATGGCCGCCACGGTGCGAGGCACTGTCGAAGGCACCGCCGAAGATCCCGGGCTGCGAGGGCTCCTCCCCGAGGGCTGGTCGCTCGAGGTCATCTCGGACCGCAGCACCTTCATCGGCGCCGCGGTCGACGAGGTTCGCACCGCCGCGGTCGTGGGCGGACTTCTCGCCGTGCTCGTCCTTTACCTGTTTCTCAGGAACTTCCGTTCGACCGCCGTGATCTCGGTGGCGATTCCGGTGTCGGTGGCCGCGACCTTCGCGCCGATGAATCTCAGTGGCCTGTCCCTCAACATCATGAGCCTCGGAGGTCTCGCCCTCGGCATCGGGATGCTGGTCGACTCGGGCATCGTGGTCGTCGAGAGCATTACGCGCTGCCGTGAAGAAGGCGACGACAACGAGCGGGCCGTGGTCAGGGGGACCGCCGAGGTCGGCGGCGCCGTGGTGGCCTCGACTTTGACGACGGTGGCGGTCTTTGCGCCGATGGTCTTCGTCATCGGCGTCGCGGGCGAGGTCTTCGCCGATCTGGCGCTGACCGTCGTCTACTCTCTGGTGGCCAGCCTGGCCGTGGCCGTCTTCCTCGTGCCGTCGCTTTCCGCCAAGCTGGGAGTCGTGCCTGGACCCGACGATCCCGAGACCTTGGCCCCCCGGGATCGGATCGTGCGCAGCCTGCGTTACCGAACGCTAGGCCCGGTCTCCGCACAGCCGACGGACGGCTTTGCCCTGCGACTTTCGCGCGCGCTGCCCGCGGCGCCGCTGTTCGCTCTCGTCGCGGGGGTGCTCGCCAAGTCGAGCTCGACCGTTCCGGCCGCGATCGTCGGAGCTCCGGCGGCGGTGCTGCTGGTCTGCGTTCTGCTCTTCAATCTGATCTCCCGCGTGCGCTCCCGCCGAGGGGTAGTGTCCCGTCCGAGAAGTTCGTCACATTCTTCGCCGGCCCTCGACGTCCCTGGCGGCGTTGGGCCTCCTCAGAATACTCCCGGTATTCCGTCGTCGGCCCGCCTTGCCAGGGCCGCCGATTGCTCGCCGAATAATGCAACGAACTCCTCGGACGGCACACTAGTGAGGATCGTCGGCGCGATCTTCATGCTGCCCGTCGATGCCGTCCTGTTCGCTCTCGAGAGCGCCTGGCTGGTGGTCGTGTGGGCGGTCGTGCTGCTGGGCGTTCCGATGGTGGTCGTCGGCAGGCTTGCAGGGCGGGTGTTGCGTCTTCTTCTCGGGCCGGCGCTGTGGGCTGTGAACGCACTGCTGAGCTTCCTCCAGCGGGTCTATCCCGAGATCATCCGTGCCGCGCTCCGCCGGCGTGGGGCGGTGCTCGCCCTGGCGGCCGCCGCCATGGTGCTGACGGTCTACGGCTTTCTCGATCTCGACACGTCGCTGATCCCCGAGGTCCACCAGGGAGAGTTCGACCTGGAGCTGACCCTTCCCGTCGGGACCCCGCTCGAGAGGACGCTCGAGGCGGTCGCGCCGCTCGAGGCGCTCGCACTCGAGGACCCGCGGATCGAGCGCCTGCTCCTGAAGGTCGGCGCCGACCCCGAGGCCGATTCGAGCCCCGAGGAGGGCGAGCACACCGCCCGGCTGACCGTGCAACTCGCACCCGACCCTCCGGCAGGGGGGCCACTCAAGGCTCTCGCGCGTTTGTTCCGCCGGGTCGCCGTCGGCATCACCCGCGCCGGCGAGGGCGGCGTCGAGGCCGTACGCGAGGCCGAGATCGCCGACGATCTTCGCCGAGCCCTGGCGTCAATGCCCGAGCTGCAGGCGAAGTTGACTCGACCGGTGCTGTTCTCGTTCAGGACGCCGATCGAGGTCGAGGTCGAGGCCTTCGAGCTGGACACGCTTCGCCTGCTGGGCGACACCGTCGCCGAGCGGATGGAGGAGATTCCCTCCCTCACCGACATCAAGTCCTCGGCTCGACCGGGAAGTCCCGAGGTGCAGATCGTCTACGATCGCGAAGCACTCGTGCGGCACGGTCTCGACCTGCGCGCGGTGGCCGATCTCGTTCGCACCAAGGTCCAGGGTGAAAGCGCCAGCGAGTATCGCAAGCGCGAGCGCCGGATCGACATCGTGGTGAGGCTCACCGAGCGCGACCGCGCCACGCTTAGGCAACTCTCCAACCTGGTGGTGAACCCAGGCGATCCCGTCCCCATCCCGCTGTCGGCGGTGGCAGAGGTCACGATCGGCACCGCGCCCGCCGACATCCGCAGGGTCGGGCAGCGCCGCGTCAGCCTGGTCACCGCCAACGTCCGGGGTCGCGGCCTCGGTGGGGCAAGCGAGGAGATCCGCCGTCGTCTGAGGGACATGGAGTGGTCCGAGGGAACCGGCTGGCGGCTCTCCGGGCAGGTGCAGGAGATGGAGCGCAGTACCGCATCCCTCTGGACGGCGCTGGCGATCTCGATCTTTCTGGTCTACGTCGTCATGGCGAGCCAGTTCGAGTCGATCCTGCAACCGTTGATCATCATGATCACCATGCCCCTGGCGCTGGTCGGCGTCGTCGCGATGTTGCAACTGCTGGCGATCCCGCTGTCGGTGGTCGTCTTTCTGGGGATGATCATGCTCGCCGGAATCGTGGTCAACAACGCCATCGTGCTCGTGGACTATGTCAACACCCTCCGCAAGCGGGGGCTGGGGATCGAGGACGCGCTGGTCGAGGCCGGGCGGGTTCGGTT
>Ga0316190_10004272_pt1 | contig 10381 bp, 10 predicted proteins | sample Eddworburrow2_MG_FD_204929 | JGI IMG/M metagenome (GOLD analysis project Ga0316190, IMG submission 204929) | Coastal sediment microbial communities from Maine, United States - Eddy worm burrow 2 | ecosystem: Environmental > Aquatic > Marine > Coastal > Sediment | place: USA: Maine | collected... | reverse complement strand
AAAGTGTTTCATGCTCATTCGTTTATCGCATTTTTTTAGGTTTTCTACAACGATTAGTATATGAAGCTTAGCATTCCGTAGGATGCTATGATTTCATATACATTGTTGTAGCCAGTTTTTTCCTGTATTTTTCTCCAAAGCAGTCCAAACGGAATACTAATTATATTCATGTATTCCTGTGTTTTCTTTAAATAAAAAATAGCCGTGCTATCATTCGATATAACACAGCCATTTGTTTGTTTTCTTTAATTAGCAAGAGGAATTTCCAATGTTTGTTGTGCAGCCATTAATTTGTCAATTTTGCTCTCCACCTGGAAATATCTTAAAACTTTCTTTCCACTCATGATCTTTTGGAATTTTTTGAGATATGATTTCTCAAGTTTAAAGATATCTGCTCTAATGGATTGGCTTTCTTTCCATAAATCTATGGCTTGTTCATCAGTCAGTGTTTCGTATTCTTTGGAAAATTTAAGAACCAAGTCATATATCTTAGTATCTAGTACATACATTTTGTCGTTGTATTCGTTATATAATGGCCAGAATAGGGTACTTTCAGCTTCAGTTAATTGCATGGCTTCGGCAACAAATGCTTTTTTTTCGGTTTTAAGAACTTCTCTTTGTACTTCTAAATAATCGTTGTTGGTTTGTGAATAAGCAACACTAGCAAATAAGCAGATGACCAAAGCGTAAATGATTTTTTTCATTTTAATAGAATCTAAGTTATTAATTTATGGAGCGTGAAGATAGTAATTCTACATTAGAAAAACTATTTAATGAATTAATGCTGGCATGCATTCATAGCACGTTGCAAGCGCTTGATATTGAGCGATTTTGCTAGCCTCCGGAAATTCACAATATTCTCTTTAACTACCTAATGGTCTGACCTCCATCAATGACAAGTATATGACCAGTGATAAAAGAGGCGGTACTATCACAGAGCCATACCACAGCATCTGCAATATTTTGGGATTTGCCCATATGTCCCATTGGTATTTGAGCAATCAACTGCTTTGCTAAATCAGGATATTGGTCCAAACCAGCGGTCATACCCGATTCAGTAAGTCCTGGACAAATAGCATTGATCCTGATGCCTTCTTTGGCATACTCAAGAGCAGCAGTTTTTGTCATTCCTACTACGCCATGCTTGCTGGCAGCATAAGCCAGGGTGCCTTCTTTTCCTCGAATGCCTGCCAGAGAAGATATATTAATGATTGTACCACCGCCTATTTTTTGCATGTGAGGTATCTCATACTTCATACATAGCCAGACACTTTTCAAATTGATATCAATAACGCGATCCCATTCAGCTTCATCGATCTACTGTTGGAGCAGGATGCATAGATACTCCTGCATTATTCACTGCATAATCCAGACGGCCAAAAGTTTGGATGGTGGTTTCAATCAAATTTTCAACCTGTGCTGACTGAGATACGTCACACTGGATAAAATGAGCTTTCCCATTTGACTCCTGTATCATTTGCACAGTTTCTTCACCTCCCTGAATGTTAATATCAGATACGATTACATTTGCTCCTTCTTGGGCAAAGGCCAGTGCAGAATATCGGCCAATACCTGACCCGGCACCAGTCACCATTGCAGTTTTATTATCAAATCTTTTTCTCATATTCCTTGGTTTAATTAATACTTAACGTAAATACTAATCTTTAGCAACAATTGGCTACAACAGTTTAGTGTAAAATGCGTTTTAATGCATTTTTACACAGTGTTAGCAGCTTTATTTTTTTCTGTGATAATTAAATTCACTTCTTTTTATCCAATCGCCTGCTTCCTCAAATTGAACTTCTTTTCGGATTAAGAAGAAGTCGTTGCCTATAATATATGTGTATCGCATAAGCGCCTTTTTGTTATCATCTTTAGCTTCATGTTCTGTTTGGATTTTAATGTGTCCATTTTCAAGATCTTCTCTTGATGTCACCACATTCTTATTTAGCAGCATCCCATTTTTAGCAATTTTAATTTTGTCGGAACTATTCGCTTTTGGTTCGTTTGGATAGATGTTATTGAGCAAAAGTATATTTTCACTTTTTCCTTGCTTAACAATTAAATTGGCAGCCATTGTAAACGGTTTATTTGTCTGATAATCCAAGTATGTAATACTACCTTCCCAACTGCCAATAACAATTTTCAAATCTTCGGAAGTGATTTTCGTCTGACCATAACTGTTTAAAGAAAGGATCAGGAATAAATTTGCAATAATAAATTTCATCTTTTCAGTTCTTTTATCTTCTATTGCTGCTAACGTCAGTCTGTCTAAAAACTCCGTTTAATTACTTAAATATAATAGGGTTTGGGAAAAGAATAATTATTGAAAACATTTAATTGAAACAATCTCCAGATTGGATTATCGTGGTCCTCCGAGGGTATATAGTAAAGTTCCTGTACCAAAACTGTAAAATGGAGTAAAATAATCCTCTCATTTGATCAATACCCAATAAATTGATCAACCGCTTCAAATTGTATGCAATAAACATGAATCCTACATCTGCAGAAGCTCTATTCATACCTGTTTTAGTAATGGTGTAATTAAAACCCCATTGCCTTTTAATGGTTCCAAAGGGATGCTCTACAATTGATTGTCTTTTACGATAGTAATCTTTGTTTTTTTCAATCTTTTCTTTGTTTTGATTGACATATGCCTGGTATTCACTACGCTGAATACCTTTGCCATATTTGGCTTTTGTACACTGTGCTTTTACCGGACATTGTATACATGCCCTGGTGGTGTATCGTTTAAAGTAATAGGTTTTTGCCTTGTGCCAGGCACCAGTTGTAGTGAGTTTATGATTCTGTGGGCACAAATAATAATTTTCATCTTGATTGTATTCAAAAGCATCAACATTGTAATCAGGATTAGGGGCTTGTGCTGCTACAGCTGGAATGGCAACCATCACATCTATTCCTAAATCATTGGCTTTTTTAAATTCACTTCCTGTGTGGTAGCCTTTATCATATAATGCTGTAAAGTCATTGGTGTGTAGAATTGATTTGGCCCTTTGAAGCATATTGCCCATGGCCTTGGAATCATTATTGTTGGTGACTTTGAAATCAAGGGGGATATGATTTTTGGCATCAACGGAAGTTTGGATGTTATATGCTACTTCAGTTATGTTGTTACGTGTGATTAGGTGTCGTGATTCAGGATCAGAGGTTGATATCTGCCGTTCTCCGCTCTTTTTAAGCTCCGCTTCAATGTCTTGATAGTTTTCTTTGCGATTATGTAAGTGATTAATGTTATTATTGATTTCCGGTTTTTCATCTTCGTCAGCCATAGCAAGCTCTTTGTTATAGGCTTCTATTTTATCATTAATATATCTAAGATGTCTGTCAATTTTCTTCTGGTTATAATTATTTTTTTTAGAATTCTGCGCCCTAAGTTTGGTGCTGTCCCCTGCAATTAAAATTCCACCGATAAGATCCATGTTCCTGGCAATGGAAACAGTTTTTCTGAATACTTTCTTAATTGGTTTAGGATTATCCCTTCTGAAATTGGAAATGGTATTATGGTCGGGTTTTAATCCCTTTATTAGCCAGATAAGTTCTATGTTTCTTTTGCATTCCTGCTCAATGACTCTTGATGATCGATATCTATTCATGTAAGCATAGATGTACAATTTTAACAGATCGGAGGGGTGATATGGTGGCCTGCCAATCTGATTTTGGCCAACATCCCTAAATCCCAATTCAATCACATCTAGTGTATTAACAAAGGCATCAATAACTCTAACTGGGTTGCCTTCTTCTATTAATTCATCAATGGATTGGGGAAATAAGGTGATCTGGTTTCGGTCGAATCCTGTGATATATCCCATACATTAAGATACAAAAAACAGGGCTTTTATCTAAGCAAAAACAGGAGATAGTTTTTAGACAGTCTGACGGTGAGTGTATGCGTAGTGGCGGAATTCGGAGCACTTTACTATCAAGCCGAAATGATGATGTTGCGAGCCACAAACCTTGATATTTACTACTTTACCCTCCATTACGTATGACACATTGTTAGCGTTTCGTGCTTTTTTTGTTCTAATTCAGATCTCTGTCGTCAGAATTTTTTTTGTATTGCGTTGCGCACAAACGAGTTGTTCATAATGAGCCACTTTGCAAAACGGTGTCTCCATCCCGGAATAAAGATAGTTTTTCTATTTTTCCCCAGCGCTTTTAAGGATTGTGATACAACATTATCCGGTGTCATCCATAAATAATCCGGTACAGAACTTCTGTCAAAGTTTTGTAAATCTCCAACCTCATGAAATTCTGTGCGTGTGAATCCGGGACATAATGCCTGTATTTTTATGCCCATCCCCCTTACTTCAAGTCTGAGGTTTTCTGATAATGTATTTAGAAATGATTTGGTAGCATCATATAAAACATTGCCTGGTGTTAATGCAAAAGCACCCAGTGAAGATACATTAATAATAACGCCCTGTTTTCTTTTGCGCATAATTTGAAGTGCAGCATAAGTAAATTGTATTGATGCGGTCATATGCACATGAATCATACGCATATCTTTTTCAATAGGTACATCAGCAAAATAACCCTTGGTGGCAAATCCAGCATTATTAATTAAAATATCAAGATTTGAAATTTGTTTTATGCCGTCAGCAACTTTTTCAATATTTTCGACAATAGCAAGGTCAGTCGGGATTATCTCACACTGGATTGAGTATTGCGATTCAAGTTGCGTTGCAATTTCCTGAAGTCGTTCTTTACGCCTTGCAATCAATAACAAATCAAAACCATATGCAGCTAGTTTTTTAGCAAAAGATAGTCCTAAACCTGCAGAAGCTCCTGTTATTACAGCTTTTCCTGGATTTTTAAAATTTAATAAAAATATTTTTTCTTTTAATTCTTTCATTCTGTTTCATTCTTTCGTTTCAATGACAAGTAGTCTGTTTTTCGCATGAACGCTAATTATTGTTGTGCGTTCGTGCTTATTTTTATCGTTATATATCGATTTACTCTTTTTTTGTAATCCAAGTAATTATCTCCATGTACTGACTGCAAATATTTCTCCTCCTCCAAAATCATGCTATGAAATATCATCGCAAGTGATATTAAAAGTACTATCAATACTATTGATGGAAAAATAATAATATAACCGAAAATCAAGACATCATATGAGAGAAAATATGGATTACGACTAAAGCGATAAATTCCAGAAATTACCAAATCAGTTTTTTGATCATATTTAATTCCAACTCTCCAAGAATTTCTCATCGCAATCAAGGCTAGTATTCCTAACATAAATCCTGTTGTTACTAATATTAATCCAACATATTTTATCATCCTAAAATTAGAATAGTCAAATTCTAGAATCCATTCAGGTTTAAGAATCATTAATCGAGATAAAATCAGCAAGTAAATTAAAGTAGAAATCAATATTGACATTGTCAACTTTACGGATTTCCCTTTAATGGATTGTCTTGTCGATAAGTATGTCTTTATATTTCTAAATGCAAATGCAAGAATAAAAAATATTAGAATCAGTCCTAAGTATATTTTCTCAATCATAATCGATAAAATTCCTAATTGTTTTCTGCTCTCCGCGCATGAGGCACAAAGTATGTATAAAAACATTACGTTTATTTACTATATAACTACTATACTATTTGCTATGGGGAATAATTGATTTTCTACTATAACAAAAGCAATTATTATATAGTTCAATGTTAGCGATTTGTTACTCTGCCAACTGACAACCGCATAACGCGATCATCTTAACCAGCTGATATATAAAACATTAACCACATAAAACATGTCTGAAATCCGAACCTTCAAATGTTTCACCATGAATCATAATAAAAAATATGCGTATGGCAATTAACTATGGGATCCTTAGGGATTTCTTTATTCATTGATAATCCATTTTAATTTATTGTTTATAGTTAATGTGTTATCCCAGGTGTCCTTTGCAAGAGACACCAGGGCGGGAGGGATCTTTCTCCGCAATCAACATCTCTCAAAGAATGAAGAGGATGTTGATTAATCTTTAACTCTTCATTAATTATCTTCTTTAAAAATCCATATATTTCCTCAACATCCTTAAAAAAGAGATGTTGAGGGCAGAAAATTTATTGTTCATAGTTAATTTGTTATCCCAGGTGTCCTTTGCAAGAGACACCAGGGTGGGAGTGATCTTTTCTCCTCAATCAACATCTCTCAAAAGAATGAAGAGGATGTTGATTAATCTTTAACTCTTCATTAATTATTCTTCTTTAAAAATTCATATATTTCCTCAACATCCTTAAAAAAGAGATGTTGAGGACAGAAAATTTATTTTTCATAGTTAATGTGTTATCCCAGGTGTCCTTTGTAAGAGACACCAGGGCGGGAGGGATCTTTAGGGATTGATTTGTCCATTGATAATCCATTTTAATTTATTGTTTATAGTTAACCTGTTATCCCAGGTGTCCTTTGCAAGAGACACCAGGGTGGGAGAAGCCGCTTTCTTTTGTAGGTTATCAAGGTTTTAAGCCTGAGGTTGGAGTTGCTTAACTTTCCAAGTTTTTCGTAATAATCTAAACTAATAGATAAGATTGGACTATGTTAATTCTCATCAAATATCAATCCTCAAACCTTTTCATTTTATTTTAGACTACTTCTGGGCAACTTTAATAATTTTCTGAAACCGTGGCAGGTTGTGAAGGTCATCGTATAAAGGATTGATCGTTAAATTTCCTATACTTAACCAACTTGGGATTGATAATAGGAACTCAATCTTATCCAAAGCAAGCTCATAGTTGCCAGTGATAATATAGATTTCCATTAGATCGTGTTCTTTTCCAGGTCCCCGAAAGGCATCTTTTTTAATCGGTAATAGATCAACGGCTTTCATTCCACTTGTGAGCGCCTCTTTGACATTCCCACTCAAAGCATAGCATTTTCCTAAGGTCGAGTATAATCGTTCATCATCTGGAATTTTCTTCATTTTATTTTTTAAGAATGTAATGGCAGAATCAGAGTAGATTTTACATTGAGAGGAATTGCCGCTTAAATAATAAATGAATGCAAGCTCATATGTTTTCGGTCGATAATCTCCTTGATTTGAAATACACGTAATTTCCTTGTTTATGAAATCTATTAATTTATCGTATTTCCGGGTATAATAATAAACATCATACTGAACATCTTCATCCTTAAGCCCGGATTCATACAGCGCAGTTCTCATATTACCAGTTTTGTTCAAAGACGCTATGAAAATTTGATTATTAAAACCTTTATAGTCGGGAACTAATGATAATCCTTGTCTTGAGTTTTCGATCATATTATCATATTGGTGTAAAAGATGATATGTTTGAGATAGATTATCGATATAATTCGCATTAAATGGATCCAACAATATACCTTGTTTCAGTTCAGTGATTGATTCTTCCATTTTTCCCTGTCGCCTTAAATTATAAGAGACATAGGCATATAATTCAGCCATATTCGGGGCATATACCTTCAATTCACTTAGAATTTTAATAGATCTGTCATAGTCCCGATCAATTATATAATGGAAAACAGCTTCTGCAAATTTCACATCAATGGACTCGGGATCAAGTTGAAATCCTTTTCTTATGTCCTCCTTGGCCAGTGAATCATGTCCATACCAGCCTTCAATCTTTAACCAGCAAAAATGTAAATGCATAGATGCTCTTCTACCATATGCTGACGCAAATAGTGGATCTTCCGATATGGCTTTTGTATACATTTCCAAGGCAAGTGGAGCATTAACACGTGACCAGTAATCATTCCCCTTCAGATAAAAATCATAGGCCAATGAATTGGTGGTAGTTGCTTTTTCCCTGATCAGATCGGTCTCCCTGGAGGTTAATGTCGCTTTTAGCTCCCGGGCAACTTTTTGTGCGACTTCGGATTGAATCGAAAAAACATTGGAAAGTTCTCCTTCATAGGTCTCTGACCACAAATGCATATCGGTCTTTGCATCGATCAGCTGAACAGTAATACGAACTTCATTTCTGACTTTTCGAACACTACCTTCCAGAATTGTAGATACACCAAGTTCTTCAGCAATTTCTTTTGAAGAGAGATTGCTATTTCTGAATCTCATGGAAGAAGTGCGCGAAATTACTTTTAAATCGCCCACCTTAAAGAGATGATCTATAATTTCATCTACCATTCCATCAACGAAATACTCTTGATCCGGATCATCGCTTAGGTTCACAAACGGGATTACGGCAATGGATTTTTCTACTACATCCGTGGTTACCTCCGTTGTTTGAGAATCTGTATCCTTAGTTGGCAAAAACTGCCATATCAGAATTGCAGTTATTGCAACTATCAATCCTGCAATGATATAGTATAGGATTTTATTTTTTGTCTTTGTCAGTTGTTCACTACTGGTTGCTGGTTCTTTCTGTTCCTGAAAGTGAACCTTATAAACCTTCACAGGTTCATCTACATTTTTCAGCTCCTTCTCTTCAATAAACTCAGCAGTAATACCGGCCTTGTTCTTTATGTCCTTATAGACTGCTCCTGATATGTTAATACATCCTTCCTCAGCCATTTCTTCTAATCGAGAGGCAACGTTGACTCCATCACCAAGAACATCACCTCCTTCAAATACAACTTCTCCCTCATGTATCCCAATACGTAAAGCAATACCTTCCTTTTTTGCTGCTTGTTGAATTTCTCCTGCACATCTAACAGCATCAGAAGATGAATGGAAACTGGCAAGTATTCCATCCCCCATTTCTTTGAGCCATTCGCCTCGATATTTCTTTATTATTGGACGTTGGATTTCACGGTTCTTGCGAAGGACTTTAAATGCTTTGTCTTCATCACTACCCATAAGGGCAGTGTAACCGACAATATCGGTAAACATAATGGCAGCAAGTCTGCGATCTTCGGGCATGATTGAAAAATAACGGTTTTGTTAAAAATCCAACTGCATTCTACCCGATGTAATAATAAAGTTAGGTATTTATGGTGAAATATTCTATTGAGACGTGAAATATAGATAAAACAGCATAGATGAGTAGTTTGTGTACTGTTTAGAATGCGGGAATTATATGTTTTCCATACCTGAGACCGTATTCACTCTACGAATGTAATATCTATTACCCACCCAACAAGAATGCATCAGCCGCTTTCTTTTGCTGGTTGGCGGGGGTATTTAAGGCTGGTGATATTGAGATAGTTTAATGTGCAAAAAACAACTTTGATTTAAAGGAAGTTTCTCTTAATTTTATATGGATTGGATTCCAGAATATGCTGACGACAAAGAAAGTTGGTAATAATGGTGATTAAAGCAGGCAGAAAAAAAGCCAAAAATAATACTATAACAGCTACTGTAAATTAAAACGAGAGCAATGTTAATTAACAGATATCAAAATAATCCTATCCTAACAAAGGATGATGTGCCATATCCAGTTGCTACAGTACATAATGCTGCTATTGTAAAGCACGAAGGGAAGTATATAATGATATTTCGCTCACATAAACGGAATGGAAGAAGTATACTAGGTAAGGCAGAGAGTGAGGATGGATACAATTTTATAGTAGATGACAAACCATTTATGATTCCTGCTACTATGGGGGTTTTTAGAGAATATGAAGCCTATGGAATAGAAGATCCAAGGATAATTTTCATGGACGGTGAATACCTCATTACCTATAGTGCTTATTCCAGGCATGGTGTACGTATTGGACTGGCAAAAACAAAAGATTTCAAAACCATTGAAAGATTTTCACTTATTACAGAATCCGACTACCGGAATGTTGTAATCTTCCCAGAAAAATTTCAAGGTTTGTATGCAAGACTTGACCGCCCTCATTCTGAAATATCCCCCTGGTCCATCTGGATATCCTATTCTCCTGATCTAAAGTATTGGGGCGAATCGAAACTAATTATGAAACCAATGCATTACCATTGGGATGAGATGAAGATAGGTCCCGGAGCACCCCCTATTAAAACATCCCGTGGTTGGCTAAACATCTATCACGGTGTGTTTCCGACTATGGATGGGAGTGTTTATAGATTAGGGGTGGCATTGCACGATCTCAAAGACCCCTCGAAAATTATAGCTATTGGTGATGAGTGGATATTACAACCTGAAGAAATATATGAAATAACCGGTTATGTTCACAATGTGGTATTTACATGTGGGGCAATTCCTGAAGATGATGGAAGTATTAAAATTTATTGGGGAGGAGCAGATAAGGTAATGTGTGTAGGAACTGCAAGATTAGATGACCTCGTTGATCATTGCATAAAGAATTCACGAAATCCTATGTAGAATGAAAGTCGCTATATTAGCTCCTATCGCCTGGAGGCCCCCTCCCCGAAAGTATGGCCCATGGGGACAAGTAGCTTCAAATATTGCTGAAGGTCTTCTTGAAGAAGGAATAGATGTGACTT
>Ga0316190_10004268_pt1 | contig 10391 bp, 11 predicted proteins | sample Eddworburrow2_MG_FD_204929 | JGI IMG/M metagenome (GOLD analysis project Ga0316190, IMG submission 204929) | Coastal sediment microbial communities from Maine, United States - Eddy worm burrow 2 | ecosystem: Environmental > Aquatic > Marine > Coastal > Sediment | place: USA: Maine | collected... | reverse complement strand
TTATGCATCCCTTAAAGAGGCAGGTGAGGCTCCTCATAGGTTATTGTCAAGGGAAGAAAGGACCTTAAGTCCCTCGGATTTTGGTTTTCATAATGCACTGAAAACTGCTGATGGTAAAATTGTTTTTCTTGATTTTGAGTATTTCGGTTGGGATGATCCGGCCAAACTTGTTTCAGATTTTATATTACATCCCGCTATGGATCTTTCATATAACTTAAAAGAGAGGTTTGTAACTAAGCTTGTTCATGAATTTAAGGGAATCAGTAATTTTCAGAGAAGATTAATCTTGGTTTACCCGCTCTTTGCCTTAAAATGGTGCATGATCCTTTTAAATGAATTCATCCCTCATGATCTGGAACGGCGAATTTTTTCGGGAGAAAAGAATGATGAGAGAAATGTTTTAAAAAAAAGGCAACTTTTGAAGGCAGAAAAGATGATATCAACAATTAAGGAAGGTTCCAAGTCCTTCCCTTTCAGGATGGAATCATGATGGATAAAACAGTACTTGATAAAAGATCAAAAGAATTAAGGAAAACAATCGTAAAAATATTTGAGCTTGCAGGAAGGGGACACCTCGCCTCTGCTCTTTCCCTGGTAGAGATTGTCAGGGTCCTGTATGATCACGTTCTTAAATACGATCCTTCCAGGCCCAAGTGGATTGAAAGAGATCGCTGTATTTTAAGTAAGGGCCATGGTTGCCTTGCATTATACGCCCTTCTTGGAGAAAAAGGCTTTTTCCCCGAAGAAGAGTTATGGAAATTTTGTCATCAAGAGGGCATCCTTGGTGGGCACCCGGAACAGACTAAGGTCCCTGGTGTTGAAGCTTCGACAGGGAGTCTGGGGCATGGCCTCTCTATCGGCATCGGTTTTGCCCTTAACGGTAAGTATGAAAAAAAGGATTACCGTACCTTTGTGATTCTTGGTGATGGTGAATGTAATGAAGGCTCCATCTGGGAAGGAGCCATGAGTGCATCGAAACATAAGCTCGACAACCTTGTTGTTCTGGTGGACTACAATAAACAACAGTCCTATAACACGACCTTTGAGGTTCAGGACCTTGAGCCCTTTGCCGAAAAGTGGAAGAGCTTTGGTTTTGCCACAGAAGAGGTTGATGGACATGATGTGGAACAGTTAAAGAGCGTGCTTGGCCGTCTTCCTTTTGAAAAAGGGAAACCCAGTGCCATTATTTGCCATACCGTTAAAGGAAAAGGGATTGAGTTTGTTGAAGGTGACTTGAAATGGCATCATAAGAGTAACCTCAAGGATGATGAAATACAAAAGCTATACGATGCACTGGGAGTAGACTAATGAGAAAAACCTGCCTTGAAATGGTGTATGAGCTTGCAAAAAAGGATAATAATATATTCTTTATAGGCTCTGATCTCGGGACCGGTACACTGGGTGAATTTAAAAGAGATATGCCGGACCGTTTTTTTATGGAAGGAATCAGTGAGGCCAATGTTGTCGGCATGGCAGCCGGTTTGGCGCTTGAGGGGAAAACGGTTTATGTAAATACTATTGCTTCTTTTATTACGAGGCGATGCTTTGAGCAGGTTGTCGTCGATCTTTGTCTTCATAATGTCAATGTACGCCTCATAGGTAATGGCGGTGGTATGGTCTACGCGCCACTTGGGCCTACCCATGAAGCCATTGAGGATATTGCTATAATGAGAAGCGTACCTAATATGACGATACTTGCACCTGCCGATGCCGAAGAGATGCGCCTTCTTATGCCGGCAACGGTAAACCATAAAGGCCCCATTTATATCCGGCTCGCCAAAGGTTATGATCCTGTTGTAACACCTGAAGATGAGGACTTTCAGATCGGTAAGGCTGTTCCCATTAGAGAGGGGAAAGATGCCTTGATAATTTCTACAGGAATATGCCTGCGTCTTGCTAAAGAAGCAGCAGATAAACTGGCTGATGAGGGAAAAGAGGTGGCCATACTTCATATGCCGACCGTTAAACCACTCGATAAAGAGGCTATTCTTAGCTATGCCGAAAAGGTAAGTGCTGTAGTTGCTATTGAAGAACATAGTGTAATTGGGGGGCTCGGTAGCGCTGTAGCTGAGGTTATAGCCGAGGCGGATTTTTCCACTCCCAGGAGATTCAGACGTATCGGTATTCCCGATATGTTTCCTGCCGAGTATGGTTCTCAGGCAAGCCAGATGGAGACATTTCAGATTTCGACGGGAAATCTTATTAAAACAATCAAGGAATTGACTTAGGGGAAAAAATGGGTGATTTGCTTAACGTTGTAACGCAACTTCACAAAAAGACCAAAAGAGACTATGTGGGAAGAATGGTTGATAGTAAGGTTGAATGCATGGAGATTGCAAAAAAGTATGATAGTGAATACTGGGATGGTGACAGGCGATTTGGCTATGGAGGTTATAAGTACGACGGCAGGTGGTCTGTTGTTGCAAAGGCCTTGATTGACCAATACGGCCTTCAGGATGGAGCAAGTGTATTGGATGTTGGCTGTGGTAAAGGATTCCTGCTTCATGAGTTTAAGCAATTGCTCCCTAATGCAAAAATCGCTGGCTTTGATAGCTCGGCTTACGCTCTGGAAAATGCCAAGGATGAGATAAAAAGCGAGTTATTTCTCCACAGGGCACAGGATAAATATCCCTTTACCGATAATGAATTTGATCTCGTTATCTCACTGACAACGCTTCACAACCTGGAAGTTTTTGATTTAAAATCTGCCCTCTCTGAAATGGAGCGTGTCGCTAAAAATAAGTATCTTGTTGTTGAGAGTTTCAGAAATGACTCTGAGCTTTTTAATCTTCAATGTTGGGCTCTTACCTGTGAATCCTTTTTTAAACCCGACGCATGGACCTGGTTGTTTGATGAATTCGAGTATACCGGTGATTATGAATTTATTTATTTTGAATAGAGATGGGAGAATGATCTGATGGGCCTTTTATATACGAAGATGAAAGTATTTCATTATAAGGATAAGCTGGATTCTCTTCCCCGGTCTAATGATGAAATATTGCCTCCTGTTCATATAAGAATAAAACCGACCAATGTTTGTGGTCACAATTGCTGGTATTGTGCTTACAGGGTGGATGATTTGCAATTGGGAAAGGACATGGTCACAAGAGACTTTATCCCCAAAGAAAAAATGATGGAAATTATCGATGACGTCATTGATATGGGAGTCAAGGCCGTTACTTTCAGTGGAGGGGGAGATCCATTTTATTATCCACATCTCCTTGACGCAGCAAAAAAACTTTCCTCTTCTCCCGTAAAATTTGCGTCTTTAACGAATGGTTCCAGACTGAGCGGTGAGGTTGCAGATGTTTTTGCCCATAATGCCAAATGGTTGAGAATTTCAATCGATGGCTGGGATGGTAAAAGTTATGCCCAGTACAGGGGCGTATCGGAGGATGAATTTTCAAAGATAATGACCAATATTGAGAACTTTTCAAAAATTGGAGGCAAGTGCTATTTTGGTGTCAGTATTATTGTCGACAAAAAAAATGCAGGTCACATCTATGAACTGACTTCACGTATTAAGGATGCAGGGGCAGAGAGTGTCAAAATTGCGCCATGCATTGTGAGTAATGAAGGCAGGGAGAATAACGAATACCACAGTGAAATTTACGATAGCGTAAAAGATGAGATTGCCCGGACCATAGAGGACCTGGCCGATGATAACCTGGAAATTTTTGATTCCTATCATGAGCAGCTTGAATCTTTCAAGAAGGATTATACCTGGTGTCCTTATCTTCAAATTTTGCCTGTGATCGGTGCTGACCTGAATATCTATCCTTGTCAGGATAAGGCTTATAATCTCGATGAGGGTCTCATAGGTTCTATTAAGGAGCAGTGTTTTAAAGATTTCTGGTTTTCTGACAAGAATAAATTTTTCAAAATAAATCCGTCAAAAGTCTGCAACCACCACTGTGTTGCTGATTCGAAGAATAAACTTGTTCTCGAATATTTAAATACGGATGAAGATCATATGGGCTTTGTTTAAGTATATTAAACCTGGACAGTGGAATTAAAAGCTTTTAGGTTGCAACCATCCTTTTATCATAAGAAAAGGATTTTATACCATCAGGAAGTAAGTTATGAACGATAGTGCATTACTAAGAACCTTTCTAAATGAACCTGCTCCGCCCTTTATAGATCGTGGCGAAGGGATTTATTTATATACAAAGAATGGTGAAAAGCTGTTAGATACGACAGGGGGATTTACTTCTCATGCCATACTGGGTTGGTCTCAACCTTCTGTCTTAGAAGCCATTAATGAGCAGGCAAAAAAAATAACACATATCGATTATAAAGTCTTTTCCGATGAAAACCGTGAAGAGCTTGCGACGCTACTCCTTTCCAGAGCTGAACATAAGCTTGACCGTGTTTATTTTGCCGGTGGATCAGGTGGAGAGGCTTGTGAAGCAGCCATGAAATTAAGTTACCAGGCCCACTATGACAGTGGTAATAAAGAAAAAATATGGTTTATCTCAAGAAAAGAATCTTACCATGGGTCTTCTACAGATGCTTTGGCTGTAAGTGATCGTCCTAACCTCTCTTTTTATAATCCTTTATTTCCCAAGGAAAGAGCAAAAATACCGGAACACAATATTTATAGAGATAAAAGGCCTGAAGAAACACTTGATGACTATGCAAGGCAGAGTGCCAAACACCTGGAAGATAAAATTCTGGAAATAGGGCCGGAAAAAGTATGTGCATTTATTGGTGAAACCATCATGGGTGGACTGGTTGGCGACGTACCACCTGCACCTAATTACTGGAAATATGTTAGGGCCGTTTGTGATAGATATAATGTTCATCTTATTCTTGATGAAGTTTTGTGTGGTACAGGTACCACCGGGAAAATATATTGTATTGATTGGGATGGTATTACACCGGATTTTATTTTTTTGGGTAAAACGTTGGGAGCAGGATTTATGCCTTTAAGTGCTGTTGTTACCTGTAGTGCAATAGAAGAAAAAATGCGGAATGGTCAGGGGCAGGTTCAACATTCGACTACCCATCAGGGGCACTCGCTCTCTGTGGCGGCTGCATTGGCTGTACAAAAAATTATTCATGATGATAGTTTTTTACATGATGTTCAAAAGAAAGGGGAGTTTTTAAGAAATACCCTTACTAACGAACTCGGAGATCATCCTTTTTTTGCTGATGTCAGGGGGCGAGGTTTGAAAAACTCTCTTGAATACTGTTGTGATGATCAACACCTCTTTGGTTTGTCGCTTGTTAATGAATTAAGAGACAAGCATTCTATTTTAATTAGTGGAAAGTGGCATCGTGTATGTTTTTCTCCAGCCCTCACCATTACCATGGATGAACTGGAATATGTGTTAACAACATTTATTAATACCTTCAAAGAAGTTGCAGCTGGCTGGAATAAAAAAGACAAGTCAACAATAAAGGTTAAGCCCTTTTTTTGAAGGAAACATTTTTTTAATCGATTTAATATTTTCAGGAATACGTTTTAATAAAGGTTGATTTATGAAAGTTCTCTATTTTACTAACGAAGATATTCAAGACTGGGAGGTTATCCCGGGAATAATAAAAAGGCAGGGAGATACGGTAATGACCCATACATCCCGTATTGATTTGGACTTTATAAAAAATAATAATATTGAATTTATCGTGAGTGACAGGGCTCGATACCTGATAAAGAAAGATGTTATAGACTATTTGCCAAGAAAAATCGTAAATCTTCACCCCTCTTTTCTCCCCTGGAACCGGGGTTATCACCCAAATTACTGGGCAATAAAAGAAGGTACACCTTATGGTGTAACTTTACACTTCATCGATGAAGGAATCGATACGGGGGCAATTATTGCTCAAACAAGGGCTTTTTATTCTAATGAGGATACGTTGAGAACGACCTATGACCGTTTGCGGAACTTAATGGTCTCCCTATTTGCAGCTTGTTGGCTGGAAGTAAGGCTGGGAAAAATGGCGGAGTCCTTTCAAAATAAAGATGATGGCACATTGCATTACAAAAGAGACTTTAATGAAATATTGGAAAGTTTGCCTGATGGGTGGGATACAAAAATAGAGTTTATTAAAAGAAGTAAAAAATTATGAATATACAGTTAAATTATTATGAGAAACAAAAAATTAACCCTGTCTTTATCGAAACAAGAGGGGATAAATGGTTAAAACATTTACTTTCAAGAAATAACCTTTATGAAAACCATCTCAAAATACCTGTAAGCTGGTTTGGTGGAAAAAGCATCCTGGAGTTTGGGCCAAATGGAGGTGAAAACTCCCTGGTTCTTGCAATGTATGGTGGTCAGATAAGCCTGGTTGAACCCCATAAAATGATGCATGAAAGAATACATGCTTTGTATAGTGAGGCCTCTCTTACAGAGCAGTTAATAAAAATTGATAATCTAACAGTGGAAACCTACAGTGATGATTGCCTGTATGATCTTGTGATTGCAGAAGGTTTTATACATGCTTTACCAGACAGATCTGAGGTTATTCGTAAGTTATGTTCATTCAGTTCAAATTTTATTATTTTCACCTACAATGAAAAGTTTGGATACTTTTTTGAGAGTTTTAAAAGGACTGTCTTTAAAAGATTAATCGAAATACTGGGATCAGATTAATGACCTGGCAAGAAAGGTATTTTTAGAAAGTTTTGATAAATTAGGTTCAGCCCGCAGCTTCGAATCATGGGTAAAGGATATTTTACTGAATCCCTGTACCACATCAAAAAGTTGTGATTCCTTTGATCAATTTATAACTCTTTTTGAAGAACTGGATTTTGAATACTACTCGGGTAGCCCTGCATGGGATCTTCGTTTTTCACATAAATGGTATAAGAATATGTCCGTTGGCAGCTTAAAAGAAGAATATATTGAAAATATTCCTTTTTTTATATCAGGAAGAAAAAACGAGGAAATGACAAGGAAATGTATTGAATCCCTATCACTTATGACTGAAGCTTTTATGGATTATAGCTCAGGTATTAAAGATTTTAAAGACATCCAAAGCCTTCCAAAACCACAACCCTCTCATTGGGAATATGCTAATAAGATAAATGAATTATTGGAGTTGCTATCTCAAGGCAACTCTGAAAAAATCATTAGCTTTTACAGGGAGTCGACGCTCTGTGATTTATGGGGTATGCCCAGTCATTACGTGTGCTTAAAAAGAAAAAATAATTAACTGATTTTGATTCTGCCCGGTTAGTTAAATAAAGGGTTTTTATAAAGGAGTTTATTAATGTCGTCATCTGTTTTTTTTCAGGAGGATGTAAGCCATTCGCAGATTAAACAGCTTAAAAAAGCAGCGATAGATACACCACTTAAAAGGTCGCGCATTTGTTTGCATAAAGATACAGATGATCCGATACAAGAGATGGTAATCACTCTTTGTGAAAACTCCTATGTAGCACCGCACCGAAATCAGGGTAAAGACAAATCTTACCATATTATTGACGGGGAGTTATTGGTTGTTTTTTTTGATGAGACGGGACAGCTTATTAATAAAGTTGAACTGGGAACCTGTGAAAGTGGAAAGACTTTTCTTTACAGGTTTGACGCCGCTTTGTGGCATACAGTCATTTCTCTTACAGAGAGTGTCTGCTACAAAGAGACTGTTGCAGGTCCATTTGTTAAATCAGAAGAGGAGCTGGCTGACTGGGCACCATGTTTTGATGATGAAATTGATGGTAACTTATTCATGAAAACATTAAAGACATAAATGTGGGCATAGGAAGTTAATATCCGCATATACATAAAAGTCTATTTTTCCCTTACCCTTTGAAAAAATTATTAAAAAGGCTAGAAGTTGATCGTGCTGTTTTCTTTGGATTGTTGACAAGAATATGGCAGATGCTTGCTGTTCCTGTTGCGGCACTTCTAATTGCGAGTCAGTTCACGCCTGAATTGCAAGGATACTACTATACATTTGAAAGTCTTGTCAGGCTTCAGGTCCTTGTAGAGTTAGGTTTGGGTACTGTTATCATTCAATTTGCCAGTCACGAATGGTCCAAGCTGGGCCTAGATAAGACGGGTCAAATCGTGGGTGATAAAGATGCCTTATCAAGGCTTGTAAGCTTGGCCCATGTTGCTGTGAGGTGGTACCTTGTCGGTGCTATTTTATTGATTCTTGGCTTAGGGGTGGGGGGCTACATGTTTTTCCCTAAACCCTCGGGAAATGCTATTAATTGGGTCGCACCCTGGTTTTTATTGTGCCTCCTTACGGGAGTAACCATATGTTTGCTACCAATCTGGTCGTTACTGGAGGGATGCAACCAGGTTTCAAATGTGTATTTTTACAGATTTATGCAAAGTTTGTGTACCTATAGCTCCCTTTGGTTGGCAATTCTACTAGGCGCAAAGTTATGGACTGCCTCGATTTATAGTGCTGTTGGTCTTGTTTGTGCTTTTATTTATTTATTAAAAAAATATAAATTATTTTTGAAAACCTTGCTTTTTTCTCATGAGACGGGACCAACAATTGGATGGCGTTCGGAGATATGGCCCATGCAATGGCGAATTGCTATATCGTGGGCAAGTGGGTACTTTATTTATTGGCTATTTACCCCCATTCTCTTCCATTATCATGGGCCTGTTGTTGCAGGACAGATGGGTATGACATGGGCTATGATTGGCGGCTTGTCAGCAGTTGTATCTTCCTGGATATTGCCAAAGGCGCCTCATTTCGGGATATTGATCGCGAATAAGGAGTACCAAGAACTGGATAAACTTTGTTGGCGGTTAACAAAAATCACTTTAGGTGTTGCATGCCTTGGGGCCTTGGTTATTTGGTCTATCGTATTTGCTCTTTACACTTTTGGACACCCTTTAGCACTTCGTCTGCTTCCACCGCTGCCGACAGGTTTCTTTCTGTTAGCAACGATATCACTGGTTGCTTTGATTCCAATGTCGGTATATTTGAGGGCTCACAAAAAGGAACCTCTCGTTTTTATCTCTGTTATAAGTGCCATCTTTGTTGCGGCCTCTAATTTAGTTCTAGGCAAGTATTATTCTGCTACGGGAATGGCGACAGGTTATTTATTAATAAATTTAATCATGGTGCCTGTTGTTATCGTTATATGGCGCCGTTGTCGTAATAAATGGCATTAATTTAAAAATAAACTAATGGAACAAGGAGTAATTGCATGAATAATGATCAAGGTCCAACTCTTACCGTTGGAGTGCCAAATTATAACCATGCTCATTATATAAAAGAAGCTCTGGGAGCAATAATCAATCAATCTTATAAACCGCTTGAACTGTTAATTATTGATGATGGCTCAACAGATAATAGTGTTGAAGTTATTGAGGAAATTATTAAAAATGTCCCTTATGCCCGTCTCATCAAAAATGAAAAAAATATGGGTATTTTATATACATATAATAAACTTGTTAGTCTTGCTAAAGGAGATTATTATGTGGGGGCTTCAGCGGATGATAAAGTATTGCCAGGTTTTTTTGAAAAATCAATGACAATGCTTAAAAAGTATCCACAGGCCGGGATGTGCTCAACACTTTCATATCTAATGGATGAGTTCGGCAAGAACCTGGGATTGAGTTCAGTTATAGGGATTGCTTCAACAAAACCAATTTATATTTCACCTGGAAAAGCGAGAAAGATGTTGAAAAAAAATGGTTTATGGGTAGCAGGCAATACACCCATATTTCGTATCGATGTTTTAAGAGAACTGGGTGGACTAAGACCTGAACTGCACTGTTTTGCTGATGCCTTTGTTGCTGAAACTAATGTGCCACTCAAATATGGCGCATGCTATATCCCCGAGCCTTTGGCCAGTTTCAGGTCAACTGGTGGGGAATATCTTCAATATTCAATGATCTGCAAGCAGGACCCTGAAATATACAAGGAATTGATTGATAATGTTATAGAAATAACGGAGACTGAGTTTAAGGGGCTTTACCCTGAGGGCTTTTGGGCGTTGTGGAGGAAGAAAAACCTCTTTTTTCTAAATTACTATCAGGTCTCAATGGCGCAGAGAAAATTGTCAGAGGCCTTGACCATTTCCCATGAGCCACAGACTCCCGTTGAAAGAATACTATATACAGGTTTTCATGTCGTTATGCGAATTGAAAAGTTTTTTGCCATGCTCTATTTGTTTCTCTATTTGCGTTACTTACCGATCCAGGTTGTAAAGAGAAATATTATGGCCTTTTTTCGTAAAAGAATTTTGAGGCTAAAAGGGATCAATATAGAGTAAGCTTTGACGCTTGACTAGAGCAAATAATACCTGATCAGCTAATTATCAGAAAATATTGAGAGGGAATATTACCATGAATAAAGAAATTAACAAGTTATTGGCCGAACTTAAACCTACTTTTGAGGCGATTCTTAAAGAAAAACAAAAAGTAGAAGGCAATCAAAAGGGAGCCTCGAGCACCTGGACACCTAATCTGCGT
>Ga0316190_10004266_pt1 | contig 10392 bp, 8 predicted proteins | sample Eddworburrow2_MG_FD_204929 | JGI IMG/M metagenome (GOLD analysis project Ga0316190, IMG submission 204929) | Coastal sediment microbial communities from Maine, United States - Eddy worm burrow 2 | ecosystem: Environmental > Aquatic > Marine > Coastal > Sediment | place: USA: Maine | collected... | reverse complement strand
AATCACGACATTACCCTGGCGGGCATCCGGGACGACACGCTGCTGCAATCCTATGTGCTTGAATCGCACAAGCCGCACGACATGGACAACCTTGCGTTACGCCACCTCAACGTGAAAACCATCACTTACGCCGAGGTGGTCGGCAAGGGTGCAAAGCAGATATGTTTTGACCAGGTCGATCTCGATATTGCCACGCGCTATGCGGCAGAAGATGCCGACATTACATTGCAGTTGCATCATCATCTATCTCCGCAGATGGTGGCACAGAGCGGCCCACAATACATTTATCGCCACATAGAAATGCCGAGTATGCAGGCGCTCTATACCATGGAGCGCAACGGTGTGTTGCTGGATAGGAGCCTGCTGCAAACCCAAAGCCGAGAGTTGGGGGAAAAGCTTATTTCGCTGGAAGCCAAGGCACACGAGGCCGCAGAGCAGCCATTCAACCTGAATTCGCCGAAGCAGCTCAGGGAGATAATGTTCAACAAGCTGGGACTGCCGGTGAAGAAGAAGACACCCAGCGGCGATCCTTCCACCGACGAGGAAGTGTTGCAGGAACTGGCGCTGGATTACCCGCTACCCAAATTGCTGCTGGAATATCGCGGCATGGCGAAACTCAAATCCACTTACACCGACAAATTGCCACTGATGGTGGATAAAAATACTGGACGCGTGCATACCAGCTATTCACAAGCAGTCGCCGTTACTGGCAGGCTGGCCTCTAGTGACCCTAATCTGCAGAACATCCCAATACGTACCGCCGAAGGGCGACGCATCCGCGAAGCGTTCATTGCACCAGCAGATAGCCGCATCGTATCTGCAGACTATTCGCAGATCGAGTTACGCATCATGGCGCATCTCTCGGGTGATGAAGGGCTACTGACTGCCTTCGCCAACAACGAAGATATCCATCGCGCTACTGCCGCAGAGATATTCATGATTACGCGTGAAGAGGTGAGTAACGAACAACGTCGCTATGCCAAAGTAATCAACTTTGGCCTAATCTATGGCATGTCAGCATTCGGCTTGGCCAAGCAACTGGATATAGAGCGTAGCGCTGCGGCTGCTTACATAGAGCGCTACTTCGCGCGTTATCCCGGTGTAAAGGAATATATGGACAGCACACGACTGCAAGCCAAGGAGCAAGGTTATGTCGAGACCGTGTTCGGGCGTCGCTTATGGCTGCCGGAAATCAACAGTAGTAATGGTATGCGCCGCCAGGGAGCAGAGCGAGCCGCTATCAATGCGCCGATGCAGGGTACAGCAGCAGACCTGATCAAACTCGCGATGAATGCCGTTCAACAATGGCTGGAAATTGAAAAGCTGGAATCCAAGCTCATCATGCAAGTACACGACGAACTGGTGTTGGAAGTGCCGACACAGGAGTTGTCACGCGTGAAAGACAACCTGAGAGATCTGATGTGTCAGGTTGCCGAACTGAAGGTGCCGTTGTTGGTGGAGTTGGGTGAGGGAAAGAATTGGGATGAGGCGCATTAATAAGCAACTTATTAAACAATGTGATGAGCTTCATTAGACTGTGAATTCAATCGGTCGATGCAACCATTTCTCTACTGCGCTAGAAAATTGCTCTTACGCAATTTTTGCCATTTTGTTTGGCTGCATATACACCTTGTTCGATATTTCATAATTTCCTACCTGTGTGCTGTGTTCATGACTCGACCATCCGCAAAGCGGCATTAATTTTTCAGTATGCTACAACATGTATATGGCTACGTAGTGAGTGGTTTCTTGCTGCTCATTTTTTACGGCGGTGATAACCATTCCAATTGGAAAGTCATGACCTCGCTTGTCCCTGACACGGGTCTCTCCGGTCCAATGACCATTGCGTAACAACTGCCCCCACATTTTTTTATAGTAATCCTCACTGAACCGTCCTGCCTTAAAAATACGAGGATTTTTGCCAATTATTTCTTCTGAACTATAGCCAGTCATTTTTAAAAACATTTTATTGGCTCGGAGAATGTTAGCGTCTACATCGGTAATCAGAATTGGATCTTTACTCTCAAATGCAACTGAGACTGTCCGCAAATCATCCTTTGCCTGCTGGAGTTCGGTGATGTTACGAACCAAGGGACGGAAAACAAGAAAGTAAAATACAGGAAAGGTTAGCGTGGTTAACAAAGCTGCATCCAGCATAAAGACAGACATCTTTGGCATGGGTGGTAACGTATCCAGGAAAAACATTACCAGCAACTCGATGATGTAAACCGACGCAGCCAATACAATCAAGAGCCATACTACTGACTGATGATGTTTTTTCTTTGGTGCAGAATAGTTATCGGACATAGAACAAGGCCTCATCTGCCTTTCATTGAATGATACATAGGTTTAGGCGACAAATAACCCAACATTCAGTTACCGACTATATACTCATTAACTATCAAATCAACTTAGTAAATTACGCATATATTATGGGTAATTTTTACAGGAGACGGCAGAGCCGTAAGCTGAGCCAAAAATATCAACTACAAAGGGGGTCGATTTCGGAATTGCTGTAAATATAACGCTTCAACTCTCTTCCTTGCCCAAGATGTTCTACGTAAAAACTTCAAACTGGATTTGACGCTGGGGTCGTGCGTGAAGCAGCGCACCGGCACGGCAGCAGCCATCGCTTCCCATCCGATACTTTCAGAAAGTTGTGTGACTATCATTTCCAGTGTGATGCCGTCCAGGTTACGAGAACTTGCGGGTTTTTGAGTGGTATCCATATGTTCATTTTACAGGGAGAGATGTTCTGTATGCGCATCGATCATGTGATCAATATCACAGACAGCGGTGGTGAATCACCGTAACTTGCCTACCTCTGCATACCAATGCCATCAAATATTTTCAAAGGATCAATATGAAATCGAACAAGCTTGCGCAAATTGCTTTAATACTGTGGTTAGCTACTGTTGTTATATTCGCATGGTTTTTTATCCGTGGGGTTACTGTTGAAGGAACAGACGAAAGAACTGCTATCGTGTTGCAGTCCGCCGAACGAGATTTGGTGCTGTCAGAGATGCGAGGACTACTTGTTGCGACACAGGGGATACTGGAAGGGGCTAATCAAGGTGATAGACAACAGATCAGCAAGGCAGCACGTGCAGCTGGTATGGCTGCAGCTGCCGATGTAAACCCGGTATTGATGGCTAAGCTGCCTCTCGCATTTAAACGACTGGGCATGAGTGTGCATCAGGAAATGGATGACATTGCTCAGGCGGCGGAAGAAGGTAAGGCATCCGGTGAGATTCTAACGATGGTTGCAAATACGTTGAATAAATGTATTGCTTGTCATTCTGCCTGGCAGGTCAAGTCAATCAGCACACAGTGAAATTGAGCCATCCGTCCCTTTCCAGTGCGAATAGGCAGGAGAGGGAAGTTTGTCGGGCTAGTCTGCTGTTGCTTTCTTTACGGTTGCCTTTTTAGTAGCAGGCTTGGTCACCTTTGCCGCAGCTTTAGTTTTTGTGGTGGTTTTCTTTTTGGGTGCAGCCTTGGCTTTAGTTTTCTTTGCGGCGGATTTTTTGGTTTTCCCACCTTTGGCTACTCTAGCCGCAATCAGCTCCAGCGCTTCTTCGAGTGTGACTGTTTCAGGTGAAACACCTTTGGGTAGGGTCGCGTTGACCTTGCCATGGCGTGCGTATGGGCCATAACGACCACTGCATATCTCAACACTGGCTTGGTCATCCGGATGGTCGCCGAGTACACGTAGTACGGTTGCGCCTTCGCGCGCTTGTGAGAGCAATTCCACTGCACGATCCATACTGATATCGAAGATGGAGTCAGTGCGCGGGATGGACTTGAATTTGCCGTCATGGCCAATGTAGGGGCCGAAACGGCCAATATTGACGATAACTTTTTTGGTCGTCTCTGGATGCGGGCCGAGTTCACGCGGCAGTGCCAATAGTTTCAGTGCACTGGCAAGATCGGCCTCCTCTAGCGGCATTTCCTTGGGCCAGGAGACGCGCTTGGGTTTTTTCTTATCGCCCTCTATTACTTCCCCTAGTTGCACATAGTGACCATAGGGGCCGCGCATTAACAGCACGATTTGTCCGGTTTCCGGATGCTCGCCCAACTCTACTCTGGTTGAGGCATCATCTTGTGACTCACTGTTTAGGCTGCGTTTGTATTTACATTCCGGGTAGTCGGTGCAGCTGATGAAGCTGCCGTAGCGGCTGAGCTTTTTAGCGAGCGGTTTGCCACAATCCGGGCAGGCTTCGTCTATCAACTCTACTGGTCGTTCGATATTGGCTTTTTCCTTGATTAGTTTGGAAAAGCCACCCCAGAATCCAGTCATTACGCCGATCCAATCGCGCTTGCCTTCAGAGACCTCGTCCAATTCATCTTCGAGATTGGCAGTGAAGTCAAAGTCGACATAGCGGGTGAAATGTTCAGTGAGGAAACGTGTAACAACGCGACCTACATCGGTAGGCATGAAGCGTTTTTTATCCAGCACAGCGTATTCGCGCGCTTGTAGTGTAGAGATGATGGTGGCGTAGGTGGACGGGCGACCGATGCCGTATTCTTCCAAAGTTTTTACCAGGCTGGCTTCGGAGAAACGTGGCGGAGGCTGGGTGAAATGTTGTTCACCATATAGTTTGTCTATGGGTAGTACATCGCCTTCGGCTAACGGCGGCAGCTTGCCGCTTTCCTCTTCGGGTGCGTCATCCACATCTTCCATATATACGCCAATGAAACCGGGGAATACCAGCACCTGACCATTGGCGCGGAACAAGGTATTGTCACCACCCAGCCGTATGTCTAGGCTGACGGTGTCAAAACGGGCGGGCGACATCTGGCAGGCTAAGGTACGCTTCCAGATCATCTCGTAAAGACGTGCCTGATCGGCAGTCAGATGATCACGCATGCTGTCGGGAGTGCGGGCTATGGATGTTGGGCGTATCGCTTCATGAGATTCTTGAGCATTTTTGGTTTTGCTTTTGAACGTCGGCTGGGTGGTAGGTAAATATTCTCTAGAGAAGTTATTCTTGATGTGGTCGCGGATCTCCTGTACAGCCTCCTTCGCCAGCGACACTGAATCGGTACGCATATAGGAGATCAAACCGACAGTTTGGCCACCAATGTCCACGCCCTCATAAAGCGATTGCGCGGTGCGCATGGTGCGATCGGCAGTCATGCCAAGTTTACGCACCGCCTCCTGCTGCAAAGTGGAGGTAGTAAACGGTGCAGCGGCATAACGTTGCTTGGCCTTTTTCTCAACGCGTACTACTTTGGGCGGTAGTTTGGCATCAATGAGTTTGCTCTGGATTGCGTCGTATTCGGCCTGGCTAACTATGCTGAGTTGCTCGAGTTTTTTACCCTGATATTGAAAAAGTTTGGCAGTGAACGGTTGCTTATCCTTTTGGGTGTCCAGATGAACAGTCCAATATTCCTTACTCTTGAATGCCTCAATCTCAAGTTCGCGCTCGACGATCATACGCAGTGCGGGGCTTTGTACGCGCCCGGCTGATAATCCGGTACGTATTTTGCGCCACAGCAAAGGTGACAAGTTAAAGCCGACCAGATAATCGAGTGCACGTCGGGCCTGTTGAGCGTTTACCAGTGGTTGGGAAATTTCACGCGGATGAGCGACTGCTTCGCGCACCGCTGATTGAGTGATTTCATAAAACACGACGCGTTGAACGGATTTGTTTTTTAAGCCACGCTTGGCCTTAAGTATCTCTGCAATGTGCCAGGCAATGGCCTCACCTTCGCGATCCGGATCAGGTGCCAGATAGATATTGTCGGCGGAAGCAGCCGCTTTGGAGATCGCGTCCATATGCTTGCTGTTGCGTGCGATGGTTTCGTATTTCATCGCAAAGTCATTGTCGGGATCGACTGCGCCGGTTTTGGGAATCAAATCGCGCACGTGCCCATAGGAGGCAAGGATTTCAAAGTCCTTGCCCAGGTATTTTTGTAATGTTTTGGCCTTAGCCGGAGATTCTACGATCAGAAGATTAGATGCCATGCGTTCAAATATATATTCAGTGTAATTGTGCAGAATGTAGCGGAGTAAGCAATTCCTCGATCAACAGCGGATCAAGATCCTGATGGCGACTCCATAACACCATCAACATGATTAGCTTGAGCTTGTCCAGCGCGAGACTCTCTTGTTTTAGCGCAACTGAGCGATCTATAATCATTTCGCGTTCGACGGCAGAAATCAAGTTTTGCTGTTCGGTAAACAGCAGAAATTGACGAGCTTCATCGCCGATCAGTTGTAACTCAAGCTCGGCAAAATGACGCTGTCCAGTGTGTTCCAGACTAGACGGATAGCTGCCGGGATTTTGCGCTTGTAATGCAGATAGCCAAGTCAATGCTTCACTGATTTCATCGCCCTCAAAGCCTGCGGCAGAAAGTTTACGCGATAACTTGTCCGCTTCCGGATAGCTGCCAGCATCAAAGTAACTTTCAAACAGATACATTAAAATTTCGAACATGATTGCGTGGTTTTACTTAATTCGTTGATAAAGACCGCCGGGCAATGTGCTTATGCGCCCTTCCAGTTCGAATGTCAGCAGCATGGCGGATAGCTCGGCTATCGTCAAGCCACAGCGTGAGCTGAGTGTGTCTATATTTACCGGGTCAAAGCCAATATGTTCAAGTAATACATGTTCTGTATCTGGTATTCCAGTGCTGTTGTTTACAGGTTTGTGCGCTGCTATCGGGAGTAGTCCACTTATTTCCTCTAGAATATCTTGCGCGGTCTCTACCAGCTTTGCGCCCTGTTTTAAAAGTGCATGGCAACCCTTGCTTTGAGGCGCATGTATTGAGCCCGGAATGGCAAACACGTCCCTGCCCTGTTCAACTGCCAGTCGTGCTGTGATCAGCGAGCCACTTTGTAATGATGCTTCGACCACTAGGCAGCCAATGCTCATGCCGCTGATGAGGCGATTGCGTCTAGGGAAATTGCTGGCCAGCGGCGGCGTGCCGAGCGGGAATTCAGAGATTAACGCACCTTGTTGTGCAAGCGTGTGGGCAAGATCACGGTTGGCGGCGGGATAAACTTTATCCAGTCCGGTGCCGATTATTGCAATACTGCTGCCCTGCCCATTTAATGCACCGCGATGTGCCGCGGCATCAATACCGTGCGCCATGCCGCTGATGATGCACAGCCCCGCATCGCTCAGCGATTTTGCAAATGCCTCAGCGTTGCTATTGCCCTGGGGTGTGGCATTGCGACTGCCAACTACCGCCATTGCGGTACAGTTGAGCAGGTCAAGCCGACCTTTTACATACAGCAATATGGGTGGATCGGGAATATTTAGTAGCGCCTGAGGATATTCATTATCGGCCAGTGTGACAATGTGATTGTCGTCATCCACGAGCCAGTGAAGGACGGGCGCAACCGTATCTTCTGTGTAGCCTTTGCTGATTTCAGCAGCGGTGGCAGGTTTAACAACGGCTTTGAGTGAAGAACCTGATGCAGCGAAAATTGCTTCAGGTGAGCCGAATTCCTTTAAGAGACGGCGGGCACTTTCGCCGCTCACACCTCTCGTCAGGCTAAGCGCCAGCCATGCTCTGAGCGTAACATCGAAAGACATGAGCTAACGGGATGCCGGATTAACGTTGGTGAAATGCGATATTGCACTACGGAGTTCGTGCGCTATCCAGTAACTGTACTGGCATTGTAGCTTCCATTACCAGTGCATAAGAAACCTTGTCGAACACGCGAAATACGAATGCCAAGCCATAGCGCTCGTCAGGTAATGTGTATTCTTCTCCATTACTTTCCACTACTTCGCCCTTGTGATACAGCGCCAGCACGTGACCGATTTCAAAGCCTTCCCGAGTACCTTTGCTCAGCGTGATGGCCATGTATTGCCCAGCCTGTGAAACACCGCCATAGACGGAGATTACACGGGAGATAATGTCAGTGGCTGGTGCGCGTGGCAGATAGTTATTTGCTGTCTCGGTGGAAGACGCCACCAAATGATCACCTTGCCTGACTTCCTGGACAGTGTTGGTGATCGTCATAGTGCTGACATCTGCAAACTTTTTAACTTCTGCATCACCAAGGTATATGGCTTCAATGCCTAAAAGCTCATCACTGTCAGGATCGATGAGTTCTTTGCCGGCTCGATAAATTTGCCAATTTTCACCTAATTCTTTGCTCAGGCCTTGGGCAAAAGTTGTGTCTCCGGTTGAAAAAAGTACACGCCCTTCTCGTCCGCCAACCAACGTTGGCCCATCATCCAGCGCATCCTCTTCAACGACTAATGGCTGACTCAGGAAAGGAGCGAGAGCGGCAACGGGAATGCTCGGAATAGCATCGTGGTCGCTCATTCCTTCGCGTACTTTCGGAGAAAACCTGACGACATCGGTATTGCTGGTGTCCTGTGGCCCAGGTGCGTTCATATCATCTATTTGCAAGGTGCCGTTATCACGATTGAGCGCGACCACATCGCCCGGATAAATCCAGTGCGGATCCTTGATGGTGTCTTTATTTAAGCCCCAGATAAATGGCCATTTCCATGGATCTTCATAAAATTTTCCGGAGATGTCCCATAATGTGTCGCCTTTAATGACAACATATCGATCAGGAGCATCTGCCCGAATCAGAAATTCATCGGCACAGGCCAGAATAGGCAACAAAAGGCAAATCAGCGATATAATCTTGCGCATTGGACACTCCAGTACGGCTAGTACGGTTTAATAAGGGCGCATTAACTGCGGCATCTCGGTAAATTCTGCATCTTGTCCTGCAAATTAGCAAGCATAAATCTATTTCATGATTATTGAAGCACGCGTATGGCACTCCTGAAAATTTTACAGTATCCAGATGTGCGATTGCACAAGGTCGCTATTCCGGTACAACACACCAATGATGTTACTCGCAAGTTGGTGCGCGATATGGCCGAGACCATGTATGCTGCAGAAGGTGTGGGTTTGGCCGCGACACAGGTTGATGTGCATGAGCAAATCATTGTGCTTGATATAAGCGAGAAGCACGATCAACTGCAGGTTTTCATCAATCCAGAAATTATCGCCAAAAAAGGTGAAGAGGCATGTGAGGAGGGTTGTCTGTCGGTGCCGGGAATCTATGAAACGGTGCGGCGGGCTACACAGATCACGGTACGTGCCGCTAACGAAAGTGGTGAGACATTTACGTTGGAGGCAGAAGGTTTGTTGGCCGTGTGCATCCAGCACGAGATAGATCATTTGCTTGGCAAGGTGTTCGTCGAATACCTGTCGCAGTTAAAGCAGATGCGAATTCGTACAAAGCTAAAAAAACGAGCACGAGAGACCATGTAAAATCTTTTGCTTGTTGTCTTAAGCGCTGTCTTCTTTGAGGAATATCCCATAATGAAAATTATTTTTGCTGGTACGCCGCAATTCGCTGCCAGTGCGCTGGCAGCGCTGCACAAAGACCATCAGGTCGTTGCAGTGTTGACTCAGCCGGATCGTCGAGCTGGGCGGGGTATGCAGTTAAGTGTCAGTGCAGTAAAGCAACTCGCGCTGCAATATCAACTTTCCGTGTTGCAGCCCATTACTTTGAAGAGTTCAGAAGTGCAACAGGAAATCGCCGTGCTGGATGCAGACGTGATGGTGGTGGCTGCCTATGGCTTGATCTTGCCGCAAGCTGTACTGAAACTCCCGCGCTATGGTTGCTTGAACATACACGCCTCGCTGCTACCACGTTGGCGAGGTGCTGCGCCAATTCAACGAGCTATTCAGGCAGGTGATGTGGAGACTGGTATCACTATTATGCAAATGGATGAGGGGTTGGATACCGGTGCCATGCTGTTGCAGCATAGTTGCCACATAGCAGAAAACGATACTGCACAAACATTACTCGACAAATTGTCGGACATAGGGTCAAGCAGCATTTTGGAGGCCTTAAATTTACTCCAGAATAATAATTTGATGCCAGTCAGGCAAGATGCTGCTGCTGCCTGTTACGCTGCCAAGCTACTCAAGGGTGAGTCACGAATAGATTGGCGAAATGATGCGCAGGAGATCGAACGTACAGTGCGAGCCTTCAATCCATTCCCGATATGTCATGCCGACTTGAATGGGGTAATGATTAAAATTTGGCAGGCTGCCTTGTGTACAGACATGCACGGTGATCCAGGTGTAGTGATGGCTGTTGATAGGCGTGGCATAACTGTGGCATGCGGTAAGGCAGCATTGTGTCTCGAAGTGTTGCAGCGCCCCGGGGGCAAAGCACAGCCCGTCGCGCAATTTCTGCAAGCAATACCAGTCAAAGTCGGTGACAGTTTTACATTGAGTTAGTTAGGACCACAAAAGGGAAAATTATGAAAGTATCTGGAAAATTTGATGTAAATCTAAACCCTCTGGATTTTTATGCCAAAGGAGAAAATGGCATCAATTTTGGAAGAATGTCGATTGATAAAACTTTTTATGGTGAACTCGATGCAAGCAGCAAAG
>Ga0316190_10004265_pt1 | contig 10392 bp, 7 predicted proteins | sample Eddworburrow2_MG_FD_204929 | JGI IMG/M metagenome (GOLD analysis project Ga0316190, IMG submission 204929) | Coastal sediment microbial communities from Maine, United States - Eddy worm burrow 2 | ecosystem: Environmental > Aquatic > Marine > Coastal > Sediment | place: USA: Maine | collected... | reverse complement strand
TATCAAAGTAAGTTTGGCAAGGTCGTACGCCAGAATGCGGTGATTGTCGTTATCGGAAATATAACATTTGTTATTGACATTATCGATGGCCACATCGGTGGGATCAGCTCCATGGCCGTTGCTGGCAGGAAGCTTTATCTCATCGACAAAGCCCCCCGTGGCACTGAATATCTGCACTCTCTGGTTGCCGGAATCGGCAATATAGACCTTGCCGGCGTCGTCGAGATCGATTCCCAGCGGCTGACTAAATTCTCCTCTGCCACTTCCTTGTTTGCCAAAGGAAGATACAAAGCTGCCGTTCTTATCAAAGATCTTGATCTTATTATTTACCCCGTCGACAACATATATCAGTCCATTTTTAGAAACCGACACGTCGCTCGGCTTGTTCAGTTGACCGCTGATTTTAAAAATTATTCTGACAGGTATGAGTCTGATGGCATAGGCAGGAGCTGTGAATAGGGTGAAAAGGCTACTTAGGAGCAGAAAAAGGGAGAAAAAATATGGTCTGTAGGTACCTCTCATTAAGATAAAGTTGATCTCAGCACATTTCTTTGTAGGGCGAGGCAGTTGTTCTGTAACCATAGTGAGAGTTCATAATTAACTAAATTGTTGCAATAGTCTAGCCCTGATATTTCATGAATTGCTGTCGTGAGACCACGAAACTGGGAACCCGCTTGCGGGACTGAGCGGAGCGCAGCGAGCGCGAAGAGGATGAGCGTGCCACCTGGTAACCGCAGGGTGGTGGTTCCGAGGCGTACCTGAACGGTACGTCGCAGGGGCCGCCTGTCCTGAGCCTGTCGAAGGAACACCCGAGGACGCCAGGAAGGGCGGTCATATCCGTGGTCGCAGCAAGTCATTCATGAAATATCCGGGCTATTTTCCAAATAATCTCGGGAAGTAGAAGACTTTATATTTGGTGACCAACCCTTTAATGTTCAAATAGATAAGATGTTTAGTCTTTTTTTCATCAAATCCAAGTTTGTTGAAATCTAAAATACCCTCGGCAGAATGGCACTCGTTACAGGCCACGGATATCTCTTTTTTTTCAATATCTCTATGAAAATAGTCTAATTCTTTCTTCTTGGCGTCTGGTTTTAGGTTTTTTTTCCGCAGCATGAATTCATTTGCCGCCGCGGTGTCTTGAGTATTCATCAGTCCCTGCTTTTTTCCCTTAGCCATAGAAAAAACAGCTATTCTGGAAATAAAGTGTTCATCAGCCTTATGAGCTTTGTTGGTGCGAGGCTTGAAGTACGTCCCGAAAGGTTCGCCACTAAAATCGGCGTTTTCGGTGTCTTCCCAGTCGTAAACGAGATGATTAACCTTGCCTCTATTTATATGACAGACCTCACAGAACATAAACCCGGTATGCATGTTGAGAAAAGATCTTACGAGTTTGTTGTTACTGTGCGGATATATGGGATGGCATGCTCTGCATGATGATTGATCCCTCAAACTGATAAGGTAAGATTGTTCCTTCTGGTGTAGAGTCTCTAGAGGATAGGTTGAAATCTTCTTGGCATCGTTCTGATGACATTCAGTGGTGCAGTCAGTGCTTGTTTCGCCCGTGTGGGGAACCTGGGCGATGGTAGTATGGCATTGCTTGCAACGAAATTTACCATGCGGTGAAGTGAAAAACTTTTCTTCATCAATGTGGAGTACCTTGACCCCATTCTTTTTCTCGAGCCGCACAAGTCCTGGATACTGATGGCAGGTGAGACAGCCTTCCTCATCCAGACCAAAGCACTCACTCGCCCCGACAAATAGGAAATAACCTGCAAAGATTACTAAAATTGAAGAGAGGAATTTTGTCATCTGCCGCTGAGCTATCTGTTATTGATCCTATTTAGCTTTACCGGAGATATCAAAAGGCCCGGAGGGCTCAAATATCTACTCGACGGCTTTCTCAATTCCAAAATCAATTTGGGAGGGGAGATAGAACTTCTTGTATTTTTCGATCATGCCAACGATTTCAGTAGAATTCAGATGATCAATCCTCTGATTTGGAAATCCCAGTTCTTTGAAATCAAGATATCCGTCCTTCTTGTGGCAATCAGAACAAAACACCGGTTTGGCTGATATGTGTTCGTGAAGCTTGGCTTTTGCCTGAGCCACCTGATCAGGTGTGTATTTGTCCTTGTACAGTAAGAACTGTTGTGCAGCCTCCTCACTGACCGGTCTGAAAATGCGCGTCCTGACTCCCTTGGCAATTTGAATGGGAAAGATCTTTGCCGAGTACTTACCGTAATCTCCTTCTACCTGCTTGGATATCGATCCGGTCTCCCGATCAACCCAGGCAAAATAAACCGTGTGTTCATCGTGTTTCTCGCGGGCATGACAGACCGAACAGGCAATAAAGCCACCGTGAAAATTGAGAATAGACCGGACTTTTTGCTCCTTGCTGTGAGGATACGTGCCATGACACGTCAGACAAATTGGTTGTATCGTTTCCGGCCGCGAAACATACTCGTCAACCATGTGAAAATGATCGCGGGGCACAGTATCTTTCTGTAGCAGAATTTTCCTAAAAATGCCATCCTCACCTGCAACCTGGGCGGACTCGTCAGCCTTTTTGGCCTCAACATGGGGGAGCTCGTGGGGAAAGTAGACCAGCGTAAGCAGCCAGACTCCAAACAGTAAAAAAGGCAGGATATAAACAACCTTTAATAAGAAGATGGGAAGCCTTTTCAATAAAAGAGTCGGAACCTTCTTTACACCGTTAACAAATTTAGCCATGGTGATTAAACCTTCTTGCTCCATAAGTTTTGTTCATTAACTTCACTGTGAGCCACGGGCGAAGATCCTTCGAACCCTATCAACCTCTTTACGCTCCTGTTCGATATAAATTTCCTTGAGTTCAGGGTCAGCCATGATCTTCTTATAATGCAAAGGAAACTCTTCCATCATCTCTTCCTCATCTATAACGCCGGTAATCCACAGGTTATCAATGGGAAATTTCCGCGGTTTGAGATGAACTTCATACATGTGCCATACCATAATCGCCAGGCAGGCCAGAATTGCCTCCATCCCGTGGACAATGGCAGCAATATCCAGAACAAATTTCGGCCACATTTGTTCGGTCCAGAGAAGCAGACCCGTTAAGGACATCAGGGTGGCACCGGCAATGAGGGCACCATACTCCAGTTTCTGTTTGTAAAAAAATCTGTCGTATTCAGGCGGTTTCTCCCTGACTCGTACATAATAGAGCATGGTGCCTAGCATGTCGTGCAGGTCTTTCAATTTGGGCAACATATCAACAAGCCAGCGGCGTCCAGCCGGTTTAAAGAGAAGGTAAAAAACATGATACAAGCTGACCAGAATCATTATAACACCGGCAATGCGATGTAATATACCTCGATAGTAAAACACTACGGTCTTTGCCTCACCAAACTTGCTTACTATATCTTCGGGAAGCTTGATCATAAATCCGGTCAGGGCCAAAATAATGAAGCAGATCAGAAAAATCATGTGCTGAACTCTTTCATTAAAATTCAACCGGATGAAATATCTTGTCTTTTCATCTGATTTTTCATTGGGTTTATTTGCGGAAATTACTCTTTCTTCGGTCATGGCAAAATCCTTACAGATTGATGGACGAGATTAATGAGATTTGTGATGTCTTCTCGTTGCCATATAGTCCAGGACTTGGTGTACAAGCATGAAACTAATTATTGAGGCTATTAATAGTTTATAAAATAGCCTGATCAATTTCAGTATCTTGTAATGAAATACCTCTGCTGGCGAAAAATCTTTCTCGGCCCGTTCTCTGATCAGGGTGATATCTTGATCTTGCATGAGATCTTTATTGTTGTTGGCAGCCATAATCTGTGCTTTCATTCCGTAGGCGTGTACCCTGCCGGTGGCAAATTCCTTCGTGGCCCCAGCGTGACACGACTGCATGCCTCCTGGATTGCTGCACGTTTTTACTCTGTTGGTCATGTTGATCGGTGAAATACGGTCGGTTCTCGGCCGTATGTCGTGGGCCGAATAACCCAATGGTACATGGCAACTGATGCAGTCAGGGGCATTTTCAACGCCATATTCCACTTGAATCCAGTGAAACGTATCTTTGTAGGTCTCGATGCTTTCCAGGCCATGACGTGCCATTTTTTCTTTATCTTCATGACAACTTGTACACAACCTTACCACCTCTTCCTGACTTCTTCTCTTCCTCATTCGATGGGTAAAATGCGAATAGAATCTTTCCGCCCACTGGGATGCAGTGTGGCAACCCATGCACCTTGCCAAGGTTTCATTGGATAAGGCTTCGCTTGTGCCCCAAATATCCCGAGGGGGACGATACATGGGATTATCGTGACAGTACTTACAGGTTGGCAGATCTTCAGGGAACCGCTTTGGGTTTGTTTTTGCGTCGACCCCGTGAACGCTTTTCTGGTATTTGTTAACCATATTTTCGTGTGAAAATTCTTTCCCGGTGGAGGGCTCTTTTATGTGGCAGTTCGACGAACAATCAACCTTTTTCACATTGGTATGGGGTATCTCATCGAGTCCAACATGACAGCTTTTACACCTTAATTTCCCGTGAACCGAGACCGCGAAGAGTTTATCATTGATATAATAAATCTTCTTGTTTCCAGCTTTGTCATAACGACCCATGTTAGGGTATCTGTGACACAATAAACAATTCTCCGTGTCGGTAAGTATGTCCGCTTGCGCGTAGGTAACCCCGCAATGCAGCATCACAAGAATCGCTGCGAGCATACAAGATTTGAGTATCATTAACCCGTGAAATCGCACTGCAACTCCCCCATCTGCCCTTTATATTAATCTAAATCGATCGGTTCATGTCCTTGCTGGTTGGTTCATCATGTTAAGATGAATCTTTCAGCCCGCATTATTCACGAACTGCCTGCTGCGACCGCGAAACTGGGAACCCGCTTGCGGGACTGAGCGGAGCGTAGCGAGCGCGAATAATATGGCCGCCCTTCCGGACGTCCTCGGGCCTCGAACCCTGCGACGTACTGTTCAAGTACGCCTCGGATGCGAGTCCCTGTGGTTGCCCGGTGGCGCATCCATCTTCACGGTCTCGCGACACCATCTCATGAATAATGCGGGCTAGAATAAGAACTGGCGGCGTTATCGAGCACTTATTTACCCCACCCCACGTGCTGCGAATGCTCATTGACAACCTAGGTGATGCACAGACCTGTCTCGTAGAAGATGCGAAACAGGTTGCGGATCCGTCCAGTATCTAAGTGAAGAGTCAGTGTTGTGCGGAGAAGGAACATATCAATATATATGCCAGAACAGCATGTAGTTGAATAAACTACTAATAACAACGGGTTAACCTTTTGAAAACTCCCTCGCCATTATGAGTATCTGGTGAAATGCCCAAATCTTTATGGTGATTTTACCGATTGAAGCATTGAGCTATCACCTGTACAATTCGATGGTAGGAAGTTAGGAAGATCCCGAGAGATTGTCTCCGGAAACTTTCTTCGCAGGTTGACAACTACTCGACTGTAATTATTTTAAATTTACACCACGAATATCGATACACAACTGTGTTTATTAAGGGAGGTTGGTAATATGGAATTGCAGAGAAGATTTGGGGTAATAATCGTTTGTGGAATTCCGGCTATTGTTGGCTCCGGGCTTCTATGGGCATTGTCTGAGAAATGGGCTTTAGTGTTTGCCTATCTTTTCCTATTAGTATTGAGCCTTTTGTTATTCCTTGTCGCTCCACAAAGGATCACTAGTTTAATCCAATTATTGAATCCTGTTTCAGATAGAATCAAAGGGTTGGGGTCAAAACTGCGAGAGTCTTTTGGTACTTAGTCTTTAAAATTCACCTTATTGATCTCTGATATAATTTATTTTTTTCTCAGTTATCTCTTTCACCTTATTTTGAGATGGAACCTCTTCCTCGCCCAGCTCACTGCACTACAATCTATCCCCGTAGGCAATCTGCCAGTCTCGCTTGTTGACTTCTCCTAGAGCCCGTCCAAGGACCCGACCTCACTTACCTATCAGGTACCTAGCCCGAATATTACAGTACATTTGAGGCGGCCACGGCCGCCCTTGGCCTCGGCGCCCCAATGCTACGGCTGCCACTTCAAGGTGGACTATATCGGCGGGCCTAACGGTCCTTGGCATGGGATAATTTAACGTCTCGGGGTATCTGCGTCGTCTAGGGAACTGACCTGAGACTTATAGCCCATACCCGGGACTGTAACAATATGTTGCGGCTTCTTCATCCATGAAACATCTATCTGTGCTAGTAGTTGAAAAACATAATTTTGTCGCTTAGGAACATTTTTTTTGTGCTTAGTTATGTTAAATTTAACATAACGATTCAAGTATCCTTAAGTGTGAACTGACACCTTAACGGCAAAACTTCATGAAACCTTTCGAAGAACTGTTAGCTTCCTCTGCTGAGGCCCACGGGCATCTCTGTCCGGGCCAGGTGGTGGGAGTACGGATGGCCATGTTGGGCTGTCGCCTCATCGGCCTGGATGAACCCACCAGTCACGACCAGATTAAAAAGCTCATCGTCTACGTTGAGATGGATCGGTGTGCAGGAGATGCGGTTGCTCATGTTACCGGCGCCAAATTGGGGCGGCGCTCACTGAAGTTCATGGACTACGGTATCATGGCCTCTACTTTTGTCAATCTCGAAAACGCTAAGGCTTTTAGGGTGGTTTCTACTGAGGAAGCACGGGATCTTGCTGCTCACTACGCCCCAGAGATAGCAGGGAAGTATCAACAGCAGCTCGAAGCATACAAGAGAATGCCTGACAGTGTTCTTTTCAGAGTTCAGCAGGTGGAGGTCTCGCTCAGCGAATTTGATTTACCTGGCCCCACAAGGCGCAAAGTATCCTGCGATAGCTGCGGCCAAATGGTTCGCGACCATCGCGAGGTGGTTGTTGATGGTTCTGCTCTGTGCCACCCTTGCGCCCATGGTGGTTACTACAAAAATGCTAATGAGATCACCTGGCCGGACATGAACTGGACTCCCGTGTCCAGCGAGCAGATTGCAGCCAGCAGCGGGCAGCAAGAAGAATGCAGTTGGCTGTAGGCGTTCAGAAGCAAGAGGACAGAGGACGGAAGACAGACGACAGAGGTAAGAGGTCGGAAGTCAACTGTAAGATACTTCTGTGGGAGCGGCTTTCCCCGTCCTGCCTGTCCCGGGCGTAGTCCCGGGGAGTTCGTCGAAGGGCAGCCGCGATCTAGCGGATTAAACTATTCAACGATTCGAACGATTTCAACTACCACTGATACCATGAACTAAAGAGGAGGAAAGTGGTGCTCAAGAAGATCAAATTACAGGAAGCGATCGGCAGTAAGCTGGCTCATGATATCACCGAGATTCGCCCTGGTGAGTTCAAGGGACCTGCCTTTCGCAGAGGACACACTGTATGCGAGGCTGACCTCTGTCATCTCCAGCGCTTGGGGAAAAACCACCTCTACATCATTGATTTAGCCGATGACGAAATTCATGAAAACGAAGCCGCAGTGATCTTGGCCACAGCCCTGGCAGGAGACGGCATCGTCTGGAAAGGCGGGCCCCGGGAGGGAAAGATCAACTTGCTGGCAGAAAAAGATGGTCTTCTAGCGATAAACACCGCTGCTCTTGCTGCCTTCAATCTGGTTGACGAGGTAATGTGCGCCACTCTCCATAACCACACTTTGGTCAAAGAGGGTGATCTGGTTGCCGGCACCAGGGCCATCCCCCTAGTTATGAAGCGAGCACCGGTTGAAAGGGCTGCGGCTATTGCCAAGCAGAGCGGTTCAGTACTTTCGGTTCGTTCTTTAAAAATTGCCCGGGTTGGACTGCTGGTCACTGGCAATGAAGTCCATCACGGTTTGATCCAGGATCGCTTTGCTCCTATTCTCACTGAAAAAGTTGAAGCGCTGGGCTCAGAAATCATTGCCCTGGACTCTGCCCCTGATGATGCAGAAGCAATTGCCCGGGCAATAGGAACTCAGCTCGAGCAAGGCTGTGATCTTGTTTTGCTTACCGGAGGGATGAGTGTTGATCCGGATGATGTGACCCGGCATGGGATTCGGCTGGCCGGGGCCAGTGAGATTCATTATGGCGCTGCAGCTCTTCCCGGATCCATGTTTCTGGTGGCTTATTTGGCAAAAGTTCCGCTTCTGGGAGTGCCAGCCTGCGGTCTTTATCACCGGATCACGGTTTTGGATCTGGTTTTGCCTCGGATTCTTGCAGGGGAGAAGATCGGTAAGGCAGAGTTGGCTTTTCTCGGTCACGGTGGACTCTGCAAAGACTGTACTGAGTGTACCTACCCTCACTGTCATTTTGGCAAGGGAGCATAGGACTAGCTGATTCCTATCTCAATCCTCCATTCCCGCGACTCAATACCATAATTAGCCTTTTGTATTCTGCCGGCAAACTAACCAGCAAAAAGTATGTCCACCAAATTTTGCGAGTAAGATTTCTCATAGTTCATAGCGAATAGTGAGGTGAAGGCAGGTCTCAAGCTTTATTACTCAAGCAATTGTTAGTATACTGCAGTGAACCATTTACCTGGCCGCAACCAGAAGGATATTTGTCTGGAGGCAATCCTCGGGTCAAGGGCAGATCTGACCTCGTCGCAGCAAAACGTAACTTGCATATTACTATCGGGAATAATCAGAGACAGAAGAAATAGCGGAGAGCCAAAGTATGGGTTATAAAAATCTGTCTCAATGTCTAGCAGGGCTGGAGTCTCGCGGAGAACTTGTTCGCATTTCCCAGGAGGTTGACTTGAACCTGGAGATTGGGGCTATACAGCGCCGCGTCTACCAGGCCCAGGGCCCTGCCCTCGTCTTTACCAATGTAAAGAGCTGCGCTTTCCCCATGGCGGGTAATATCTTCGGCACCTTAGAGAGGGCTCGGTTCATCTTTCGTGACACCATTAAAACCATCGAGCACCTGGTAAAGCTTAAAGTGGACCCCGTTGAAGTGCTCAAACGGCCCTGGAAGTTTGCAGGGATGCCTAAGGCTCTCTGGAATGTTGTGCCCAGGAAAGTGAGCACAGGTCCGGTACTGGCAAAAGAGACTAATATTCTCAGTCTTCCCCAGCTCAAGTCGTGGCCTCAGGACGGGGGCGGCTATATTACCTTGCCCCAGGTCTACACCGAAAGCATCGAAAAGCCGGGATTTGCTCTCTCCAATCTGGGTATGTACAGGGTGCAGCTTTCCGGAGGTAACTACAACCCCGATGAGGAAGTGGGGCTGCACTACCAAATCCATCGCGGCATTGGTTACCACCACGCCCAGGCCATTCAAGCGGATGTTCCCCTCAAGGTGAATGTCTTCGTTGGCGGATCTCCGGCCATGACAATTGCCGCAATCATGCCTCTGCCTGAAGAGTTGCCCGAAATATCTTTTGCCGGGGTTCTTGCCGGGCATAGAATAAGCATGATTGAACGGCCCAACGGCCTGCCCATTCTGGCAGAGGCTGACTTTTGCCTTACCGGATTCATAGACCCGGAACGCCAACTGCCAGAGGGTCCTTTTGGAGATCATTTGGGATACTACAGCCTTGCCCATGATTTCCCGGTGCTAAAGGTAGAAAAGGTTTTTCATCGGGAAAACGCTATCTGGCCCTTTACCACTGTGGGCCGACCTCCTCAGGAAGACACCGTTTTCGGAACTTTTATCCAAGAACTTACAGCACCTCTGGTTCCCACTGTATTTACCGGAGTACATGAAGTTCACGCCGTAGATGCATCCGGGGTACACCCCCTGCTCTTGGCTATTGGCAGTGAGCGCTATGTGCCTTATGCAGAAAAACGAGAACCCCAGGAGATCATCACCTGCGGGTTATTACTCTTAGGTACCAGCCAGACCTCCTTGTCCAAATATGTGATTATTTGTGCCAAGGAAGACAATCCCAGCCTCAGCACCCACGATATACCGGCATTTTTCAATCACATCCTTGAACGGGCGGACTGGGAAAGAGACCTACACTTTATTACCCGCACCACCATGGACACTCTGGATTATTCTGGTATTAACTTAAACCAGGGCTCTAAGCTGGTTCTGGCTGTGGCAGGGCCAAAGCAGAAAGAGTTGGGAAATAATCTACCCGCCGATCTCTCTCTGCCCAATGGCTTTAATCGGCCGACAGTGTTTGCTCCTGGCATAGTAGTTATTCAAGGCCAGCCCCATGGCAGAGGCCGCGATGAGCATGACCCAACCGTGGAAAAACTGGGCGTCTTTCTAGAGCAATCTGGGGGTCTCTCGAAATTTCCTCTTATCGTGGTGGTGGATGACTCGGAGTTTACTGTCAGGTCCTGGGAGAACTTTCTGTGGGTCACCTTCACCCGTTCAGATCCGGCCACAGATATCTATGGTCAAGGTGCATTTACTCATTGCAAACATTGGGGCTGTAGGGGCTCTTTAATCATAGACGCCCGCCTGAAAAC
>Ga0316190_10004264_pt1 | contig 10393 bp, 11 predicted proteins | sample Eddworburrow2_MG_FD_204929 | JGI IMG/M metagenome (GOLD analysis project Ga0316190, IMG submission 204929) | Coastal sediment microbial communities from Maine, United States - Eddy worm burrow 2 | ecosystem: Environmental > Aquatic > Marine > Coastal > Sediment | place: USA: Maine | collected... | reverse complement strand
CGAGTCGGAGGCCGATGCCGAGATGCAGGCCGGTGCCCCGCCCGACACGTCGGTGTCTGATGCGATCCGGGCCGGCGGTTTGCTGGGTCAGTACGCCGACTTTTATGCGCAGAATCTGCAGCAGGGCTATTCCTTGGTCGTCGTTGAGCCGCCGTTTGGCGCCACACGGCTGGCGACCGAAATATTGGAGCGGCATGGACCGCTCGACATCTCGCACGAACCACCTCATGTGGAAAAGCCGTTTGTTCCGCTCAGTGAGCAGGCAGCCCCCCTGTCGTCGGCACTGGGCTGGAGGGTGCTCAGCGATAACCCGGCGCCCTTGTCCGAGTACTGGGGCTTCGGCACTGGCTCGAACGGCCTGAGCTTCCTGTCGCGTTGGTTCAAACCGCTGACAGGCGCGCCTTTTTCCCTGGCCCCGAAGAGTGGTGCGGGGCTTCTGAGCCGCAGCGCCTCTCCGTTGTCATCGTTGTTCGGTCTCCCGACCAAGAGCGGTCAGTCCGGTGACCGCTGGACCGCGTCGTTCGGTCTGCCGCTGCTGTCGAGCAACGCAGCGCCCTTGTCGGCCAAGATTGGCATGCCGCTGCTGTCTCGCAAGCGCTGGCTTTACTAGTTTCGCGCCAGCGCCGGTTCGCCTGGCAGCGCGTCACCCGGCGGTGACGCGCACAGGTTCGGCAACTCGGTGTTTCACAGGGCCCGTGCAGCTTTTGCACGGGCTTTTTTTGTCCCCGGAACCGTCGCATGCGGTCTAAGTGTCAATGATAGTAGACATATCAAAAAGACAATTAAACTTGACATGCGGCGGATCCGTTCATAGTCTTGGATTCGAAAGGGTTTAATGCAGCCGACTTGAAGCCTTCGGTCGCCGACTTCTCCACGCCGCCGGATGTTTCGTGCAGTTTTCCTTTTCGAACACTTATCACTTTCGGAGGACTCAATTGTGACAACTGATTTGGACGATCCGGATCGCGTCTGGCCGACAGGTCTGACCATCAGGGAGTCAGAGGAACTGCATAAGCACGTCATTGACGGTGCGCGGGTGTTTTTTCTGATCTCGTTGATCGCGCATGTGCTGGCTTACGCTTTGACCCCGTGGCTCGGGTAAGGAGGCCGATATGAATCAAGGCAGAATCTGGTGTGTCGTTAACCCGACAGTCGGTCTACCACTGTTTCTCGGTGCTGTAGCCGTCATCTCGTTTGTTGTGCATTTCGCTGTGCTCGCGTATGCGCCGTGGTTTGCCGCTTACTGGGGCGGTTGAACTCAACGCTACGGAATATGTTCCGACCCGGGGGGATCGGGGCAGGCCCCAGTAGCCTGGTCCGACCCCCGTCAGCCTTGTTTTAGGTATCGAAACCGATGAATCGCCTAAGCCTCAAGCTGATGAATTCCTGGGCCACGCTCGGTCCGCGCTATTTGCCGTTTGCCGATGTCGCGACGCCCGACCTGCCGCTGAGCCGACTGCTGCGGCTATCGCTGTTCCAGGTGTCGGTGGGCATGGCGCTGGTGCTGCTCGTCGGCACGCTCAATCGCGTGATGATCGTCGAACTCGACGTGCCGGCGTCGCTGGTCGGCATCATGCTCGCGCTGCCGCTGATATTCGCACCATTCCGCGCATTGATTGGACACCGCTCGGATACGCATCGCTGCGCGCTAGGCTGGCGTCGCGTGCCTTTCATCTGGCGTGGCACGCTGTTGCAGTTCGGCGGTTTTGCGATTATGCCGTTTGCGTTGCTGGTGCTCGCCGGAAAAGGCGAGTCCGGCATGTTGCCGGTCTGGGTCGGACAGTTGTCCGCAGGCCTGGCGTTTCTGCTCGTCGGCGCCGGTGTGCATACCGTGCAGACTGCGGGACTGGCACTCGCCACCGACCTGACTCCGGCGGAATCTCATCCCAAGGTCGTCGGCCTGATGTATGTGATGCTGTTGTTCGGGATGATTCTCAGTGCGCTTGCATTTGGCGCAATGCTGGTGGAATTCTCGCCCGGCCGCCTGGTTCAGGTGATCCAAAGCGCCGCGCTGGCCTCGATTCTGCTGAACGGCGTTGCGATGTGGAAACAGGAAACCCGCCGGCCAACTCGCGGTGTCGACCGGGCGGTTCAAGACCCCACGTTTCGGGAGTCATGGCTGAAGTTCTGCGAAGGCGACGATGCGGTCCGTCGTCTCGTGATCGTCGGCCTCGGCACCATGGCCTTCGGCATGGCCGACATCCTGCTGGAGCCGTTCGGTGGCCATGTCCTGCATTTGAGCGTCAGCGCGACGACCAAACTCACTGCGCTGTTTGCGGTTGGCGGTCTGTTCGGCTTTGCTGTTGCTGCACAGGTGATCGGCCGTGGCGCCGATCCTTACGCGATTGCGCGAAACGGCGCCCTGATCGGTTTGCCGGCGTTCGCGCTGGTCATGCTGGCTGCGCCGCTACATTTTCCCTTCCTGTTTCTGGTGGGTAATTTTCTCATCGGCTTCGGCGGCGCCCTGTTTGGTCACGGCACACTGACCGCGACGATGAACCGGGCGCCGAAAGCCCAGGCCGGCCTGGCCCTCGGGGCCTGGGGCGCGGTCCAGGCCACGGCCGCAGGTGTCGGTATGGCCATGAGCGGAGCGATCCGCGACTTGGTCGATGCCTGGCACGGCGCAGCCGCGCCGGGCGGCGCTGTCACCGAAGGGGCCACCGGTTACATGACCGTGTACGCGATCGAGATCACCTTGTTGATCTCAACCGTGCTGGTCACGCTGCCGTTGATCCGCCGCGTTGCCGCAAAAACGAGCAACCCCGCCGGTTCGGCACGGACCGGGAAGGTTCGCGTTGGCGCTGTCGATTGTGGCGAGGGGCGAGTTACCTAGTGGCCCGATTGAACATCCTCGAGTATCCCGATCCGGCGCTGCGCCAGGTGTCCACCCGCGTCACGCGTTTCGACCCGGATCTGGTGACACTGATCGACGACCTGTTCGAGACGCTGAAGGTTACAGGCGGTCTGGGGCTGTCGGCGCCGCAGGCCGGCCAGCCAAAGCGGGTCGTTGTGATCCATGTCCCGGATGACGACCACGGACCCCAGGCCTATGTGAATCCCGAGCTGCTGACGCGTGCTGTTCCCGGCTTGGTCGAGGAGGGTTGCCTCTCGGTGCCGGGTATTATCGGCAATGTCGTCAGGGCGACGCAGGTGAGGGTGCGGGCGCAGGATCGCGACGGGCAGTTGTTCGAGCGCGATCTCAGCGGCATGCACGCTGTGTGTGTGCAGCATGAGATGGATCATCTCGACGGCAAACTGTTCATCGATCGGCTGTCCTGGTTCCGGCGTTGGCGCATCAAGGCCACAACGGCCAAGAGCCTGCGCACCAATCGGACACGCCAGCGTCAGCGACTGCGCAGTACCTGATCCCAGGCCCGCGAACACTGGACCCTAAACGCGCGCCTCTGCGCGTCCCCAACTCTACTCGATCTCACCGGCTGGAATTGCCTGTGCCTGCACGGCCGGGCGTTCCAGGCCATGGGCAGGCGGCCCGCTCGATCGCGGCGCTGTCGGTCTTCAGGGCCGGCAGGGACGCCGCGTCACCTGCTTGGTTGACAATCAAAATTGACAATTCAGAATGACAAAACTAAATTACACTTTATGCAAACAACCGCTGCACTCCGCGAACCTCGCCAGCGCCCGGCACCCGCCGCGCTGATCGAACTACTCAAGCCGGTCACCTGGTTTCCGCCCATGTGGGCGTTCATCTGCGGTGTGGTGTCCGCGGGTGTGCCGATTCTCGAAAACATCGGCGTGGTCGTGCTCGGCGTGCTGCTGGCCGGACCCTTGGTGTGCGGCGCGAGTCAGGTCATCAATGACTGGTGCGATCGCGAGGTCGACGCGATCAACGAGCCGGACCGGCCGATTCCCTCGGGACGTGTACCTGGGCGCTGGGGTCTCTATTTTGCGGTTGCCTGGTCGCTGCTGGCATTGCTGGTCGGGTTTTTCCTGGGACCCTGGGTCTTTGGAGCGACCCTTGTCGGTATGTTGCTGGCCTGGGCCTATAGCGCACCTCCGTTGCGCCTCAAGCTGAACGGCTGGTGGGGCAATGCGGCGGTCGGTCTGTCCTATGAAGGGCTTGCCTGGGTCACCGGTGCGGCGGTGATGATCGGTGGCGCCATGCCCGATGCGCGAATCTTGCTGCTGGCGTTGCTCTACAGCATCGGTGCCCACGGCATCATGACGCTGAACGACTTCAAGGCGATCGCCGGCGACCGGCAGATGGGCGTGCGCTCGATCCCGGCGCAACTGGGCCCTGAGCGTGCCGCGCGTCTGGCCTGTTGGACCATGGCGCTGCCACAGCTCATTGTCATCGCGCTGTTGATCATTTGGGGTCAATGGCCGTTCGCGCTGTTGGTTGTTGCCGTGTTGCTGGCACAACTTGCCGCGATGCGCCGACTGTTGACTGATCCGCGCCGCTTCGCCCCCTGGTACAACGCCACCGGCGTCACCCTTTATGTGCTCGGCATGCTGGCCAGCGCGTTCGCGGTGCGCTCACTTGTCGGAGGAGCAGTCTGATGTCGTCTCAGGCCTCGCTGGGCTGGTTGGGGATCGTGCGTTTGGGCCTGATCCAGGCTTCCCTGGGTGCGATCGTCGTGTTGACCACGTCGACGATGAATCGCGTCATGGTGGTCGAGTTTGCGCTGCCGGCGATGCTGCCGGGTGCGCTGGTGGCGCTGCATCACGCGATCCAGATGAGTCGGCCACGCTTTGGTTATGGATCGGACGTCGGTGGTCGTCGAACACCCTGGATCGTCGGCGGCATGCTGGTGCTGGCGCTTGGCGGCATTACCGCATCGCTTGGCACGGCGTTGATGGGTACCGATGTGTTTTGGGGCACGGCGACGGCGCTGCTCGGTTTTGTGATGATCGGACTCGGTGTCGGCGCCTGCGGTACGTCCCTGCTGGTGTTTCTCGCCAAGCGTGTCGATGCCGGGCGCCGCGCGGCCGCAGCCACCATTGTCTGGGTCATGATGATTGTGGGATTTGCCGTCACCGCCGGTATGGCCGGACACTTTCTCGACCCGTTTTCGCCGCAACGCCTGGTTATCGTGACTTCGGTGGTGGCATTGATTGCCGTGCTGGTTGCCGTGCTGGCGATGCGCAACCTGGAAGGCGAGGGTGTTCAGCATGCGTCCGGTGATACCTCGGACGGCACGCAAAAGCTTCCGTTTCGGACCGCCCTGGCCGAGGTCTGGCGCGAGCAGGAGGCCCGGCGTTTTACGATTTTTGTGTTTGTATCGATGCTCGCCTACAGCGCCCAGGATCTGATTCTGGAGCCCTTTGCCGGCCTCGTGTTCGGCATGACGCCCGGTGAGTCGACCCAACTGGCCGGTGTGCAACATGGTGGCGTGCTGCTCGGCATGCTGGTGGTTGCCGTCACCGGCACCCTGTTCAAGCGGTCGCGGAACAACCTGCTGCGCAACTGGACCGTCGGCGGCTGCCTGGCGTCGTCGGGCGCCTTGTTCGTGATTGCATTCGGCGGGTTCATGGCGCCGGACTGGCCGCTGAACGCCAGCGTATTCGCGCTGGGCGTTGCCAATGGCGCCTTCGCCGTGGCCGCGATTGGTTCGATGATGGCGCTGGCCGGGCATGGTCGTGAACGTCGGGAGGGTCTGCGCATGGGGCTTTGGGGTGCGGCGCAGGCAATCGCATTCGGGCTCGGTGGTTTTCTCGGCACCGTCGCGGTGGATGTTGCCAAGGCGTTCCTGGCCAAACCGGAAGCCGCCTATGGAATCGTGTTCTGCGTCGAAGGCTGTCTGTTCGTCGCTGCCGCCCTGCTGGCGCTGAAGGTGCGACCGCCACAGAGGGTTGAGCAGGACGAAGAGATGGCAATGTTTGGCGATGCGGGCCTGGTCGAACTGGCAGAGGGGAGGTAACCCAGCAATGCAAGCAGTCGAGAACTTCGATGTCGTTGTCGTCGGCGGTGGCCCGGCCGGCGCCACGGCCGCCATGGATCTGGCTCGCGCCGGGTTCGGGGTACTGGTACTCGAACGAGGTGGTCGAATCAAGCCGTGTGGCGGCGCGATTCCACCCCGGCTGATCGAGGAGTTCGGCATTCCGCCCCATCTGCTGGTCGCCCGGATTCGATCCGCACGCATGGTGTCGCCTGCCGGCCGTGAGGTGGACATGCCGATCGAGGGTGGTTTCGTTGGCATGGTAGATCGCGACGTGTTCGATCCGTGGTTGCGTGAGCGCGCGGCAGCGGCCGGCGCGACGGTATGCACCGGGACGTTCGACAGAATCGAACAGATCAATGACGGCCGGGTGCGCGTGCATTACACCAGCCGCGATGATGGCGGGGCAAAGCGAGTATGTTCGGTAACGGCCAAGGCCGTGATCGGTGCCGATGGCGCCAAGTCGCCGGTGGCCCGCCAGTGCATCCCGGGTGCCGACAAGATGCCCTGTGTATCGGCTTATCACGAAATTGTCGATTCACCCGCCGCTGGCACCAACGCCGACTTTGACCCGGAGCGTTGTGACGTCTGGTACCAGGGGAGGCTGTCGCCCGATTTCTACGCATGGGTGTTTCCGCATGGCGACAAGACCAGTATCGGGGTAGGTACCGCGCAGCGTGGTTTTTCGCTGCGGGGTGCAGTGCGCGAACTGCGCGAGTCCATTCATCTGAGCGATGCCGAAACGATCCGCTGCGAAGGTGCGCCGATCCCGCTGCGACCGCTGAGGCGCTGGGATGACGGGCGCAACGTGCTGCTGGCGGGCGACGCGGCCGGCGTCGTCGCACCGGCGTCCGGTGAAGGCATTTATTATGCGATGACCGGAGGGAGGTTGGCGGCCGAAGCGGTCGGCGAGTTTGTGCGTAGCGCGAATCCGGCGGCGCTGAAGCTCGCGCGCAAGTGGTTCATGCGCAGCCACGGCAGGGTGTTCTGGGTGCTCGGCATCATGCAGCGCTTCTGGTATGCGAATGATCGTCGTCGCGAACGCTTCGTCAGCATGTGCCGTGACCCGGATGTGCAGTACCTGACCTGGGAGGCCTATATGCACAAGCGACTCGTGCGCGCCAAACCGGCAGCCCATATGCGCATATTCTTCAAGGATCTGGCGCATCTCCTCGGCGTCGTGCGGCCATAGGCCCGGTTTGATCGCGGCCATTACAAACGGTCTGGCGATCGAGCTGATTCTGGTGCTTGTCGTGCTGGAAGGGATTGCGCTGACGGTGTATCACCGTATGACCGGCCGCGGCCCGTCGGCGTCGATGCTGGTGCCCAATCTGATCGCAGGCGCTGCGCTGCTATTGGCGGTCCGGCTGGCACTGACGGATGCCTGGTGGGGGTGGCTGGCCGGCGCACTACTGCTGGCTCTGCTGGCGCATCTGCTGGATCTCGGTATGCGATGGAGTACTTAGACACCATGCCGCCGATGCCGATGAAATCATCCGCACAGGGAGATGTGATGGCAACCGATGCACATGCTGCACAGGAAACGCTGGCTAGCGCGGACCATCAATTGCAGCTGCTGCGCTCATTGCAGATGCTGACCGGCCGTCTCGGCGAGGTCTCGTTGAAGGTATTGGTCAGTGAGACCGTGGGCGTACTCGAGCGCCACTACATCGAGGCGGCGTTGGTCAACACCGAGGGTAATCGCAGTGCGGCGGCAAAGATGCTCGGCCTGAGCCGGCAGAGCCTGTACGTGAAGCTCTCGCGTTACGGGATCGGTACGGACTGAATTCCTGATTCGTTACCCGGTAGCCAGTCGAGTTTTCCCGCAAAGCAGGCGGCCCACCAAGGTTTTGACCGGCAGGCCGCTTCGCCTCGTTCGACCCTCCGTTTACCAGGCCGGTGCCATACGCACGCTGTCCGGTGCCTGATTGGGCTTGGCCGGCAGCAGGTAGAGCCGGGCGAATACCAATGCGCCGCTAATGGCATAGCGCGCCTGGTTGATGCGGCCGACGAAACCGCCGCGTTCTTTGGCTGCCGCGGCGGCGAGGTTGATGTCACGAAGCTTTTCCAAACCGCGGCGGAATTTTGGATTGTCGGTATCCAGCGTCAGTGGAAAGATCTGACGGCTGATGGCCGTCGTGATGTCGAACACCTTGAAGTCGAACTCGGTCGGATCCATGCCCAGTGCGTGGTAGAGCTGCGGCCTCGAATGGTCGCGCACATACATGGTTGCATAGACCGCCAGCAGGAAGAACCGAATCCAGGCCACGTTGACGCCGCGTAACAGTTGCGGGTGGGCCCGCATGATCAGTGCGAATGCCTCGCCATGGCGAAACTCATCGTCGCACCATTCCATGAACCATTTGAAGATCGGGTGGAAACGGTATTCCGGATGCCGCTCGAGGTGGCGGTAGATGGTGATATAGCGGGCGTAACCGATCTTTTCCGACAGATAGGTCGCGTAGTAGATGAATTTGGGCCGGAAGTAGGTGTATTTCTTGGCCCGCTTCAGGAAGCCGAGGTCGACCGCGACACCCAGGTGTTTCAGAGATTTGTTGATGAATCCCGCATGGCGTGCCTCGTCGCGTGCCATGGCCTCCATGAGTTCGGCGATCACGGGGTTGTTGACATTGTTTTTGATTTCCTGGTAAAGCACGCAGCCCGAGTACTCGGCCGTGATCGAGCTGGTCAGGAAATCCAGAAACTCCTCGCGCAGTTCGTCTGAGAGTTCGTGTGTTTCCGCGTCGAAGTCGACCTCTTTGCGGAAATGTTCGCGATTCTTGTCACGCCGGAACTCGGCCATCATGGCATCCCATTCGGCCTGAACCGGAGAGATGTCCAGCTTTTCCATCGCCGCATAATCGGTGCGGTAGAAACGTGGCGTCAGCAAGGTGTCACGCTTGGCCTGTTCTGTGGTGATATTGGATGCGCCGGCATCGCTGACCTGTTCCATAAGTTTCTCCTGATTGCTCGAACGGTGCGGTCACGCGGGGTCGAGGCCCTCGGACTCTGTGTGCTGCCCTTTGCGGCGTTTCGCTGCCGGGCGGTTACTTGAGTGTCAATAAAAAAGAACGCATAATGTGTCAAATATAGTAGACTAACGTCGACAGGACAAGCCTTCGTTACGCCTCATCGGATCAGATTGCCCGAAGCGCGGAGGCGCAGTGCTAACAGGCCATTGCTTCGAGATCGGCGCGGAAATTTCGGGTTCAGGTCAATGGTTTTGTGCAGTCGGTTTTCCGCGCGAATACCAAATTGTGCCTAAGATTAAGGGGCATCGGCCGAAGAATTGGCCGTGTTCATGATGCAACCAGCAGGGTCCGCCATGCTCTTTCATCTCGGTTACGTCAGTACCGAAAAACAGCCGATGATCGCCGACGATCTCGCGACTTTGCTCAAACATGCGTCCGGCCGAAATCAGGCGCTCGGCATCACCGGACTGCTGCTGCACCGCGACGATTCGTTTTTCCAGGTGCTCGAAGGCGATGCCGATAGCGTTCGCCAGGTGTTCGAGAGCATTCGGCAGGATCCACGCCACCACCGCATACAGGTGCTGTTCGAGGGCCCCATCGAGTCGCGTGAATTCACTGATTGGCGCATGGGTTTTGTTGACCTCGATGGCGTCGATATCGATAAACTGCCGGGGTTCAGCGACTTCCTGTTCAACAAGGCCGAACCGCGCCGGTTTCTCGAGGAACTCACCCAGGCCAAGCGTCTGATGCTGCTGTTCCGCGCGATGCAATAGCCCACCTCGCGCCGTTTTCGCAGTATCTCCGCATCGGGATCCTGGCGGGTACGCCGAACCGCCGGATGGCAACGGCGCGTTTCTTTGGATGATCGTCACGTATCCGGCGCCTTGATGCCGATGGGCATAAGTGCCGGGGCCGCGCTGCTTGATGTGTGTCAATAAAAAAAGACATATAAAGTGTCATGCTTAAATGACACTTGCTCGATCGGCTGTCTCATGGCGCCGACTTACGGTCCTTGTCCCGGGAGAAACACCATGCGCATTGTCCTGATCCATCCCAATTATCACTCAGGCGGTGCCGAAATCGCCGGCAACTGGCCACCGGCCTGGGTCGCGTACCTGACCGGGCCGCTCAAGGCCGCGGGTTTTACCGATATTCAGTTCATCGATGCGATGACCAACGACCTGAGTGACGAGGACCTGCGCGCCCGGCTCGTCGCTGCCAACGCCGATATCGTCGGCGCCACGTCCATCACGCCGTCCATCTACAAGGCGGAGCGGGCGTTGCAGATTGCCAAGGAAGTCAATCCCGACTCCGTCACGGTGCTGGGTGGTGTTCACGCCACCTTCATGTTCAACCAGGTGCTGTCTGAGGCGCCCTGGATCGATGCGATCGTTCGCGGGGAGGGCGAAGAGATCTTCATCGAATTCGTTCGGGCGGTGGATGAGGGACGCTGGCCTTCCGGCCGCGGTGAGATCAAAGGTCTGGCCTATCGCGAGGACAGTGAAATCGTATCGACGCCGGCGG
>Ga0316190_10004263_pt1 | contig 10396 bp, 7 predicted proteins | sample Eddworburrow2_MG_FD_204929 | JGI IMG/M metagenome (GOLD analysis project Ga0316190, IMG submission 204929) | Coastal sediment microbial communities from Maine, United States - Eddy worm burrow 2 | ecosystem: Environmental > Aquatic > Marine > Coastal > Sediment | place: USA: Maine | collected... | reverse complement strand
TGTCCAATAATTCGCCTTACAATAGGTTGGCCACAACTTGGGCAGGGTCTATTTTCACGCCCATAAACCTGTAGTTTTTGTGCAAAATACCCCGCACTTCCATCCTCATGTTGAAAATCTTTTAGCGTAGTGCCACCCTGGGCTATTGCTTCTTGCAATACCTGCTTAATCTCTTCTGCCAGTTGCAGATAACGTTTTAATGCGATGCAATGGCATGGGCGAACAGGATTAATAGCGGCACGAAATAACGCCTCACTGGCATAGATATTACCCACCCCAACAACCACCCTGCTATCCATGATGAGGTTCTTTACCGCTATCTTACGGTTACGTGATAAACGATAGAGACAATAGCCATCGAATTCACTGCTCAACGGCTCTGGCCCAAGCTGGCGAATAAGTTTATGCTTGTTTGGATCAGCCGTTGTCCAAAGCAACGCACCAAACCGCCGGGGATCTCGCAGACGTAAACATTTTGCGCCCAAGATAAGATCGACATGATCATGTGGCCCAGGTTGAGACTTCGCAGGTAAGATACGCAAACTGCCCGACATGCCAAGGTGAATAATAATAGTGCCTTGTGTCAGGCGCAGAAAAAGATATTTGGCCCGGCGCTCAACAGCTAAAACCCGCTGCCCCGGCAGACATTTTTTTAACCTTTGTGGGATAGGCCAGCGCAGACGTGGCTGCCGGATAACAATATCCTGAATGGTCTTACCCAGCAGATGAGGCTCAATACCACAACGAGTTGTTTCAACCTCTGGCAGTTCAGGCATCTACTATGGCGTTTCTGTATTACTAAGAAAGTCATCTGCCTGCGCCATCAGGTGATGGTGATAGCCATTACTGATCAGATGCAGTTGATTACCAACGCGCACATAACGCCTGAACTGTATGGGTTCATTGCCACCTATCTCCAACTTTACATCATTGAGTTGTAGATGGATCGGTGCAGGATCAAGATCAAACTCTGCCAAGCGTGCTTTAGGTATTGCAAACCGACTGAAACTACGGGTTGTCGTTATATCCAGTAGCTGTCTGATACGCTGCTCATCTGCTGGTTTATTATAGGGGCTTGTCATTAGCCAGCCATCCTGTTGCTTTTCCATTGCCAGATCACGACCACTGTTATCACTGATACGAATAAAGCTAATCTCTTCTGGTTTGAGCTGGGTCAGCGGCACTTTTTCAATGGATCGATCCTCAATACCTGGTTCATAATATGCAACCAGCAGTAACAACAAAACCAATATAAACAGCCCAAGGTTAATTACTTTGTGATTCATGCTGTTGTTACCTTCGCCGTCTGCGCCACCAGATGATCATCCCAGTGGCTATAAACCCCAGTGGCAGCACAACTAAAAAGCCAAAGCCAATAACAAGTGTTGCAGTATGTGAAAGATTCAAACTCAGGTCTGATGCCGTTTTCGCAGGGATATTAAGCAACCGTTCTTCACGGGTCAACCAACGTACCAGATTCAACCCTAGATTAAGATTGCCACCATTCCCCAGATAGGCATTGGATAGAAAATCACCATCACCAATGACAAGAATGCGTTGCTGACGCGTAGTGGCTTCATCAATAATCTCACGAGTCAAAGCAATACCAATATGCAGTGGCCCCGCCACTTCTCCCAATCTCTGATCACGACTCACCTCACCTTTAATTGGGCCGGTCTCATTCCAGGTGCGAGGCAATGTAGTCAATAGAGGAGCTGCATTCCATCTGGTGTCGAGAATGCTGACGGCCGCAGCATGTGGATAGATGGTCAGCAGTTCAAAACCCTTAGTCGCTGGGTGTTGAGAGTATTCCGGCACCAAAGCCACTGCCGGATCCTGGATTTTCAAAGAGCTGGCATTGGCATCCACTATGGTTCCCGGCAAAAATTGGATGCCCAACTCTTTTGCTAACGGCTCCAGTCCATGCTGACCACCAGGATCTGATAACCAGAGTAAATTTCCTCCTCGTGCAATAAATTCACCTATCTGCTCAACCTCACTGGGCAGATAATCAACCCGTGGTGACGCAATAACCAATAAGCTGGTGTTACTGGGTATCTCTGAAGCCGTAACAATATCCAGTGACTGAAGCTGAAAGCCTTTATTTTTAAGCTCTTTACCAAAGTCACCCAGATCAAAGTTAGCTGCTCCTGCCAGATTACGTTCACCATGCCCTGTTATTGGCACAACCCAGTGGGCCTGCTGTAGTGCCAGGCGTTGTATGGCATTACTTAGCGCCTGCTCAGTAATCTTTCGCAATGTCTCACTACGCCCTTCATACTCCAGCAGCAGTTCACCCGACAATGTGATGCCAAGCTGGCGCACCTGCTCTGGGTGTCTTTCCGGGTTAAGAAAAACCAATTCAACATCAGGTTTATAGCGCTGATAGCGCTCAATGATTTCACTGATCCCTTGTCGCAAAACATTATTTTCAGGAGCAAAGCTGGTAACTCGAAGTGGCGCATCGAGTCGAGTAAGCATCTGCTGGCTTGTTTCAGAGAGCGTATTGCGCGCCGTAGCACTCCAGTCCCACTGAGCCTCATAGCGCATGCTAAGCCAGGCGATCAACCCTACTGCCGCTATCAGCAGAACATGAAAGAGCAGGCTTTCCAGACGTTTGATTATTATTTGCATCACTTAAGGCCTGGTACGCAAGGTATCCAGCCTGCGGACGGCAAGAATCAAACAGATACTAATACAGAGTATGAAGTAGATCAGATCACTGCTGCGTACCAAACCACTCAGCAGACGATCAAAATGGGTAGGCATCGCAATCCAGGCAAACAGCGCACTTCCTTTACCCTCTGCTCCTGCTGCCAAATTAATCGACCAAAGAAATAACAGCAGACCATAACTACCCACTGCCGCCACACTGGGCTGAGAGGACAATGTAGACATGTACAGCCCAATAGCCGCTGAGGCCGCAAGCACCAAGCCGAGGCCAAGCAGTCCAGCAGCCAGTCGTCCCAGATCAAGCTCACCGCCTGCTAACAATGAAAGCGCCATCAGCAAACTGATCAACAGGATGACACCCAGCACGCCTAATAGTCCAAGATACTTCCCCAGCACAATGCGCGAGATGGATACTGGGGCAGATAGCAATAGACTAAAGGTACCACTGCGTAGCTCTTCACTAATGAGACGCATGGAAAGCAGTGGAACCAGCAACAAGGTGACAATAGCAACATTACCTAACAGCGGCACAACAACCAGATCTGTCAGTCCCGGCGCATTCTCTATAGTTACAAGACGCGCTTGAAGGAGATCGAAACTCTCCATCTGAACCAAAAACAGCCAGGCGAGAATAAACTGCATTACTGCCAACAGACTCCAAGCCAGCGGAGAGAGAAACAGACTACGCAACTCACGTCCAGCAATCGTCAGAATCATATGCTCTGCTCTCCTGTCGTGATGCGCACAAATACCTGCTCCAACCCTGGCTGCTCTGCAATAAACTCTTCCAACCCCCAGCCACCTTGCACCAATTGTTCAATCAGCTTGCCGGCACTGCATTCAGCACCCTCCAGATATAGGCGGTAGTGACCATCCGCCAATTGGTCTGCATAGCTGATTCCTTGAACAGCAGTTAAAGCATCCAACTCCGGTGGTTCTGCCAACCGGATCAGGAAGCAACCGCTAGCCGGACCGACATCATGTTTCAGGCTAGCCGCATACGCCTGCTCACCCTGATGCAGTATCAAAACCCGGCTACAAGTGGCCTGCACTTCCGGCAAAATATGTGTAGAAAGTATCACCCCGCGTTCCGTACCCAAGCCACAGATCAGACTACGAATCTCACGCATCTGGATGGGATCCAATCCAACTGTCGGCTCATCCAGAATCACCACCGCTGGATTATGCACAATAGCCTGAGCAATACCCACCCGCTGCTGATAACCCTTGGAGAGATTGCCAATAAGGCGCTGACCCACAGCATCCAGCCCACAGTGCCCCTTGGCGGTTAACACGGCCTCATCAATCACACCACGGGAAACGCGATGCAGCCGAGCACAGTAATAGAGATATTCATCCACCGTCAGCTCTGGATAGAGTGGTGGGTTTTCCGGTAGATACCCCACCCCCCCCGTGGCCTGTATAGGGTTGGCTTGCAGATTTACTCCATTGAGCCAGATATTTCCCGCACTGGGGGCAAGATTACCTGCAAGCATACGCAGAGTACTGCTCTTACCCGCACCATTAGGACCAAGCAGGCCCAACACCTCACCTGGATAGAGCTCAAAGCTGAGATCTCGCACGGCACAATGGCCACCGTAGTAGCGGTATAAACCTTCGGTTTTTATCAATGGGTCCATAAGGAAGGGAAAATACAGGGTTCTGCTGGTAGGCTGCAAGTCAAATCATCATGAAAGGAGCAACCGAATAGGCACACAGGGGTAACATACTCATTATTGTGCAGTAAAAAAACCCGCAATCGCTTAGTGCTGATGCAACAGCGAAGGAGACGGAACCGAACGCCGCCAAGCTATGCATTATGATAGAGCGGATCTCACCCACCAAGTTTATTCACCACAATCCCTTAGTGTGGCGAGAGCCAGGAAAATAGGGGGGATAGAAAAAAGCAGGTAGCTCCCTTTATTAGCTAAAGAGTACTACCTGCTTTTCCCATTTGTAGATGGGTACCACTCAGGCTGGACAATTTGCGCCGACTCGCGCCTCCCCTCAGCGATCAGATCGCCCAAATAATCAACCGCGTCTCTTATTCCGGCCAAACAACCCTAAGCCGGCCAGGGCTGTACCAAACAGCCATACCGCTGCAGGCAGGGGCACAGGAGCAAGAGCGACATCACCCGAGCGAACGACCCAGACATAGTCCTCAGTGCTGCTCTTATAGACGGCATTCTGATAACCGCTGTTGTTATTAAAGTTCCATGCTGCAGTAGTGGCAGCGGCCCCAGTGCCATAGTCCGAGCCTGTCCAGTACGCGGCGGCCTGCAGGTTGGTGAAAAGATCTACATTGGATAAACCATAACCGGGTTGGGGATAACTTCCGTTGGTAGCACGATAAGCTATATTACCTAAAGAGGTAAAAAACATATGTGCCAGCTCATTCGCGGTACTACCCGCATAGAGCGTTCCAGGAGCACCGATGTTGTAACCATAGTCCGTGGTGCCCGCATAACTAAGTCCATAGCTGTATGAGCTGCCATTTATCGGATTTGCCGTTGGCAAGCGCCAGTCGCTATAACCACCATAGGTTAGACCGGCGACCCATGCCGTGGCGTCGTTCCAGTTCATTTTTCCATCAACGTCATAGCCACTGGTCTGAGCATAATTGGCATCCTGTAACCAGGTGACATCCAATAGGTTGTCATAGATCATACCGCCACCACGATCAACCAGCGCCGCCTGTGCCATGCCTGCCTGCCCCAATACAAGCAACCCTGCGCATATGAGTCCTAAACTTTTTTTCTTCATGAGTGCCTCTCTATTACTCTACATTTCAGTAGTTTTAGTTCCCTCTACGCCCTTTGCGAGCAAGAGTATTTATTTTATGTTCTTAACATGATATTTCAAGCAAAGATCATGCCTTAATTTACTTGTCATTTATTTTCAATAACTTAGATTCATAGCCCGTCTACAGCATGCGTCGCAGGCTATTTGAGTGTAAAATTTATTGACAACTTTTTGCTGCAAAATGCAGCCTACCCACCCCTATAAAAGAAAGCAATAGCTATCAACTATTGCCCGAAATATTACAGGAAACAGCCCAGCATCATTCTACTATCTGACTTTGAGACGAATCAACGGGTGCAGTATCACTGCTAGAGCTATAACGCTCACCTATCTCCACAAATTCATCAAGATGCGCCAGTAACGTTTGCACTATAAAGGGCTCAAAATGCTTTCCTTGCTCCTGCTCTATCCAGGCCACAACCCGATTCAATGGCCAGGCCTCTTTATAAGGCCGCATTGAGAGCAATGCATCATAGACATCCACCAAACCCACTATCCTGCCATAGATATGGATATCCTCACCTTTCAACCCCCAGGGATAACCCGTCCCATCCCATCGCTCATGATGTTGATGCGCAATCACTGCCGCCGCCTTCAATAATTCACGCTCAGAGTGCACCAACATGGAATAACCAATAGTGGTGTGATTTTTCATCACCTCAAACTCTTCACCGGTTAACCTCCCTGGTTTAAGCAAGACCTCATCGGGTATGCCCAACTTACCTATATCATGCAGCGGTGCAGCTGAGGCAAGCAGCTCTATCTCTTTCTCACCCATGCCAAGTTTTGACGCCAGTAACCGGCTATATTCAGTTACCCGCTTGGTGTGATTTTTTGTCTCTTTTGAACGCTGCTCCTCAATCACACCCATGGTGAAGACGGTCTCTCTTAACGTATCTTCAATCTCGTTATTAAGATCAACCAGATTACGGTTCATCTGCTTAAGCAGCTCCTGATTGGCAATGATATCGGTATTAAAATGGTTAATCTCTTCTGCAACATTAATAAATTCAAGTGAAGCAAACTTCTCTATGCTGACGGGCTTATGCTCATAATAGGCCACCTTGGCCCTTTCAATAAGACTTTCCAATGGTTCTTGCACATAAACCTGAACAGTACGGAAGGTGTTGGCAATGACCAGCAGAATAAAAAACAGCGAGGCAAGCAGAACCAGCATCAATATCCATGAAGCCATGGTGCGGTATTTCAATACATCCAACTCAATATCCACAGCTCCCAGTACTGTGCCTTGATCCACCTGATGGCAAGCCAGGCAATTAAGAGTGCCCTGGCTTGATGCGATATAGGGTACGATGGCTCTAATAACAGGAAGTGAGCCAAAGTCATCAATCTCAAAAAGAGGGGATTTTGATTCAAACACCTTCTGAACCGACGGTGTCACAGCAGCCTCCACACGACCCGGTCCAAACTGTTTATCGACTGCTGGGGCACGTATGATGGATATCCGATTGATGTCATGCAGCGACTGAATCTCACTCAAGAAATAATCACGCTTGTCCATAATTCCTGCCTTCATGTGTGCCGTCAGTCCTGCTTTAACCATCTCGGCAACTGCCAGCGCCTCATTTTTCACTATACTATGAGAGAGCGCTCTAAAGTTGAACCCGATAATGACAGCCATAACCAGCGCAGCCAGAAGCAAAAATGTAAGGAGGTTTTTAACCGTAATGGTTTTAATACTTGGCTTCAGCATTTATTTTCCGTCATCCACTTAACCACCACGCAGAGCCTAAGCTAATTATTATCTATCAAAAATAACAGCTTTATAAACAAATTATAGAATAAACCTGGTTACGGCAGAGACAGGTCAGGTTGATTTATTTTCACCATTTACAAACACATCAAACAACATCAAAACCACACCAATAGAGATCGCACTATCAGCAATATTAAAAGCGGGCCAATGACATTGGTTTATACCCTCTTTGACCCGGCCACCAAAAAACAGCAGGCAATCATCAGCAACATAGTAGAGATCGATAAAATCTATAACATAGCCATAATAGGCACGATCGATCAGGTTACCAACTGCTCCACCAATGATCAGGCTCAATGCAACAGCTACCAGCCTTTCATCTATTTTCAGCTTGAACAGCCAGACTACAAGACCAATGGTAACTGCGGAGGCCACTACAATAAAGAACCAGCGCTGCCATCCCCCCTGATCGCTCAGAAAGCTGAAGGCAGCACCTGGATTAAACATCAGTGTCAGATCAAAGTATGGAAACAGCGGCACCGACTGATAGTGCGCAAGAGAGGCTAGCGCCCACTGTTTGGTAACCAGATCCAAGGCAATAACTGCAATTGAGATCCACAGCCAACGCAGTACATTAGGCAAATCGACGAACCTCACCTGAACCTGCGACATTTCCCACACAACGGCCACAGAGTTCTGGATGCTCGGCATGACTGCCAACATCATCCTGATGGTGCCAGCAACGAGAGCATTTCTCATGATCTGATGGTGAAATAATGACCGATAGACCTGGAACATCTGTAGCCATTGCACGCTCTGGCCGTTCAGATACCCCATGTAACCGCGCATAGGATGTAATGAATACAAAGTGCAGCTCATCCTTCAGCTTATCCAGCTGTTGGTAGAGCTCCTCTCCACAATAGAGATCCACCTCTGCATTCAGCGCAGAGCCAATAGCCCCGGCCTTGCGTGCATCTTCCAGATGCTTGCTTACGGCTGAACGAACAGCGGCCAGCTGCTCCCAAAAGGCGCGATCAAAATCTCCCTCTTCATCCAGAACGAACAGACCGTCGTACCAAGTCTCCAGAAAGACCGCTTCACTGCGATCACCGGGGATATGTTCCCAGATCTCATCTGCTGTAAAACTGAGGATCGGCGCTAACCAACGCACCAGTGCCTCAACGATATGGTACATCGCAGTCTGCGCAGAGCGTCGAGCCAGGCTATCAGCCTGGGTAGTGTATTGACGATCCTTAATGATATCGAGATAGAAACCACCCATCTCTGTTACACAAAATTTCTGCACCTTTTGGTAGATGACATGGAATTGGTAGTCACGGTATGCAGCAACAATCTCCTCCTGCAGCTGCAGGGCACGATCAACCGCCCAACGATCCAATGCCAGCATGGAATCAGGTGCCACCTTATGCTGCGCCGGGTCAAAACCATCCAGATTGGACAACAGAAAGCGAGCCGTATTGCGAATACGCCGATAGGCATCAGAGGTGCGTTTGAGAATCTCATCCGATACACTCATCTCATAGCGGTAGTCGGTGGCAGCCACCCACAGGCGGATGATGTCCGCCCCCAGGTTATTGATTACCTTCTGTGGCGCAACCACATTACCCACCGATTTGGACATCTTGCGTCCATCGGCATCAACTGTAAAACCATGGGTCAGCACCTGTTTATAGGGTGCCTTGCCCGACACACCAATTGAGGTAAGCAGGGAAGATTGAAACCAGCCGCGGTGCTGATCAGAACCTTCAAGATAGAGGTCGGCCGGGAAAGCCAATGCCTCGCGCCGGTTCAATACACAGGCATGAGTAACACCTGAGTCAAACCAGACATCCAGGGTATCGCTCACCTTGTCATAATCAGCAGCCTCATCACCCAGCAACTCCTCTGGCTTTAACTGAAACCAGGCCTCAATACCCTCGGCCTCTACCCGCTTGGCCACCTCTTCAATCAATCGCGGTGTCTCAGGGTGTAGCTCGCTGGTCACCTTATGTGCAAACAACGCAATGGGCACACCCCAGGTGCGCTGACGAGAGATACACCAATCTGGGCGCCCCTCTACCATGCCCTCAATGCGTGCCTTGCCCCAATCCGGAATCCACTCAACTTGATCAATGTCACGTTTAGCTGTCTCACGCAAACCCCGTTGATCCATGCTGATAAACCACTGTGGTGTGGCGCGGAAGATGATTGGTGTTTTATGTCGCCAGCAGTGAGGGTAGCTGTGATTCAGGCGCTCTTCATGCAACAGTGCACCCTTTGTTTTAAGCACCTCGATCACATGCTCATTGGCCTGAAAGACATGCTCACCAGCAAACAGTTCGGTGCCTTCAAGAAAGCAGCCATTGCTGCCAACCGGGTTATCCACCGGCAGGTTATAGCGTGCACCGACCACATAATCATCCAGACCATGCCCTGGCGCCGTGTGCACTGCGCCGGTACCCGCCTCCAATGTGACATGGTCACCCAGAATGACGGGGACTTCCCGTTGATAGAAAGGGTGTTGCAGTTTCAGGCCTTCAAACACCTCACCATTGGCATACCCAACAACATGGTACTGCTCTATGCCATAACGGGCCATCACATCTTTCAGCAAGGCATCCGCAATCACCAAACGCTCGCTACCTCGCGGCCCTTCGCATTCAACAATCGCATACTCCAGTTCGGGGTTGAGCGCCACTGCCTGGTTGGCCGGCAGAGTCCAGGGGGTTGTTGTCCAGATTACAAACGAGATGGGGCCACCTTCGTGGCCACTGCGCACATGCTGACAACGGGAGAGCAGCACCTCCTCATTCAGCACCTCAAAGCGGACATCAATGGCAAAGGAGCTCTTATCTTTATACTCTACCTCGGCCTCTGCCAGGGCGGAGCCACAATCGGTGCACCAGTGCACGGGCTTGAAGCCCTTCTGCACATGACCATTCTCAACGATGCGGCCCAGCGCACGGATGATATCGGCTTCAAAATGGTAATCCATGGTGAGATAGGGATTGCCCCAATCACCCATCACCCCCAGTCGTTTGAAATCGGTACGCTGCTTATCCACCTGCTTGCCCGCATAGATGCGGCAGGCCCTGCGAAACTCGGCAGCGGTAATCTTGACCCCAGGCTTACCCGCCTTCTTCTCTACCTGCAGTTCAATCGGCAGGCCGTGACAGTCCCATCCTGGTATATAGGGTGCATCGA
>Ga0316190_10004260_pt1 | contig 10400 bp, 9 predicted proteins | sample Eddworburrow2_MG_FD_204929 | JGI IMG/M metagenome (GOLD analysis project Ga0316190, IMG submission 204929) | Coastal sediment microbial communities from Maine, United States - Eddy worm burrow 2 | ecosystem: Environmental > Aquatic > Marine > Coastal > Sediment | place: USA: Maine | collected... | reverse complement strand
AAATATATCCATAACGACCCCCTGATCTATGAACTTTATGCCTACGCCCTAATTGTCAACGGCCAGGTGGAAAAAGGACGAACAATCTTGCAGCAGCAGAAAGGGGTGATTGCGGATCATGCTATCGTCAAGGAGCCACTTTGCGAAGATTATCTGTCAGGGAAAACCGATGCAGAAGGAATTTTGAGCTGTTTTCTTATGGTCGACGAAGACAGAGAGTCGCTGCTCAAGAAAAAAGAAAAAATTGAAGCTCATTTGATAAAATTCCCGGAATTTCGTAGCGGCTACTTTACCCTTGCGACCACCTTAATGCAAATGCATCGCGAAGGGGAAGCCTTAGACCTCCTTAAGCGCTACCACAAATTAGATGCAAATAATCCCACTGCAGAATATATTTTATCTATCCTGAGTGCCAAGCGGTTTGACTTTAACGAAGCTTGGCGTCATCTGGTCAACGCAGAGACCATTGTAGCGAGCAAAAACCATAAACCAAAAGCGCTCAAAGAACTACGAAAACAACTGTCGGTAATTTACCCGGAGTAAGACGATGTTTGGAGCTACACGATTAGCTAGGTCACACATACTTCCTGAAATGAAATTTGGTGCATTTACAGCGCAAAATATCGCCAGCGGAAAAGTTCGAGACCTCAAGTCAATGACGCCCTTATGGAAAGCTATTATTATGGAATCAGGAAGAGAGGACATTCTCTTCGACAGGATTGACTTTGAACCCTATTCCGCCCACGAATGTTTCCATACTTTAAGAGTAGCCAGGTGCCCTGTGATCACCCTCGAACGTGTCACATTTGCTGAAAGTCGAATCTCTTCATTTATTCCCACTCTATTTAACGCGGTCTCATCAAATGACAGTATTGAAAGATTGGAGATCAATCAATGTCAACTCGGAGACCAGGAGGCAGAAGATATTGCGGACTATATGCGCTACTTGGACATCTCTGAATTAGATTTAAGCTGCAATCAGATTGGGATATCGGGTGCAAAAAAGCTCATCGATGCAATGACTCCTCGCTTAAAATTATTGGTTTTAGATAATAACCGGCTTAGTCAACAGGACTATAAATCACTCAATTCGGACAGAGTTTGCGCCATTTCTTCAACATAAGGGAGACCTATGCCTATATATACAAAGACTGGAGACAAGGGGGAAACCTCTTTATTTACTGGGGACCGAGTCCCAAAAGACGATTCTTTTATGCACGCCTTAGGAACGATTGACGAATGCAATTCAGCAATTGGATTGGCCTTATCTTGGCTTCCTGAACAAGATAACCTCAAGGAATTTCGAGAGCATCTCGTGACAATCCAACACGCATTATTTGACGTGGGAGCTGCTGTGGCCACGCCGCGGAACCGTTCATCTGAATCTAAGATCAGTCAGACCCGTTTCAGCCAAGAAGCTGTTGATGAACTCGAGCGGTGGATGGATGAGATAGAAGCGGAATTGCCAAAATTAAAGACCTTCATACTCCCTGGCGGCCATCCGAGTTCATCAGCATTGCATTTAGCGCGAAACATGTGTCGTCGTGCAGAGCGCCATGCCATTCCGCTAAGAACACATGGAGCAGTAGATGATCATGTTATTGTTTATTTGAATCGGCTGTCTGATTATTTATTTATGTTGACCAGGTTGATCAATCACCAAACAGGATCGCCGGAAACACACTGGGAGCATAAATAATTTAAGGTAAGCAAGACATCTTTCAGACACTCCGTGGGAAAATCTGTTGATAATTTCCTTTTACAAGTCTCCAAGCTGGGGTGTCTTTTATTTAAATACTGCCGATCTTCTTCATCCGTGAAAGATAACAAACCCGCTCCATCTTCAATAAAATGAACCATAGAGTGCGCGATAAGCCCTTCGCCATACCGATGAGTCAAGACTGCAATGTTTCCATCTTTATACCGAGCCAGCACATTCACATCTTCCGGATTTTCGGGAAGATAATATCCTCCACCAATCGACATGGCATATCCATGAGTTTGATCCTTCTCCCAGGCCAGCTCTACCGCGCGATTTTGCCACGTGACTTCAGGATCGGGAAACAAAGGTCCGATAGCCGAGCCTTGAAGGAGGTTAAGTTTACCCGTTTTTTTGCATCCATTATAGGTTCTATTGGTCGAAGCCGCGAAAGAGGAGCCACAAAAAAATAGTCCTCTGCCACCCTTGGCGAAAAAACCCTGTAAATCTTCAGCTCGATCTCCGATCGCCCTTTCCATTTCGCTTGCCATTCCCCCTGGGAAAATGCAGACCGTTCGACGGGGATCCCAATCACGGGGACGAAAATTCTCTTCTGTGACACAGCTGATTGTCCATGGGAGGTGATCGCGAATAAACTTTTCCATTTTTGGAACAGACGAACCAAACGCACCCTTTCCAGAGTAAATAACCGCCTGAGTATTATCGGATACTATCATAAAAACTTCCTACAAAAGCGTGATGAAGCGAGTGCTAATCCAACTTTATATAAACCCACAGGAATAAACGGTACGAATCCCAAAAAAATAGCATTTTCCCAGCCGATCATAAAAGAGAGGAGTGTCACTCCGAAAGTATAGATAATCACCTGACCCATAAGCAGAGAAAAGGCTGTCCAAATAAACGATTGATTTTGATCTTTTTCGAGGAGGAAACCGATTGCATAGGCGGCGACGGGGAAACTGATAAGGTATCCTGCGGTTGGTCCAACGATCCAAAACGGATTAACTTTCATACTAGAAAGAACGGGAAGCCCAACGGTTGCTTCGGCCAGGTAGAGAATGAGGGCATATGCAGCCTGTTTTTTCCCGAGAAACATGGGTAGCAGGAATACGCCAAGGGTTTGCAATGACATGGGAACGGGTTTAAGAGGGATTGTGATTTGCGCTAGTATTGCCATAAAGAGACTTCCCAGAAGGACTTGAAGAGCGGTATATACCTTGGGCTTGGTATTTTCTAAGTGTAGCAACTGTTGTTTAATCATGATTCACCTCTTGTTCATTCGGGTAGAAAATAATAGAAACTCTATAATTTTGGCCAGCATTTATTTCTGACGACCTTTCAGAAATCGGGGAGCAAAACCTTATTATTCTGTTCCGAAATCAAAACAAAATCTATTATACTCACAAATTACAACAAGAAGGAGAAGCAATGGAGCCTCTATCAAATGAAGTGAAACAATATCCCAAAACAGACAGAGAATTTAAAACTTTCGTTTATTCACAATCACCCCAAGAGCAGGCGCGCCTTCTCGAAAATGCCGCAAAAGCGGGCGACATCGAAACTATCCAGCAACTTTTTAAGTTGAATGTCGACCCAAATGTCAGGTCCAGAGATTATTGGGAAGGCGCTCTTTATGTAGCCTGCAAATACAATCAGTTTAAAGCTGCTAAGATCCTTCTGGATCACAACGCTCACACTGCACGTGTGCTAAAGTTAATGATTTATCAATCGCGCTTTAATAGTGTGAAGTTTTTATTAGAGCACAAAGCCAATCCAAATGAACTTTCGGTGTGGAATCGTATAAATAAAAGACCACTCCATCTTACGACAGAATCAAATGTCAATGCGGGGGAAATCGCCCAGCTGCTTATCGAGCACAAGGCTGATATTCTCATGAAACCTTCTACAAATAATCGATCACCTTTTGAATATGCAATAGACAGAAAAATACTTAGCGTTGTGAAAGTTATGGTGGCTCATTCATACATCGAAGTGATAACTATTCTTATCCCTAAACTTTTTAGAATCAATATTTTTTGGAGTGCGAAGGCTTGCCTTCGCTTTATTATCAGCCGGCTTGCCGGCGTTCCAATGCTAAACTCATCCAACTTTCCCCCACGCCGACTCCGAATTCCTTGGATGTTTAGATTGATTTTATCCAAAGTTAGACCGCCGGCAAGCCGGCTATTAGAAAAGCGAAGGCAAGCCTTCGCACTCCAAAAATATCGGAAATGTTACGCAGGTGGTTATATTTGTAAACCGGACTTCTCTATTTCCTGCAGAAGTTCAGGTGTAAATTCAGTTTGGTGATCGTTGAGATACGCGACATGTTTATTCTCCGGCACAATCCCCTCATCAAGAAAATCTCTCAAAAGTTGAAGGGAACATGACGCTTGGTTTGCCAAGACAGCCAATATATTATCGTCTTCATCCTCGATAGGAAAGTTTTTTAACTCAACCAGTGATTCGGATTTCCTTAGCTTTTTATTTAACGCACTGGACGTTTTTTCACGAAGCATCTTAACCCCATTGATCACATCTAAGACTTCCAGAGGAAATCCACGATTCACCAACCTCATCACCACACTCCCCGATGCCGTCTTGATAGCCATATCAATCAAATCTCGATTGTATGAATTTGACTCAAAATAAGCATCATTGAGCAGCAATTCAAAAAAACTGTCTTTCGGAGCCTTAAGAAAAGCCCGAATGTGCTTTAACGATGGTTGAATTCCACTTTTGAGAAGTAACTCAAATAATCCTGGAACTCTGGAAAGGTATTCGATGACAACCCCTTTGAAATTCTTGTCCACGCTGCACACGTATGGCAACTTAACATCAAGAGCCTCGAGTACGGGATCGCCCGCAGATGTGCTTGACCCCTCTTTTGTATTACGCTCTATGAGCTTATTCCACACCTCTTGACTCAAACCATACCCATACATTTTATGAAGAATAAGAACCTTATCAATATCGGGGAATTTTGCATCAATCATATCGATCCACTGCCTATCAGACAGCTTTAATCCACACATCAAAAACAATCGTAAAATCTCTAACGAGCGACTACCGGGATTTTTTATCCAATAGTTAAGGTATCCTGATTTAAACTTACCTTCCACGGCAAAGTGTGCAAGTAAAGAGTGAATCGAAAAATCATCCTGTTTCCTAATCACAGCCCTCACAGTTGGAATAGACCCAACCTCTGCCTTCGCAGGCAAGAAAAATGAAGCATTATCTGTTAAAGCTTTTTCCCCGGCCGCCGATTTAATAATTTTTTGCACTTGAATCGGGCAATGACATGTTGCAAAGTTACACTGTTGCTCTGTAGGAATGATTCCCTGATTGATGAGAAACTGCACAACTTGTTTCTGGTCCTTCCCACGATATTTGAGCGCATATGTCAAGCAGGAGTTAGGAAACACCACGGGGTAAGGACGAAATTGCTCCAAAATCTCAATGGTATACTTTGAGTTCTGAGCAATCAGATGGTTGAGATTCATTTCATTGGGAGTACAGTCGCTAGCCAGAAATTGTTTCACAATATTTATTGTATCAAGTGTTTGATTCTGAAAGGCCAACCGATAGAGCTCATAATCCGATAAATCAACACCTTGACGTATCATTAGTTCAATAATGACTGTGGTACGAGTACACTGACCGGTAATCCACTCTTTTAAACATTCTGTATTATCTTGAATCTCCTTCAATTGCAAAAGCCCACTTTCTAGCACTCGCTGCAAGAAGTCCCCATTCCAGTCCTCCAACTTTGTCTCGGATTGAAATAACCCTTTATATGCCTTCTTCGCCACAAGAGAAAATACCCGGTCAGATAAATCTATCTCTGAAGTCTCGGGTTTGGTCACCACCAGATCTTGAAAAAGACTAGTCAAGTAGTCAAGTCTCTGATCCTTAGTCCTTGTCTGCATATAATTTTTAAACAAGATCTCAAAACCAACGGGATTTGCCATAGAATCCTCCTTCGCAAATAGGGTTGTTTTTCAAATTAATTTATAAATATTTTTTTTTAAAGGACTTTCTTTTAGTGGTTTCTTCTTGACTGCTAAGTCCTTTCCTATTTATTTTTTTGACAGGAGGGTCATTTATGAATGTCAACTTTACGGAAGCGGTAGCGGGTGCGCTACAATCTGCATTTACACAAGCGCAACAAATGCACCATACAGAGGTCACAGAAAACCATCTGCTCTCTGCATTTCTTGAGGACAAGGGTGGTTATTTTCAGTCCCTATTGACTTCGTTAAATACCCAGCCTGACACACTTGAAAACGAGGTCATGGGTTCTTTACGTTCCCTTCCGACCTTTTCCGGCGAGTCCCAAGAACCGGCTGTATCGCGAAGCCTGCAAGGACGAATTGGAGATGCTCAAGCTCTAGCAAAAAAAATGAATGACTCCTACGTGAGTACTGATCACTTCCTACTTGCCTATTGGGAGAATGGGGGCGATCCGTTTTTATCCTGGAAGAAACGGTCATCCGTTTCCTTAAATGAAGTTAAAAATCAAGTCCAAGAAATACGAGGAGATCGACATATGGATTCCCCTACAGCAGAAGCGAATCTGCAAACATTAGAAAAATTTTGCAAAAATCTGACACAGCTTGCCAGCGAAGGTAAAATGGACCCGGTGATTGGCCGAGAAGAAGAAATTCGCCGTACAATGCAAGTGCTTTGTCGCCGCACAAAAAACAACCCCATGTTAATTGGGGAGCCGGGAGTAGGGAAAACAGCTATCGCAGAGGGGCTTGCCCATAGAATTATCCAAGAAGACGTCCCTGATGCACTCAAAGGAAAACAACTCCTGGCATTGGACATGGGAAGCCTGATTGCCGGAACAAAGTTCCGGGGTGAGTTTGAAGAACGACTCAAGGGAATACTCACTGATGTCGAACAAAGTGAAGGCAATATCATTCTGTTTATCGATGAAGTGCACACTTTGGTAGGAGCCGGAGCGACAGAAGGCGCCATGGATGCAGCGAATCTTCTAAAGCCAGCTTTAGCCAGAGGAACCCTTCATTGTATTGGTGCAACCACTTTAAACGAATATCAAAAGCATATAGAAAAAGACGCCGCACTTGAACGTCGTTTTCAGCCTGTGTTGGTGCGTGAGCCTAGTTTAGAAGATACGATTGCCATTTTACGTGGGATTCGTGAGAAATATGAAATCTTTCACGGTGTCCGCATTACAGAATCGGCCATCCACGCCGCTGTTTTTCTCTCGAACAGGTACATTACAGATAGGTTTCTTCCGGACAAAGCCATCGACCTCATTGACGAAGCGGCCAGCCTAATCAAAATGCAGATCGGTAGCCGTCCCCTCCCCATCGACAACAAAGAGCGCCAGCTAGCAAGCATGATTGTGGAACAGGAAGCCTTGAAACGGGAAGACAGCGCAAACGCCCGTGAAGAGGTGGAAAAGCTGGAAGCAAAAATTGCGGATTTAAAGGAAGAGTTAAAGGTCCTCAGGCAGCAGTGGGATAAAGAGAAAAAGCTGATCGAGGATCTTCAAAACAAGAAAAACGAGCTAGAAAATCTCCGTTTTCAGGAAGAAGAAGCCGAACGAAACGTGGATTATAACAAGGTTGCTGAGCTCCGCTACAACAGCATTCCCAATTTACAAAAAGAGATTGGGAAAGACGAGAAAAAGTTGAATGAAAAGGAGCACCGTCTGTTGCAAGAAGAGGTCGATGAGCCTTTAATTGCTGAAATTGTCTCCAAATGGACTGGGATTCCGGTTTCAAAAATGCTGGAAGGAGAAGCTGAAAAGCTTTTACATCTTGAGGAGGATCTCGGTAAACACGTGGTCGGTCAAGATCTCGCTATCACAGCTGTAAGCGAGGCGATTAGGCGCTCGCGGGCCGGGTTAAGCGACCCTGGACGTCCCATGGGGGCCTTCCTTTTCCTTGGGCCAACAGGTGTTGGAAAAACCGAACTTGCAAAGGCCTTGGCCTATCAACTCTTTAATCAGGAAGAGGCGATGATTCGCTTGGACATGTCAGAGTATATGGAAAAACACAGTGTGTCTAAACTCATTGGATCTCCTCCCGGTTATGTTGGATATGAAGAGGGAGGACAGCTAACCGAAGCGCTCCGCAGGCGGCCATACTCGGTCGTTCTTCTTGATGAAGTTGAGAAAGCAAACGAAGACGTCTTTAATATCTTGCTGCAAGTTTTTGATGATGGACGATTGACCGATGCGAAAGGGCGAACAGTAAATTGTAAGAATGCCCTCTTTATCATGACCTCGAATTTGGGATCAGCGCAACTGTTAGAGCAAATTGAAAAGTCTCATACCGATTTTACAAAGGATGCCTTAATGGCCATTTTGGATCCGATTATTCGGCGTCATTTCAGACCGGAATTTATCAATCGGCTGGATGAAATTCTCCCCTTCCTGCCACTTCGGGCAGAAGAGATGTATAAGATTGTGATCATACAGCTGAACCATGTTGCAGGCAGAATAGCAGAGCGTCATGTCACCTTGACATGGACCGACGAGGTCGTTGATCTGCTTGCCAAGCAGGGCTATGATCCCATCTTTGGCGCTCGGCCCTTAAAACGGATGATTCAGCAGAAAGTATCGAATATGTTAGCCACAGCGATCCTGGAAGGACGAATACCGGCCGACAGCGAGATCGAGCTGATTGTAGAAGAGAATGAGATTGTGTTTAGGTTACTATCGGTTGTAGAGGAGTGAGTGTTCCTACATATAGTCACGCATATGTGGCGTCATCATGCGCTCGACAACATCTTTCTGCCAGTTGTCCTGCGCATTTGAAAAGTAATAGATCATCATGATCAATCCCAACGAGAAATTAAACGCAGATACTAAAAATCCCAACGTCACAATCGTTCCACCGCGCGTCCAAGACCAATAGAGCTTGGTTAAATTCTGGAAAAACTTCACCGAATTAAATGTAATCAGGGTTAAAGCACCTGAGCATAGGGTGAAAAATAGGGCGCCAATTGTCCATATAAACGCCACAAGCGAAATAAAAATAAACAAAATCCTCATCTTCCAAGAGGGCTGCTTCACTATTGGTTCTTTAAATTTTGGGAAACCATGTGGAGGCGTTTCTGTTTTTGACTCATCATCGATGATGATAAATTCTGGTAACTTCCGTGGTTCTTCTTTTGATTCTGTCATCGTCTTATCTTGATTTTGTTGATTCCATTAAGAGCCGCAATGCGGTAACCCTCTGCGTAGGTGGGATAATTAAACACCTGGTCGATAAAATAATCCACCTTGGCACGGAAACCCATCGCCAACTGACCAATATGAATCACTTCAGTAGCTCCCCTTCCAATCACATGAACACCTAACAATTCCAGTGTTTCTGCGTGGAAAAGAATCTTAAACATTCCCACATTGCTACCAGCAATATGACTCCTGCCTATTTCGTAATAGTAAGCTCTTCCCACTTCATAATGAAATCCCATGTCGATTAAATCTTGTTCGGTATAACCGCAACATGAAATGGTGGGAATTGTATAAATTCCAACTGGATAAAAAGTAGGAAAATGATGCGTCTCAATCCCACACGCGTGGCGAGCAGCAAGACGCCCCTGTTCCATACTTGTCGAGGCCAAACAAGGCCCTCCAATCACATCACCCACAGCATAAATATGTGGGACCTTGGTTTGGAACAGAGCATTCACCGGGATATATCCGCGTGGACTCACGGCTAAACCAGCATTTTCAATACTTAAATTGTTGACATTCGCAACGCGACCCAAAGCAAATAAGAGAGTGTCCGCTTCTAACTTGCCCCCGTCTTCAAAAGTCACCTGCGCCCTGCCATCAATACGTTTAATTTCCTTGGGAATCTTTCTTCCCTTAAAACGTAATCCCAAATTAGTCAGCGCCGTTTGAAGGTGGATTCCGATCTCGTTATCGAGTAGAGGCAACATGTGATCTTTCTTATCAATCACAGTCACTTCCGTTCCAAGAGCGGAAAAGAAACTGGCATATTCAGATCCTATGATTCCCCCACCCAATACCAGCATAGATTTTGGAACCGCACCAATATTCAGTAAGCGGGTAGAGTCGAGGATCACATTATCATCAAATTCTAGTTCAGGAGGATTTCGGGGGTTTGATCCCGTTGCAATGATAAACTTGTCAGCACGAATCTGGTAAACCAAACGACCGTCCTCATCGGACACTATCACCATATTTTTGTTTTCAAAACGTGCAGAGCCAATCACCATACGGATATCATTCTTTTGGAATTGGCGGGTGATCATCTTCCCTTGCTCTTCAATCACACTATTGACGCGGAAGTTCAAATCATGAATGGTCACCTTCCTCATGGAAAATTCCTTTCCATAAATCACCTTCTGATGAAAGCCGGTGAGATCGACAATCGCTTCACGAAGAGTCTTTGAAGGGATGGTTCCCGAGTACAAACAGCCGCCCCCCGGCTTCCCATCCTTTTCGATGACCAGTACCTTTTTCCCAAGCTTTGCCGCCTGAATCGAAGCCTTCTGCCCTGCAGGGCCCGACCCTATCACAACTAAGTCAACCTGAATCTCTTCCATATACACCATTATCTCAAAAAAACGGCATCTGGTCAAATGACGACTTAAACTGACTGATTAAGTGCGCGAGTGGGGTCAGGCCTGACATTGTGACATTTCGTAAGAGGCGGATTTTCCGCCTCTT
>Ga0316190_10004259_pt1 | contig 10403 bp, 8 predicted proteins | sample Eddworburrow2_MG_FD_204929 | JGI IMG/M metagenome (GOLD analysis project Ga0316190, IMG submission 204929) | Coastal sediment microbial communities from Maine, United States - Eddy worm burrow 2 | ecosystem: Environmental > Aquatic > Marine > Coastal > Sediment | place: USA: Maine | collected... | reverse complement strand
CCCGTATGATTCAGTACATTATCCTGAAGCACTATTTGATGATGTTGAAGATATTCTTGATGCCCAGGCTGCCGGGTTAATAGTTATTGTTCACCCCGGTGTTGTGGTGAATTGCCCGGTTATCTCAGAGCAAGGTGCTGAAGCCCCCGGCAATACTCAGCTTTCGGAGGTTTTTCCGCCTTTCCCGGATACATTCTAAATAACCTTTTCATTAATCCTTAAAATTATTTCCACAAAGACTGAATCCCTCAGGCAAAAAGAGAGGCAAATGGATCACCAATTTGCCTCTCTTAATAACGATTATGCAAATGAAATTTTTGTGTTGACAGGAGCAATAAGATCAGCATTACAATTTTATCTGTTTCTTAAAATAATAAGCATAAATATAAAACATAGATAACAATCAGTATCATAAAAAAAGATCGTTTAGCTCTGAAACTGATCAATGGATTTTTTTCAAGATACAGTAGAAAATATTAATAAGTTATAGAATCATTAAACCAGTAACCCAATCCCCAGGTAGTTAAGATATATTTCGGTTTTGAAGAGTCAATTTCAATCTTACTTCTTAAGCGATTAATATGGGAATTAATGGTATGTTCATATCCCTTGTACTGATAATTCCATATTAAGTCAAGTAGCAGATCACGGGTATATATTCTACCCGGATTGTAAGCGAGTAAGTAAAGTAGTTCAAATTCTTTTGGCGTTAGTTCAACCCTTTTCCCTCTTATCATTACTTTCCTTTTTAAAGGATCAATCCTTAATTCGCCGCATTCAAGTATCCTGTGTTCTTTCTCATCTTGATTTATGGCTTCAATTCTACGAAATATTGCCTTAATCCTCGCAAGTAATTCGCGAATGCTGAACGGTTTTGTTAAATAATCATCGGCACCGATTTCCAGTCCAATCACCTTGTCAATTTCTTCGGATTGAGCTGATAAAAATATAATCGGTATGTAATTGTTCATCTTACGAATCTCTTTGCAGATCTCTAATCCGTTCATGCCTGGTAGCAATACATCCAGAATAATAAAGTCCATAATGCCTTGCCTGACTATCTCAAGTCCCTTTTCACCATTTGCAGACTTTATCACATCATATCCCAGTTCATGCAGGTGTTTTTCCAGCATATCAGATATTTCCCTATCGTCTTCAACTATAAGGATCTGTTTTTTCAGGTATGAGTTTTCAAACATAATATGAGTTATTAATAAACAAGAAATTGGAATAATAAAATAGTTCAGCCATATTAGAGATTTTAAATGGAAATAGACATTTGGGTTATTTAAACATCTTCCCCTGAATTATATTTCCGGATTCAGGTAAAACAGCTGTTCATCTCCTCGCGTTACTATGCCATTTTTCTTATTAACTAAACTAAAGGTAGATTTATATCAGGCTATGAAATGTGTGCTGTATCACATTTCCAGACTTTATAAATAAAATGTCAGGAAAAAGACATTTGTATTGCATACTAAAAAGTATGATAGATTTCTTCCTTTCAGCCAAATTTATGTGCCTGGTATAATATTAAATAGATAATTCTTTTCTTTATAACCCGTTACAACCCGGTTGAAGTCAGAATTTTAAACCTGCAAAAATAAACCGGCATAGTGTGCTTATATTTTGAAAACAGTCCTTTCATTGTACAGTAGACAGTTATCTTGTCAATATCCTGTTCACTGAATTTCCTTAAGTTATTAAGGAATAGTCTTCTTTAAAAAATATATAATAATTCAATGTTATTTTGAGAATCAGGAATACCGCAGGGAAATTCAATCCGGTGGTTCCGTAAAATTTATTTTGTCCAGATCACATCCTTTGAGTTCCCATGACAACTGTTGCAGCGCCCGGTGGTAACGGCGGATAACATGTATTTGCTTAATTCATCCCCTTGAACAACGGGATATAAACCATTTCCAAAATCAATCTGCTCCGTGCTGTAGAAATTCCCCAGCAGGTCAACCTCCACAGAATATATTAATTCACCCGCTCCATTTGGTTCTGAATACAATTTTAACGTTGCCCCAGGGTATGTGTTTGTCAATGTGCTGTCATATACAGTCCCTGCAATTTGAAACCAATATTCACCGGATCCGCCATAATAGTGACAATTCATACAATCTTCACCGGCCCTATGGCTCTCTTTTCCATCAGAATAACTGATCTTTATTTCATCCTCGTCCCCTTCATCCTCACAAGCGGTAAATATACTTGAGCCGATTAACAGAAAAATAATGGGTATGATTTTTCGTACATTCATAATCTATAAATCAATCTTTTTATAACAATCTATTCATAAAACGCTGGTCCAAATATCTTTTATATTAGGAAAGACTTCAACAATTTTTCATAGAATGTTCAATACATTCTTCAATGCATGTTAAAAATCAGTATCCTCTGTTGTGATTTCACCGGTGATCTTTCCAGGATTACAGGATTTCGACTATTTGCCGTGCCGTATAATTATCAGCCCTCCATTTTCTTTGCTATATGTGCCAACACCTCATTAAATTCTTTTTCAGGGCTGAATTCAACGAATTTAAGGTTTTCCTCAACGATACCGGTATGGTCAGACTGCCAATAATAGACATCCCCTTTCACATCCTTTCGCTCCTCATAGGATAGATTAATGGAAAGAACCGAAATGAAAACAACTATTACTCGCATTATTATCAATTTATATTTATAATATTTAATTTATGAACTGAACTAACATTGGTTTAAAGTATCACAAATCTATTTACATATAATTTTCTAACTTTTATAATATCAAAAGTTGGTCTCCAAGATATTTCTATTCCATATTTATTAAAAATTGAATCAATTTTAGGTTGGTATGATTTTATAAAATCGAATGTATGAATATGTGTGCCTTGCCATCTTTTTTGCCAACAATTCTCAAAATACTTAGTTGGATCAGTTAAAATCATTATATCTCTCAGTAATCCAGCGAAATTATCATCTGAGACAATATCTAATTCAGTATGTGTAAGGTATCTTTCAATAAAATCTTTTGGAATTATGTTATCTAATTCTTGTAGATCGTTAATTCCAAATTTTTGAAGACGCACAGCTGAAGCAAGAAATTTCAGATCATGGAAGGAGATATAAGAGGAAGATCAATGTCTTCCTCTGTTACTACTGCTTGATTTTTCCGAACGTCCTGAATTTGAACTATTGGATCGGCTGGAGGATCGTTGGATACTAGATCTATTGCCGGTCGATTTACTTGTATTTGAGTTTCCTGGGGAGATACGAGTACCTGAATTCCCTGAAGTTCTATCATACGATTTCCGTGAGTTTGAGCCTCCTGAAGGATAACTGAGATTTGAATTACTCGTTGATCTTTTTTGCGACCCTTGAATGTTAGCATTTCCATACGATCGACCAGATGAGCGCTGAACGTTAGCACTACCGTTTGATTGACGATTATTAGCCCCACTATTCGATCTTGCATCAGAGCTCTGGATACTTGAATTGCCTGACGACCTTCTCATATTAGTATTACCTGAAGGTCTTCCCGTAGATTGTTGAGTAATTGAGCTTGATTCAGATCTTCGCAAATTAGGATTGCCATTTGATCTTTCAATGCTTCGACTGGCATTGTAATTGTCGGAGTATCGTTGACTGTTACGACTTGAACTTTGAATGGTGTTTCCACTTTCACGTCTTACTGATGATCGACTCTGATTGATATTGCTGCTAGAGGAAGATCTCGAACTGATACGTGCATTGGCATCTGATATGATCCGGCCATCAGAATTATATCTTACAGCATTCGCTCGGCGACTACTATAGCGGCTCTCACGTGGTTGATAATTTCCTTCCCGGTCAATATATGTTGACCTATATTCATTAATTCTATGATGATGTCTATTATGAGCGATCATAGAAGTCGTTCTATATGGCCAGTACATTCTATGAGCGTAGATTACTCTGTGTGTAAAGCATACAGAATAATGCCATCTGTAAGGTCTCCAGAATGTATAGTAGTCGTAATATACTACAGGTCTCCATGGACTCCACCAATACGGTCTGTAGCTCCATCCCCATGGTGATACCCATACATTGTAATATGGCCCGTATATATATCTTACCAACGGCCACGACCAGACATTCACAACTACCCTTGATGTATTGACACCGGCGTATGTTCTTACCTCTGTTGTTGGTTCAATAATTGTTTCAACGCCATAAATATCGGCATCCCCGGTAATTTGCAGGATTGCCCTCCCATCTGCTAGTTTTTCCAGGGTAATGACGGCGATATCCTGACTTTCTATTTCTGATATAGCGGCTTGTAAAACAAAGGCATGTACATTCCCCTCATACATATCGATGATCCTGATATAGTCAATATATCCATCCCCGTTCAGATCCAGATTATTGACTCTCGCATCCGGATCATTGAGCATTCTTTCAAATTCTTCCGGTGATGCTGATTTTTTAAATATCTCCAGCGCTCCTTCAAGGCTGAAGTTATCACCCGGAACTTCCCACTGTTGCTGTCCCTTCACTGTCATCCATCCCAACATTAGGATGAAAAGAAAGGTAATCCGATTTATTAGTAGCGTTTTCATGGCTTTACCTTAATTAGTTTATATAGATAGTGCAAACAGCGGGCCAAAAGTATATAAAGCTGTATTAACCTGTTTATTAAGGGTTTTGAGTTCCCGATTGGGCGTATCTCTCGACGAATACACACATAATCTGACCAGATTAAAACTTAATTATACAGATCTAAAGCAGAGGAATGATTGTGAAAAGGAAAGATATTCAATCTTGCCACTTTCGATGCAAAATGTATCCGATGTTATAAATCGACTCTTTACAATAGCAGGGTACAAATAAGCTACAGAATTAGTTAATAACTATAAAGTTGAGCCCTGTTTACTGAAATCCTAAACATTCACATTCCCTCTGTTGGACTCGTCCCCAATTTAATGCATTCTTACAAAAGGGAACTTGTGGGATCTTCCTGAAAATTTTACAATAACATTCCATACAATATGATGTTGAAAGTGAATTTTTTAAAATAATGAATATTCTGAAATAAAAGACTTAAATCAGACAGTATTCAGAACAAAACAGTTTCACTTACAAGAGAAGTGAAACTGAATATTTAACTGAAGGTAGCAGGCACAAGTATTACAATACCCTAATATTTTTACTTGACGCCCGAACCTTTGTTTTGATTTTAAAGTGAGATAAAAATGACTAAATTTGATTTTAGTCAGGATAGGATTTAATTATCAAGCCCAAAGCTAACCTTATATACAATTAACATAGCATGGCACTTCTATTTACTTATTTGTTTCTTGCTTTATTTATCTCCTTTCTATGTTCAATAATGGAGTCAGTATTGCTTTCCACGCCCCATCCATTCCTATTGGTCAAACAAGAAGAAGGAAAAAGTTGGGCGAAAGTTTTTATCGATTTAAAAACCAAAATAGATCGGCCATTATCAGCCATTTTATCATTAAATACTGTTGCACACACCGTTGGAGCGGCTGGAGTTGGCGCTCAGGTTGTTAAGGTATATGGTGAAGCAGCTTTCGGAATAGCTTCAGCTATATTGACTATCCTTATTTTAATAATCACGGAGATCATCCCCAAAACCCTTGGAGCACTTTATTGGAGAAATTTAGCCGGATCATCCTCGTATTTGATTAAAATCACAATTTTCATTACGTATCCACTTGTGGTGTTTTCATCTGCCATTACGAAATTATTGGCAAAAAGCAAGAAGGAACAGACTACCAGCAGAGAAGAAATTGCAGCATTGGCGGGCATAGGAACAGATGAAGGAGTTTTATTGAAGTATGAATCTGAAATCCTGCAGAATTTGCTTAAATTAAAAAACGTAAAAGCTAAAGAAATTATGACTCCAAGGGTCGTAGTTGCAGTAGCAGATGAAAATTTGAAATTAAGTGAATTTTTAAAAAGTAAGGACTACCTGACATTCTCACGAATTCCAGTCTATTCAGGCAATGAAGAAAATATAACCGGATATGTAATTAGAGAAACAGTATTTGAAAACCTGGCAGAAGACAAACACGATTTGCAATTAAAAGATGTCAAAAGAAAGATCATCGTAGTTCCTAATGGCGTTACACTATTTTCGATCTGGGAGAAACTTCTTGATAATAATGAACATATTGCGCTCATTGTAGATGAATATGGCGGATTAGATGGTATTGTTACACTAGAAGATATAATTGAAACCTTATTGGGGCTTGAAATTATAGATGAAAAAGATACTGTTCCCGATATGCAGGAATATGCCAGAAAAAGATGGAAAAGAAGACAAGCTAAATACAATTTGCTGGACGGGTTAGATAATTTGGGATAGATTCTAAAGAATATTCCAATGCCCGTCTTTGAAACAAAATGATTACAGAGACATAAACGGATATGTAGCAGGAAAGCATTCTGCCATGCATAATTGATGAACCAGGATGCATAAAAGGAATTATTTCACCGCTACTTTTATTATATTGAATATTAATTGGATGATCAAAAATGAATTATTTTCAAAAGCCTGTAAATTTTTCTATATTTAATTGACCAAACATTGATTAGCAAGCCTACCTCTGGAATTTTGCCGTGATGATATAAAGAATAGAAATGGAAAAAAATATCCTTTATTATGGGCGAAAAGAAGATCTGGATGAGAAAATAAAGCTTCGTGCTGGACAGCTTGAGTTGATCTATGAAAAAGGATTCATTCGCTACATTAAGCTGGGGAAGCATGAAGTGCTTAGAATGATCAATCATTTAATCAGGGATCATAATTGGACTACTATCCCTCTCGAGATAAGAGATGAGAAAATCAATGTTTCAGACCGATCATTTGCTATCAAATATAAGGCCAGAGCGACGCTGAATGATATTGATTTCATTTGGGATTGCCAAATTGAAGGCTTCACAAACAATAGTCTGACTTTCACAATTCAAGGACAGGCTATGTCTGATTTCAAACGGAACAGGATTGGGTTTACTGTATTACACCCCATCAAAGAATGTGCCGGCCAAACCGTTAAGATAACTCATGCTGATGGTAAATCTGAAATGTATCTCTTTCCTGAATTAATAAGTCCTGATCAGCCTTTTATTGATATTAAAAGCATGGAGTGGTCACTGAATAACAACAAGGTATTTCTGGAATTTAAAGGGGATATCTTTGAAACAGAAGATCAACGAAACTGGATTGATGAATCCTATAAGACCTATTGCACGCCTTTGGCGTTACCCTATCCTGTAGAAGTGAAAAAAGGAGATAGGGTTAAGCAGGAGATCAACTTGAGAGTAGAAGGTAGAATTAAATCAACAAAAGTTGAAGACCAGCCCCAAACTGCTACCATCGATACCAATCAGTATTCTCTACCCAAGATCGGAATCTGCCAATCGACTGAAGTTATAAACTTACCGGATGATCAAATTGATCATTTGAGGAAAATACCTTTTGACCATTACCAGGTCGATTTAAAGTTGTATAAAGAAGGGTGGCAAGAGGACTGGGATCGAATTAAAAAGGAGTCAGAAACACTAAATCTCCCCTTAGAATTAAATTTATTTTTTGACGATATAAAGAATGAAATGGTATCATTCATATCTATTTTGGAAGATGGTTTGCCTAATATATTGCAGTTGAATTTATTCAATAAAAGTACACTTGTTACGCAAGATGAGTTAGTGGATAAATTTTTACCAGTTTTAAAGGATGTCTTCCCAAAGGCTGAATTCGGAGCAGGCACTAATGCGTTTTTCACCCAATTGAACCGGAATCGACTTCCTTCTACGGATCTTGATTATCTTGTCTATTCTATAAACCCTCAGGTTCACACCTTTGACAATGATTCACTTGTCGAAACTACATTTTCAGTGCCATACACAATAAAAACGGTCAGGGAATTTTCAGAAAATAAACCTGTGAATATATCACCCGTTACTTTTAAAATGCGTTGGAATCCCGACGCAACAGGAGAAATCCTCCCCGATTACAATCAATTCCCGGATAATGTTGATCCACGTCAAATGTCACTTTTCGGAGCCAATTGGGTGGTAGGTTTTTTGAATAATATTTTACCGGAAGAACCAAGAACCATTTCATTTTTTGAGACAGTTGGTATGAAAGGTATTATTCAATCTATGTCTCCCTTATTCCCGGATCAGTTCCTGGCACCTCCAGGTATGATATATCCAATATATTTCATTTTCAAGATCATCCTGGAAAACAAAACAGCTCAATTTTTTAAAGTCCAATCATCACATCCCGGCCATTTTAGTGGTTTAGCATGGGGAAATAATCAACCAAGCACACTCATGCTGGTTAATTATCAACCCAATCCAATAAGGATACAATTGCCGGATCCATTTAAGAATGGGACCGTATTAACAATCGATGAAAGTAACTTCGGAGTATTTATGTTTGATCCTGAACTATTTGACTCAGAAGATTCGAAAAGAGTAGACTCAGATGTTAATTTATTACCTTTTGGAATAGCAATTGTAAAAAATGAATAGAATCGAAATGCTTCATCGAAGAAATTGATCCAAAAAAATTAAGGTCAAAGGTGGATATTCTTTAAAATCAGGGATCAGTAGCTCATTCCAATCCATTTTCGGATCAATAAAATAGTTGAATTAAATATATGAATTTATTATTTCTCCAATATTCTAAGAATTATCTCGTATTTTTGTAGGATATACAAAATAAAATTAAGCAATTGTTTATGAGTTTGAAGCATATTTATTGGCCAATATTTTTATTTATTATCCTTTATCACTTAGTGGTTTTGATAGGTGCCCCGTTTTATTTCTACTATACCCCTCCATCATGGGCTATGGTAGCAGTTTCGATTGTGATCTTTTCATTAACAGGGATCAGTATTACTGCCGGATATCACCGGCTTTATTCACACCGCGCTTATAAGACCAGTAAATTTATCGAAGTCCCCCTGATCTTCCTGGGAACTATGGCCGGCCAGGGAAGTATTCTCAGATGGGCGAATGATCACCGGCTTCACCATAAACATGTTGATACAGATCTTGACCCTTATTCGATCAAGAAAGGATTCTGGCATGCGCATATACTGTGGCTGTTTGAAAAACGGGATCCTATCATTCCCGGTCTGGTTGCGGATCTTACAAAAAATAAACTGATTGTGTTTCAGGACAGATTTTATAATATTTTATTTTTCCTTACAAATGCGCTGGTTTCTCTGGCCGTTGGATGGTGGCTGAATGACTTTATTGGTGCTTTCTTCCTTGTATGGTGGGTACGTTTGTTTGCTGTTCATCATAGCACCTGGTTTATAAACTCACTGGCCCATACATGGGGATCTAAAAGCTATTATAAGGAGCTGTCAGCCGTTGACAATTATCTGATCTCCTTATTGACTTTTGGTGAAGGATACCATAATTATCATCATTACTTTGCTTCCGATTATAGAAACGGCATCAGATGGTACCATTTTGATCCAACCAAATGGTTGATCTGGACGCTCCATAAAACCGGACTGGCGAATAATCTCAAAAGATTTGATGAATTCCGGATCAAGAAGCAGATCCTGAAAAATGATAAAACATTATTAAGTGATCGCCTGGTTCATTTAACTCATGTCAAAAAAGAAGAGCTTGAGATGAAAATAAAAGAAACATTTGATTCAATTTCGTTGAAAATGACAGAGATCAGGCGATTGAAGGAAAAATATCTTCAATTCAAGAATCAAGATACATCTGGAAAGATGATAGATGACTTGAAATATGAGATCAATAAAATGCAGGCGAAACTTTCCAAAGATATCAAGGCCTGGCAGGATCTATTCAACGGCATAATGAAATTACAGCCCATTCCGGTACGGAACACCAGAAGATAAGGGCTTATATAATCGAGTCATGTTCGTGTGATCTTTTTCATCCAACGCCAGTGTGTAATAAATAGGATAGTACAGATTACCATTAATATCCCACCGATCATCACATTACGCATTGAATTATGGCGTGAAGATTGGATCTTATCATTTTTAGCCGCCTCAAACATTCCTTTTAATGTTGCATCATCAGGGATATATGAGGCCTGACCCGCTCCCTCCCCTTTCGGAATGGATCTTAAAATATCCATTTTGTAATTCTCAAAAGATGCAAGACTTGGTGCTTCAGGGGGCGTCCATCCGGCGTGTAATGGATCTCCCAGATCAAGGATTGCATTTACCAATGTACTAACAGATATTAGAAAAGTAATGACAGCCGTAAGGCAAACGGCATAGCCATAAATTTGAGCACCGACTTTTTGCGATTTCTCCATTATTTTAAGTTTGGTGTGAATAATAACATTTAAAAAGTCTTGAATTCGTACTAAAAAGAATCTTCTTATATCCAGGTCAACAACAGAT
>Ga0316190_10004258_pt1 | contig 10407 bp, 8 predicted proteins | sample Eddworburrow2_MG_FD_204929 | JGI IMG/M metagenome (GOLD analysis project Ga0316190, IMG submission 204929) | Coastal sediment microbial communities from Maine, United States - Eddy worm burrow 2 | ecosystem: Environmental > Aquatic > Marine > Coastal > Sediment | place: USA: Maine | collected... | reverse complement strand
TTGGAATTTCTTTTATTCCCGCTACAGTATAATGTAAAAAAATTGACATCATTTTTTTCACTGGAAAATTTCTGACAGGCCGGCACAAGAAACTTCTCAATCTTTTCCTTATCTAAGCACCTGTAAAATAACAACAACTCCTTTTAAAAAGAATAAATCTTCCAATGGCACATTAATTGCCATTGGAAAGTAAACTTTCCTTTGTTATGCTTTTAATAACAATTCATTAGAAAGTGCTTTCCAATATGCCAGGATTTGATAACAACCTATTTTTTTGATGTGACAGTGAGGAAAACATGACCACTATAGAATGGAAAGACAGCTTCAACGTCAATATTGAGACAATTGACTCTCAACATAAAATTTTGATAAGGGTCTTTAATGATCTCGGTAATGCCATGGAAGAAGGCAAAGGTAAAGAAGTTGTAAAAGACACCTTAAACCGACTTGTTGACTACACCCAATTTCATTTTTCTGCGGAAGAAGAGTTAATGGCTCAATATGAATATCCTGAATATGGGCCCCACAAAAGAGCCCACGATGACCTTAAAAAGAAGGTCATCGCCCTTAATGAAAGGCGCAATGATGAAGGTTTTGTTTTAAGACTGGAAATAATCTACTTCCTTAAAAACTGGCTTCAGAGTCATATCCTGGAAACGGATAAAAGACTGGGTGCCTGGTTAAACAGACAAATGAAAGAAGGAATTTAAGTAAGAAACCTTTTTAAAAGCCGCCCCCTACCCCCATTTATGCTATCATTGTACGAAAAAACCCATCCCACTAAATGGAGATCCCCATGCCATGTGAAGACAGCGCCTCAGAAATATCTATCACCATCGATAAGAAGGAAAGACTCCTTTCCTACGAATATGAAAAAATGACCTGCGGCAAGAATGTCGGTATCGATAAACGCTACCAAAGGTTCTGTCTCGGTAAAATCATTGACCATCTTTCCGAAATAACTTTTGAAGAGGCAAAAAAAGCGTGCCCTGTTGAAAATGAGGAAGATGAATTCCTGCTTTACCTGGAGTGGAAAGCCGTCGGTGAGGCATTAAGAGAATATCTGGGAAAAGAGAGGAGCCCCGACTCAGACAGGTACAAAATCGCCGAAATTATTGCTGAAAGTGATTGTACTATCTTGAGGATGATTATCCAGCCACCGGACAACATGCCTGAAATTATTCCCTGCGGAGAAACGATAGGGCACTAAAGCTGCCAATCGGGAACATAGCTCCACTCAAAGCGTCCATTTGAATCTTTAAGCCACTTTTTAAAAGCCCTTTCTTTTAGTGGTTTGCTGATAAAGTAGCCCTGAGCAATATTACACCCCATATCGGCCAGTTTACTTAAAGACTCCCTGTCTTCCACCCCTTCAGCAACGACCTGCAAGCCAAGATTTTTTCCAAGATCAATAGTAGAGCGAACAATGATAATATCATTATTGTTATGGCTCATACCCATAACAAAACCTTTATCAATTTTAAGTTCATCGACAGGAAGACTGCTCAAATAGGCAAGGGACGAATATCCCTTGCCAAAATCATCGATTGAAATAGACATTCCCATGCCTTTAAGCTTCATAAGCATTTCAGAAGCATAGAGAGGGTCGTTCATAATTGCATTTTCCGTGATTTCAAAGTTGATCATGTGGGGATTTATACGGGTTTCCTTAATGAGCTCTTCCAGTTGATCGGGAAAGTTGGCGTCATGAATATTACGGACAGATAAATTAATGGAAAGATGAAGGTGAATATCTTCATTTTCCCACTTTTTTAGCTGACTCATAGCCTCCTTGAGTACCCAGTAAGTAAGCGAATGTATGACACCTGTATTTTCCGCCAGTGGGATAAAGTCATCGGGAGGAATGAGTCCTCTTTCAGGGTGCTGCCACCTTAGAAGTGCCTCGACAGCACTAACCTTGCCTGATTTTATATCTATTTTGGGTTGATACATGAGATAGAGTTCATTCGCGTTAATCGCTGACCTTAGATCCGTCATTAGGGTGAGTCGTTCTTTGCTGAAGGGATCTCGCTCCGGATCGTAGATGGCATAGAGCACATTATCCTGTTTTGCCAGGCGGTTAGCCACATCGGCACGCTGAATAAGTGTTTCCGCATCAAGTCCGTGCTCCGGAGAAAAAGCGGCCCCCAGGCTGATCTCAATGGTAAGGCTGAAATTCTCGATGATAAAAGGATGGTCAAAGCAGTGCGTAATCTTTTTAATGATTGAACTCAATAAATCGCGGTCGATAGAAGGAAGTAAGATACCAAGACTTTCCGTACTCAAACGGGCAAGAGTATCCGTTTCACGGAATTCTTTTTTAAGCCTTGCTCCAATCTGCTGAAGTAAATAATCACCATTACGGTGCCCTAATGTATCGTTAATCTCATGAAGCCTTAGTACATCGATAACGATAAGACCGAGAGACTCCTTACGGCGCTTGCATACCTTTATGGTATGTTCTATCCTGTTGTGCAGCAGGTTTCTATTGGGCAGGTTTGTCAAGGTATCATGAAGAGCCATATGTTCAAGTTCCTGAATATGATCAGCCTGCATTGCGTACCGTCTTTGCGATTCCTGGAGCAGCCTTTCCTGGGAGACCTTCATTTTCTTTTCCGCGCCCGCAGCGATGGCATAAAAAAAGAGGATCAAAAGACCGGCCAGAGTAAGACCTGTAGCAGCATTAACCATGGTGGCATATTTTGCTGTCATATTTTTTTCCGTTACATCATGAAGAACAAGGAGTTTTCCAACTCGTCTTTGACCTGCATCATGAAGAGGTATGAAGGTGGCGATTAAACTTCTTTCCCTGATTGTAAAAGTCAGATCTTTTTTTAAGGTATTTTTTTCCCATTGACCAAACTTTCCCGATATCTGCTCAATATCACTATTGATTGAACGGTTTATGATTGCATAGGAGCTCAAGAGATCCCACTTTCCAAGACGTCCCATCATCTGCATTCCCAGCTCCCAGTTTTTCCGTGTCAGGAATTCCTTGTCAATGAGAACATAGATTTCCGTCTCCGTAATTTCCTGGATAAGTTCTATAATATGCTCTATCTCTTCTCCCAGTTCGATGTACCCGACCAGTTCATTTTCGTAATACCAGGGAGCTACGACCCGCAAAGTAAACGTACCCAGTGGCCCCAGCTCAATGCCATAGGCAGTATCATCATTTTTTTCAGCTTCAATGGCCGTATACCGGTCGATAAGGTCACCATTTTTTTCGGGCTTATGAAGCCTGATAAAGTTGATCCGGTTCTCATTGTGAAAATAGAAGTGGGTAACCCTGTGCTCGCCACTCATCCGCTTGAAGTGAGGCATTACCTTATCAATTATTGCCTGCCTGTCCTTCTTTTTTAAAGCCAGTCGAAGAGAATCATCATGTTCCAGAAATTCAATGACTTCATGCATGAAATCCTTATCATTAATCAGGGTCTGCTTGAAGATGCGCTCAACGGTCTCTGTCATACTACGGGCAACCTCATTAACACCTTTTAAATGGTAGTAACGAAGAGTCAGCATGAAAACGACAATAAATATTGCTGCTGAAATACAGAGAGGAAGGAGAATCCTTACTTTCAGGTTCGGTATATTATAGTAGTGATCAGTCGTGTTTTCTTTGGAATCCATAAATCAGATAATTTCCAATAAGATAAATCCAACTTATAAAGATATAAAATCTATATTTCCATTTCACTTATTCATAGTATCATGATTGAGCAACAATGAAAAAGAGTTTATACTTTGAGCGGTTACAGGAAATCTTAAAACGGCAAGCAAATATTTACACTTTAACGATGGAATATATTAACAAGCAACGAACAAGCCATAATAAGGTGAGACTTAAATAAATATGCCTATTTGACTTCAAAAGTCACCTGCTTCACCCTCTAAATAATGGAGGGGCCATGGTTTTAACTGTCAAAAAGAAGGATAAGATATGCTATCGCGTCTTGCTATAGCCGTAAAACAGGATATGTTTCCAGGAAGAGAAGAAAATCAACCACCCCCTTGCAAGCAGCAAGGTGTGTGAGGGGAGACCAGTTTTCCACTTTATCGCAACAAATTGCGGGAAATGAAGCCGCCAGGGATTTAGGTTTCATGCAAAGAAAGCTGTCAGGCAATTACGGATCTGCTTTAACTATATCTCAAATTCCCAGCCTTCTCGCGCCAGATGGCTGTTAGGAAACAGCTTTTTGGCAGGTTCAAGAATCTCCTTTTCCAGAAAATCGTCTGAATGCATGGGGTCATGGTGAAACATATGCAATTCCTTTACATTTGCGGCCTTTGCTACTTTAATTCCCTCTTCATAGGTAGAGTGCCCCCATCCGATCCTTTTCTTGTTTTTATATTCATCAGGCGTAAAGTTGCAATCGTAGATAAGTACGTCGGCATCATTGGCAAGCTCTACAAGGCGCCAGTCAAGAACGGAATAGTGCTCCGTATCGGTAGCGTAGACGAGACTTTTACCACCTTCATCAATTCTGTAGGCATACACTCCACCGGGGTGCTGGAGCTTCCTGTTAGTTATTGTAGCGCTGCCGATATCGATAGATTCACCGTCTTTAAGGTCAAAGAAACTGAAAGTAGCCGGCATTTCACCAAACTCTACGGGAAAGTTGAGAGACTGCTGTTGATGGGCAAGAACATCTTCAAGTGTTGTATGTACGGTGGGAGAACCGTAAAAGTCGAATTTATTTCCTTTTATATAGGCAGGCAAAAAGAAAGGAATCCCCTGGATATGATCCCAATGAACATGGCTGAAGAAAAAACTGCAACGACCACTCCCACTGAGAAAACCATTATTCATAAGATCCAGACCGAGCATCCGGATTCCTGACCCGGCATCGAGAATAATCAGATCATCACCGATACAGACACTGACACATGAAGTATTCCCACCGTATTTAACGGTTGTCGGCCCCGGTGTCGGTATGGACCCCCTCGTTCCATAATATTTGACCTTCATCCCCTAACCTCCCTTCATGATCATCTATCTAAATATGTGATAAAGCTCTTATCTACCTTGGTTCCGTCTCTATGGCAAGTCTTGTTACTCCGGATAATTTTGCCATGTCCATGACAGACACAACTACGCCATGCGAAGTTTCTTCATCTGCACTTATAATAACTGTCGATTCCTTACTTGTTTTAGCCATTTCATCAAACATGACTTTTAACACATCCATGTCGACTTTTTTATCTTCTACGTAGATTTCACGATCTCTTGATATAATAACAATAATCTTCTTTTTCTCCATTTTTATCTCTTCTGCCGAAGATTTGGGAAGATTAATATTTATACCCGGATTAATAATAAATGTGGTAGAAAGCATGAAAAAGATCAACAACAGAAAAACGACATCAATAAGAGGCGTTATATCCGGGGGAACGATTGCTCTTTGTTTTCTCTTAAACTGCATCCCAATAAGTCCCTTTTAAAAAATCCGAAAATACATTTCCATATCTACCGTTAAGCCTGCGGATCAGGAGTGGCAGCTATTCTACTTGCTGCACTTGTTCTTCCCTTAAGATAATCCTCGTCTTCACCCTTTAATAGTTCAACAACATCCGTCGAAAATTCCTCCATCTCTATGACAAGGATATCTGCCTTGCTTAAAAGGAACTTGTACCCCACAAATGTCGGGATGGCAACAGTCAACCCCGATGCTGTAGTTATAAGTGCTTCCGAAATACCACCGGCAAGAACAGCGGGATCTCCCACGCCAACAGCAGAAATAACATTAAATGCTTTTATCATTCCTGAAACAGTCCCCAAAAGACCGAGAAGGGGAGTAATATTGGCAACAGTACCCATTATTCCTGTGTACTTATCGAGAAAGGCCACTTCTCTTCTGCCTACCTCTTCGATAACTTCTTTAACGGCCTCTCTCGGTCTGCCATAGTTCTTTATTCCCACTCTCAAAATACGGGCTAAGGAAGAACCATTTGCATTACATAGTTCAAGGGCTTCATCTATTTTATGCTCAAGAACAAGAGCCTTTGTTTCTTCAAAAAGATTTATGGGAATAATCTTTTCCCGCTTTAGTGCCAGCAATCTTTCAACAAAAACTGCAAATCCGATTAAAGAACAGATGATAATCGGGATCATTACAATGCCACCTTTTGAAAGGAAAGCCATTGACTCAGCAATATAAGTTATCATTAATGTAGTTCTCCTCTGAATTTGAAAACAGTATAAACAGGAAAACAGATTCAATGCAAGTGAAAGAATCTGATATTTCAAGCAAAAATACCATTTTTATTCACGTAAAACAAAATAAATGAAACTTTTATTCCTTCTCATTGACAAAGATTGCATCTATGCTTACTTTTACATAAGAGCTTTTGGTTAAATTAAAGGGAAAAATGATTTTCAAAAAGGTAAGCACTTACATAAGGCAGGAAAAAATGATTTCTGCCGGTGAAAAAATTGTTACAGCCCTGTCAGGCGGTATCGATTCAATGGTAATGCTCGATCTTTTGCTACGTTATCAGAAAGAAAATGGCGGCAGCCTCGTTATTGCTCATTTAAATCACGGTCTTAGAGGGAAAGAATCAGATCGTGATGAAGACTTTGTAAAAAGTACGGCAAGCCATTTAAATGTAGAATGTTATTCTAAAAAAATAGACCTTAAGAATCCTGCAGGTAACCAGTCCAACAATTTACAGGAAGCAGCCCGAAATGAGAGATACGCTTTTTTCGAGAGTGTTGCGGACAGAGTTAAGGGAGACAAGGTGGCCCTTGGTCATAACGCCGATGACCAGGCAGAAACAACGCTTATGCGAATCATCAGAGGGAGTGGAATAAACGGCTTGGGGGGAATTCCGCCTGCAAGAGGAAAGATCATCAGACCCATTCTTGGTTTATCGAGAGAAGAAATAGAAGATTATGCATCAAGGAAGAGCATCCCTTATGTGCAAGACAGCTCGAATCTCAACAAAAAATACCTGAGAAACCGCATCCGGCACGAATTGATACCTGCTCTTAGAAATTACAATCCCAATATAAGCAGAGAGCTGAGTATGTTAACTCATATATGCAGGGACGTTGAATCCTATCTGAACACTATGGCGGTGGAGGCATTTGAAAAGACGATACTCCATGAAATGGATTGGGATGGAGGTATATTTCTCGATCTTTTGATATTTAACCTGCAACCTGCTGCTTTAAGGGGTAAAATAATAAACATGGCCTTTAATAAACTGACCACCGACTCTACCGGGCTTTACTCAACACATATAGTGGAAGTGGAAGCGCTGGCTAAAAAGGGGGAAAGTGGTTCATCTGTAAATCTTCCGAAAGGCGTCAATGCTTTCATTGAATATGGAAAGCTTGGCTTTTCATTATGGAAAAAAGGGGAAGTGGAACCTTTTTCATATCCACTCAATCTGGAAGGAGAAACCTTTGTGGCTGAACTTGATCTTACTTTTACATCAAAAAAGGTAATGGAAGTTGTCGAAACAGAAAGAAAGAATAAAAATACTATCTACCTCGACATGAATAAAATCAATGCACCTTTAATTTTCAGAAACTTTCAAAATGGAGACAGGATAAGAATAAAAGGGATGAGTGGAAGAAAAAAGCTTAAAGATCTATACATAGATGAAAAGGTACCTGTCAGATTGAGAAGGAAAGTACCTCTACTTACGGCAGGAGACGAAATACTTTGGGCCGTCGGACTTAGACATGGCGGGAATGCCATTGCAGATTGCGGGAGCAAAGACATACTAAAGGTATCTAAAAACTGATTTCTATTGTAAAAACAGGCTTTTTTATGTTATTTTTTATGGCAATATGTACTTATAGAAACTTCAGGAGGAAATAGTGAATAATTTTTCAAAGAATCTCACCCTATGGCTTGTCATGGGGTTAACTTTAATACTACTTTTCAATCTCTTCAGCCAACCCCAGCATCAGGCTCAAGAGACTGTGTTCAGCGACTTCATAATGTCAGTTGAGCAGGGTGATGTGAGTGAGGTAACAATTCAGGGGAGAAACCTTGTAGGAACGTACACCGATGGAAGGGAGTTCTCTTCCTATGCCCCGGATGATCCCGATCTGGTAAGAACACTTAGAGACAAGGGCGTTCGTATCAAGGCTAAACCTTATGAAGAATCTGTGTCGCTTTGGACCATATTCATTTCATGGTTCCCCATGCTGCTTCTTATTGCCGTATGGGTATTCTTCATGAGACAAATGCAATCAGGTGGCGGGAAAGCCATGTCTTTCGGTAAAAGCAGGGCGAAACTCCTTACAGAAGATCAGCAGAAGGTAACATTTAAAGATGTTGCCGGTGTAGAAGAAGCAAAGGTTGAGCTTGAAGAAATAATAGAATTCCTTAAAAACCCGAAAAAATTTACAAAGCTTGGCGGTAAAATCCCCAAGGGCGTTCTTCTTGTAGGTCCTCCGGGAACAGGAAAGACCCTTCTCGCCAAGGCGATTGCAGGAGAAGCAGGCGTTCCATTTTTCACAATCAGTGGTTCAGACTTTGTTGAAATGTTCGTTGGTGTTGGTGCTTCCAGGGTAAGAGATCTTTTTACTCAGGGTAAAAAGAATGCCCCATGCATAATTTTTATCGATGAAATTGATGCCGTCGGCCGTCACAGAGGGGCAGGTCTTGGTGGGGGCCATGACGAGAGAGAACAGACACTTAACCAACTCCTCGTAGAAATGGACGGTTTTGAATCGAATGAAGGCGTTATTCTTATATCTGCCACAAACAGACCCGATGTCCTCGATCCGGCGTTGATGAGGCCGGGAAGATTTGACAGGCAGGTCGTTGTTCCAAGACCGGATGTAAAAGGAAGAGAGAAAATACTTGAAGTTCATACGAGAGAAATACCCCTTGAGGGAGAAATTAATCTTGCCATTATCGCGAGGGGAACACCCGGGTTTTCAGGAGCAGATCTGGCTAACCTGGTCAACGAGGCCGCTCTTCTTGCAGCAAGAAGAGACAGGGATAAAGTCAGTATGGTCGAACTCGATGAGGCAAAAGACAAGGTTCTCATGGGTGTTGAAAGAAAGAGTATGATCATCAGTGAAGAAGAAAAAAAGAGCACTGCCTACCACGAAGCCGGGCACACTTTGGTCGCAAAACTGATTCCCGGATCAGATCCTATTCATAAGGTTTCTATTATTCCAAGAGGTATGGCGCTGGGAATTACACAGCAGTTACCCGTCGATGAAAGGCATACTTATAGCAGAGATGGGCTGCTTGGCAGAATTGCTATTCTCATGGGAGGCAGGGTGGCTGAAGAGATCGTCCTCGATGAACTTTCAACGGGTGCCGGCAATGATATAGAGAGGGCAACTGATCTGGCAAGAAAAATGGTTTGCGAGTGGGGCATGAGTGAAAAGATGGGTCCCCTTGCCTTTGGAAAAAAAGAAGAACAAATATTTCTCGGCAGAGAATTTGCCCAGCATAAGGATTACAGTGAAGCAACTGCCATCAGTATTGATGAAGAAGTTAAACGAATTGTTACTGAAGGTTATGATAGAGCAACAAAGCTTCTCAAGAAAAACATACAATACCTTCATCGCCTTACAGATGAACTACTAATCAAGGAATCCCTTGAAGGAAATGAAGTCGATGAAATAATACAGGGAGCCAAGGCCGAGACCGCCAGAAAAAAGGCATTCTCAAAAGGTAGCGGCAAACCAACCCCCCCTGAACCGGCAGGAGCCATGGCTTAATAATACGGCTGTGCTAACTTAAACCTCTGGGTATTGGACTAAATGGTTACTCAGACAAATAAAGCTCTTTCCTGTATTTATAAAGAACACTTCGGGCTTGATTACGGCAGTGGCATATTGCCGCTGGGGGACAAGACCCACATTATGGGTATTCTTAATGTAACACCTGACTCTTTTTCGGATGGAGGGACTTACCTTGATCCATACAAGGCTGTCGATAAGGTTGCCGAGATGGTTCAGGAGGGAGTTCACCTCATAGATATCGGTGGTGAATCAACAAGGCCTGGGGCTTCTCACGTCCCTGCCGAAGAGGAGTTAAGAAGGATTATTCCTGTCATCGACAGGATTTCCAAAAATATAAATATCCCCATCTCTGTGGATACTTATAAGGCTGAAGTTGCCAGAAGTGCAATAGATGCCGGTGCTCACATAATTAATGACATAAGTGGTCTCCGCTTCGACCCCAAAATGGCCGAAATTGCTGCGAAGGTAGCCTGCCCTGTCATATTGATGCACATCAAGGGGAGACCTGGGAACATGCAGATTAAGCCTCATTATGACTCGCTAATAGACGAGGTTAGGGCGTACCTGGAAGAATCGATAAATATGGCAGAACAAGCAGGTGTTGCCCCTGAGAAGATAATCATAGATCCAGGCATAGGCTTTGGAAAGAGCTTCGATCATAATCTGCAACTAATTAACAGGCT
>Ga0316190_10004257_pt1 | contig 10407 bp, 10 predicted proteins | sample Eddworburrow2_MG_FD_204929 | JGI IMG/M metagenome (GOLD analysis project Ga0316190, IMG submission 204929) | Coastal sediment microbial communities from Maine, United States - Eddy worm burrow 2 | ecosystem: Environmental > Aquatic > Marine > Coastal > Sediment | place: USA: Maine | collected... | reverse complement strand
GTCCGCGCCCCCTGGGCTCGTTGGCTTGCGCTCACAACGGCTGTCTGCACCGTGATTGTTGGTGCATTCGTCGGCGAACTCGATGCGCTCTCGATCACCGCTGCGGTGTTGTCGCTCGTCGCGATAGGGGGACTCGCAGGTCCTTGGCTCAAGATCTGGCTTCGCCAACGCCCGGGGGCGGGAGCGGGGGCCATTACGATCGCGCTCCCCCTCGTCGCGATCGCTGCACTCCCCCTGGCAGGTCTGGCCTCTGTTGAATCCGCAACACCGGCGGCGCTCACCCTTGCATTCGCCGGCCCCGTTCTGGCCTGGGCGTATGCCAGAGGACTCGCCCCGGGGCTGTGGGGACTGCGTCTCGCTGCGCCGGCGCTGGCGCTCGTCGCCGCCATTGCTGCGGGCACGTGGGGGTCAGCAGCCTTCCTTGCCTACGGCACAACGGCAGGGATACTGGCGTGGTCGCCAGCCGCACACGATGCCATGTACCCCGTCCAGGCACCACTCCCGCCGCCTCGAGCGACACCACAATCGAAGGAGGGCCGATGACCGGCTGGATCACGATCCTTGGCGCTGTTGTGGCCGGAATGATCCCCGGGTTGCTGCTCGCCGGACCGATCGGCGGAGCGATCGGTGCAACGGTCGGCGCCGTGATGGGTGTCGTCGCGGAACGTGCCGGCGTTCGAACCGTTGTCGCCCTGGCCGTGACCACCGGAACGGCCACCGGCGTGTTCATTGGAGCCTCTATTGCGAGTGTTTTGTGTTATCCGTCGACGTGTCTCTGGATCGAGATTATCGCCGGGTTTGTCACCGGAATCGGCGCCCTCATCGGTGTCGGCATGATCGCAGCCCTCACGACGCGGTCCTTTGATGAGTATCAAGCGGCCGTCGCGGCCAATCGCCCGCCCCCGACCACAGGCTGCACCCCGAAAAGCGAAGACCCGGAGTGCTGAAGAGAGTCGAGACGCCAGACACGAGATCGGAGACACGAGACGCGGTCCGTCCGGTGATGTCTCGTGTCTGGCGTCTCGACTCCTGCTACGGCCTCCCGAAGATCAACACCACGTTGTGGCCACCGAAACCGAACGAGTTGCTCATGGCGTATTCCACGTCAACCTCTCGGGCCTCATTCGGGACGTAGTCGAGGTCGCATTCAGGATCCGGGTGCTTGAGGTTGATGGTCGGCGGCACCACACCGTCACGAATCGCGAGCACGCTGGCCACCGCTTCGAACGCACCTGCTCCACCGAGCAGGTGTCCGCTCATCGACTTGGTCGACGAGATCGGCATCTCGTAGGCGTGGTCGCCGAATACCGCCTTGATGGCCATCGTCTCGGTTGCATCATTGGCAGCGGTTGATGTTCCGTGCGCGTTGATGTACGAGATTCGATCAGGAGCGAGGGACGCATCGTCGAGCGCCGCCTGCATGGCGCGGATCGCTCCACCCCCGCCGGGTCTTGGCAGCGTCACGTGATAGCCGTCAGATGACATGCCGTAGCCGAGCAACTCTGCGTAGATGTGTGCACCGCGCGCCAGAGCGTGCTCCCGCTCCTCGAGGACGAGGGCTGCGCCGCCTTCGGCCATCACGAAGCCGTCTCTCTCGGCGTCGAACGGACGACTCGCCCCTTGCGGATCATCGTTGCGTGTGCTCAATGCCCTCGCCTGGGCGAACCCCCCCAGCGCAAAACGGGTGATCGAGGCGTCTGACCCCCCGGCGAGCATCACATCGGCGGCACCGCGCTGGATGATCGCCGCACCGTCTCCGATGGCGTTGGCGGATGCAGCACAGGCTGTGACGATGGTGGTGTTCGGCCCGTAGAGATTGAAGTCGATCGAGGCCTGCCCACCTGCCATGTTGGCGATGACCTTCGGGATGCCGAACGGGCTCAGCCGATGCGGACCGACCTCGAGCAGCGTTGTCAGTTCTTCTTCGAACGTGTCGACGCCGCCGATCCCGGTTCCAACCACGACACCGGAGCGGAAGGCATCCGGATCGTCCTCTCCGTACGAGATTCCTGCGTCGGCGAGCGCCTGCTGGCCGGCGACCACAAAGTATTGGGCATATCTATCCATGCGCCTCGCTTGACGGCGCGGGATGTAGGCCTCGACATCGAAATCGGTGACTTCACCTGCAATACGTGACGAGATGTCCGATGCGTCGATCTGAGTGATCGGCCCAACACCGGACGTCCCGCTCAGCAGGCCCTGCCACGTGGACTCAACGTCATCTCCAATGGGATTGATCGTGCCGAGACCGGTGACAACGACGCGGCGGTCGTTCATGATTCCCCCTCAGGCGTTGAGCTTCAGCTCCACGAGATCGACGGCTTCCCCAACCGTCGTGATTTGCTCGGCTTCCTCGTCCGGGATCTTCACGCCGAAGTTGTCCTCGAGCGCCATCAGCAGTTCGACAACACCAAGCGAGTCGACGTCCAGGTCCTCTTCGAACTTGGCATCGGTCGTGATGTCGTCACGCTCAATTCCGAGCTCGTCAACGAGCAAGTCGGTCAGCTTCGCTTCGATCTCTGTCCGGTCCATTGGTTGAGCCTCCTTGTGGCCTTCCTACAGGGCCAGCCCGCCGTCGACGACGAGCGTCTGACCCGTTACGTACGCCGCGTCGTCGGAGGCAAGATAGCCCACCGCGGCAGCGATCTCCTCGGGTTTTCCGAGTCGTCCCAGGGCGACTCTCCGAACTACTTCCTCTGCGACGTCCGACCCGAGATGTTCGGTCATGTCGGTCTCGATGAAGCCGGGCGCAACCACGTTGACCGTGATACTGCGGGATCCTATTTCGCGAGCGACCGACTTCGAGAACCCGATGATCGCTGCCTTTGACGCAGCGTAGTTGGCCTGACCGGGGTTTCCTGAGATCCCGGACACCGAACTCACCGAGATGATCCGCCCCCACTTCAGCCGCAGCATGCCCCGCATCGCAGCCCGCGTGCAGAGGTAGACCGACCGGAGGTTGGTCTGGATCACGTCGTCCCAGGCATCGGGGCTCATCCGCAGGAGCAGGTCGTCGCGCGTGATGCCTGCGTTGTTGACGAGGATGGCCACGCGACCGAGCCGCTCTTCGATCTCACCGAACATCGCGGTGACGGCCTCACCGCTGCCCACATCCGCTTGGAAAGCGATCGCGGCACCGCCGGCCCCGATGATCGCGTCGACTACTTCGTCGGCCGCCGTCGCGTTTGCCTTGTAGTTCACAGCGACGGAATGGCCATCACCTGCGAGGCGCATCGCAATGGCCTTGCCGATCCCCCGCGAGCCCCCGGTGACGAGTGCGACGTGGCTCATGAGAGCCGCTCGCGCTGGCGATCGGTCATGATCTGAAGCCCCGTTCGGTCGCTTGGTGGCAAGGCAGCGTCACTCAGCGCTTTCGGTTCGACCCGGTCTCCCCATTGGATCGCGGCTGCACCCCACGTGAGGCCGGCTCCGAACGCAACCAGCACGACCTTCGCCCCCGGCTTGATACGTCCGGTCTCGAGCGCTTCGGAGAGCGCGATCGGGATCGACGCCGCCGAGGTGTTCCCGTAGTACTGGATGTTGGTGTACACCTGATCTTCCTCGAGTCCGAGGCGTTTCGCGGTGGCGTCGATGATCCGAAGGTTGGCTTGGTGGGGAATCAGGAGATCCACGTCGTCGACCTCCCAGCCTGCCTCCTCGACGGCTCGTTGGGCGGCGGCACCCATCCCGACGACGGCGTTTCGGAATACCTCCCGCCCATCCATGACAACCCGGACCGGCGTTGGAATGTCCATCCAGGAGGATCCGGCTCCCTCGACCGTCAGGGCGCCCGCGAGGCGCCCGTCAGAACCCACGTTGATGGAGTGGAGGCCGTCCTCTCCGTCGGTAGCCTCGAGGATGACAGCACCCGCGCCGTCGGCAAAGAGCACCGCCGTGTCACGGCGTTCAAGATCCAGATATGACGTGAGCCGCTCGGATCCGATCAGCAGAATCCGCCGTGCGGAGCCGGTGGCGATGAGGCCATTCGCAAGGTTGAGACCATAGATGAACCCGGTACATCCGGCATTGGTGTCGGTCGCCGCAGCGTTCACGGCGCCAAGCTTTGCCTGCACATAGCATGCCATCGCAGGGATGAATCGATCGGGAGTGCACGTCGCGACCAGGATGTAGTCGATATCGGTCGCCTCCAGCCCGGCCCCGGCGAGCGCCTGTCGCGCGGCGACGGTCGCGAGATCGGAGTTGTCGACATGGGAAACCCTGCGCTGCCGAATACCCGACCGGGTCGCGATCCATTCGTCCGACGTGTCCATCACCGCTGCGAGGTCGTCGTTGGTCACCACACCCTCGGGAGTACAGCGACCCCAGCCGGTGATTGTCATTCGTCCCATCATCGTTGCCTCTCGCGTCAGATTGGTCATTGTATGGAGGGGTCCGTTGCCACAGCGGCAACATCTTCGAGATTCGAAACGACGTGCACGCTGGCATCGGGAAGCGTCCGTTTGACAAGGCCCGCCGTCACATCTCCCGGCCCGACATGGACAAACGTCGTGATGCCGTCCTCCGCCATGTGCTCGAGCGTCGGAGCGAACTGAACCGGCCGAACCAGCTGCTCGACGAGTTGCCGCGCTGGGTCCGAAACGGGTCGAGCGGTGGTGTTGGCATAAACGGGGAACTGGGAAGCCGAGAAATCGGTCTTGTCAAGCGCCGTTTCAAGCCGTTCAGCAGCGGATGCCATGAACGGCGAGTGGAACGCTCCCGCAACGGCGAGCGGGATCGCTCGACGGATACCGAGGAATTGTGCGTTGTCGCTGAGCCACTCGACATCGGCCTTGGAGCCTGCAAGCACGATCTGTGACGGGGCGTTCACGTTGGCCACCCACAGCCGCCCTCCGTCCCGACGCCGGTCGGAAGCGAGCGCTTCCGCCTGCGCAAGATCGGCTCCGATGAGCGCAGCCATGCCCGATGGCTCGCCGATCGCAGCGGCCGCAGCCATCGCCCGACCGCGTTCAGCGACGAGCGCAAGCCCAGCTTCATAGGTGATGGCGCCGCTTGCAGCCAGCGCCGTGTACTCGCCAAGCGAATGGCCGGCGGTGGCCGCGGGCGGCGCCACGCCGGCAGATTCCAAGGCGTGCCAGAGCGCATACGAAACGGCGTAGAGAGCAGGCTGCGCATGTTCGGTGAGCGTCAGGGTCTCCTGCGGCCCTTCACTGACGAGTGATTCGATCGACCATCCAACGATGCGGTCGGCAGGCTCCCCAAGGAGATCGGGATGCGTGGAGAACAGGTCGGCCCCCATGCCGACACGCTGGCTGCCCTGGCCTGGAAAAAGAATTGCGTACCGCGACATCGTCGTTTCTCTCCGCTTCGAATCGGTGTATCGACCCCGACCCCGGCACCAGGGTTTCAATAGATCGATCAACGCTAGCCTCATCGCCACCTCACAAGGAGTACCGAACATGATCGATCGTCGCGCCCAACTCAGCGCGTCCATACCGACCGGACCCAAGGCCTCTCTGGGAATTCCGAGGTCGTTCAACCGGCTCTACGACATCGCCTACAACCTCTGGTGGTCATGGGATCCGGTCGCGCGGGAGCTGTGGGGAAGGATCGATCCGCAGGTGTGGTCCGCGTCTCCTAATCCCATCGGACTGCTGCAGGTGGTGGAACCATCAAAGTGGGAAGCCCTCGAGGCCAGCGGCAGCTTCACGGAGCTGTACGTCGAGGCCGTTGAGCGCTTCGACTACTACCTCGACAACGACCAGACCTGGTTCGACACCAACCACGGACTCGAGCTCGACGGTCCCGTGGCGTACCTGTGCGCCGAGTATGGGATCAATGAGAAGCTCCCCTTCTATTCGGGCGGCCTCGGCGTACTGGCCGGAGATCACGTCAAATCGGCATCGGACCTCGGGATCCCGCTCGTGGCGGTCGGCCTCCTCTACCGCCGGGGCTTCTTTCGCCAGGCCCTTGATCCGGACGGATGGCAGCAGCACACCTACCAGCGACTCGAAATGCGCCGACGCCCGATTCGCGAGGTGTTGGATCCTCACAGCGGGCAACCGCTGCGGGTCTCCGTCAGCCTCAACGGCCGCGACGTGGCCGTTGGTGCGTGGCGCGTCGACATCGGGCGGGTGCCGCTGCTGCTCCTCGACACCGACCTCCCCGAGAACGACCCCGCGGACCGGCCGATCACGCACATCTTGTACGTCCGCGGGCGGGAGGCTCGATTCGCTCAAGAAGCCGTGCTCGGCATTGGCGGAGCCCGTGTGCTTCGCGCCCTCGGAGTCGACCCAGCCGTTTGGCACATCAATGAGGGCCACTCGGCCCTCAGCGTCTTCGAGCGCCTGTCGTGGGAGCTCGAGGCGGGCGCCGATCTCGACACGGCGAAGCAAGCGGTCGCCGATCGGACGTTGTTCACGCTCCACACGCCCGTCCCCGCCGGCAACGAGACGTTCGACCCGTCGATGGTCGCCGAGGCGCTCACGGGAACGATCGACGGCATCGACACGGAGACCCAACGCGAACTCGCGCGAGGTCGAGGCGATGACGGCGCAATCTTCGACATGGGAGCGTTGGCCATCCGGCTCTCTGACCGCACGAACGGCGTGTCGGTCCGGCATGCAGATGTAGTCTCGCAGGACTGGGGAAGCCTGATCGGAGGTCCGGCGCTCGCCGTGACCAACGGGATCCATCCGGCGACGTGGCTCGGCCACGCCATTCGCCGCCTCCTGAACGACGGCGTCGGACTCGACTGGTTCGACCGCATCCATGAACCTGAGACGTGGGAAGCCATCAAGAATATCGACGATGGCAAGGTGTGGCGGGCCCACGGGGCACAGCGGGAGCTGATGACACGTCGTCTGAGGAAACGGCTCCGCGAGGAGTACGCCAGGCACGGCCACGGCCCGCGCCAGCTTCGCTGGCTCGACGACCAGCTTCCCTCAGACCGCCTTACGATCGCATTCGCGCGGCGATTCACGAGCTACAAACGGGCAGGGATCCTCTTCACCGATCCAGCACGGCTCGAAGCGATCCTCAAGAATCCCGGTCGCCCAGCACAGCTCGTCTTCGCCGGCAAGGCCCATCCGGCCGATCGCGAAGGCCAGGCACTCATCAAGAACGTGTTCGAACTCTCGCAGAGTGAAGCATTCAGGGGCCACTTGTTCTTCATCGAGGACTACAACCTTCGGCTTGGCCGAACCCTCGTCACCGGGGCAGACGTGTGGCTCAACACCCCACGGCCGCCTCGCGAGGCGAGCGGCACCTCCGGCATGAAGGCCGCTGCCAACGGGGCGTTGAATCTCAGCGTGCTCGACGGCTGGTGGGTCGAGGGCTACGACGGCACCAATGGCTGGGGTTTCGGCGAGGAGTCGACATCGGACGAGGCTGACGCCGAACTGCTGTACCAACTCCTGGAGACCGAAGTTGTGCCGACGTTCCACGACCGTGACGACCTCGGCCTCCCCCGATCCTGGATCGGGATGATGAAGGCGTCTATGTACACCGGGCTTTCGCAATTCAGCACCCACCGCATGCTCATCGACTACGCGGAGAAGGCCTACCTTCCGCTCGGTCGTCACGAGAGCGCCTAGGAGAGGTCGAGCGCCTTTCGGATGCCCCGGACCGCCTGAGCGGTTCGTTGGTCGTTCTCGACGAGGGCGAACCTCACGTGGCCGTCGCCCGACGGGCCGAAGCCGATACCGGGACTGACTGCAACTTGCCCTTTGTCGAGCAGGTAGAGCGCAAACGTGAGCGAATCCATGTGCCGGTACTGCTCGGGGATCGGAGCCCACACGAACATCGTGCTCTTGGGCTTCTCGACATTCCAGCCGATGCGATGGAGCCCGTCCACAAGAACGTCGCGGCGCCGTTTGTAGGTGTTGATGACTTCGGGCACGTAGTCATCACACTCGTTGAGCGCGATGATCGACGCGATCTGAATCGGCTGGAATGTGCCATAGTCGAGGTATGACTTGAGTTTTGCGAGGGCTCCGACCATCTCGGAGTTGCCGACGACAAACCCAACCCGCCACCCGGCCATGGAATGGCTCTTCGACAACGTATACAACTCGACGCCGACGTCCTTCGCTCCAGGAACCTGAAGCAGGCTCGGCGGTTCGTACCCGTCGTAGGTGATGTCCGCGTAGGCGAAGTCGTGCACCAGCATCGTGTCGTTCTCCTTCGCAAACGCTACGAGGCGTTCGAAGAACGAGATATCGACGGTTGCAGTGGTGGGATTGTGCGGGAACGAAGTCACGATGACCCGCGGCCGCGGCCACGAATTGTGGTACGCCTCGGTGAGCCGCTCGAAGAAGTCGATGCCCGTGGACAGATGGACCCGCTGCACCTCCGCTCCGGAGAGCACCGCTGCGTAGATGTGAATCGGGTAGGACGGCTCGGGTACGAGGGCAACGTCGCCGGGCTGGACCAGGGCCCACATCAGGTGGGAGAGACCCTCCTTCGCTCCGATCGTGCTGATGACCTCGGTCTCGGGATCGAGTTCGACTCCATATTGCCGCTGATACCGGTCGGCGACGGCCTTGCGGAGGTTGGGAATGCCGCGAGACGCCGAATACCGGTGGTTCTTCGGACTGCGGGCCGCCTCGACGAGCTTCTCGACGACCTCGGGCGGTGAAGGTATGTCCGGGTTCCCGAAGCCGAGGTCGATGATATCAATGCCGGCGCGGCGCGCTTCGAGCGCCTTCTTGGTCACCTCGGCGAAGACGTATGGGGGAAGATTGTCGATTCGTCGGAAATCCATCCATTGAGCGTAGGCCGGAGCGGATAGCTCGGGAAGGACCGGAGCGACGCTCCGCGCAGCTTCGAACTCAGCCGGGCAGCATTCTCCGGAGCGGACCGGGGATGATCTCGGTCCCCCACTCGGTCGCAGCGAGCACGAGGTCAAGCGAATCGGTGGAACCATCCCAGTATTCTTCGACGATGTCTCGGCCGGCGCCGGCGATGAGGTGGTTCAACGCGACCGCCACAATGACGAGATCGTCGAGTTGGCCGAGGCCCGCTACGAAATCGGGGATGAGGTCGATCGGCGAGATCACGTAGATCAGCGCGGCCGCGGCAAATGTCTTCCTGCGAACCGGCACACGAGGGTCGCGGATGATCCGGCCCAGGAGCTTCACCAGGTTCGGAACGAGCAGGATCGCTTCGCGCGCGACCTCCTTCGGCTCTCGTTTGGCGATCGGGGACTCATCAAGTCGTGACATGGCTACGAGCGTATCGAGGATGCGAGGTAAGCAGCGCCGACCGCACCAGCTCGGGCCCCGGAGCCTGCGACCAGGATCGGTGGCGACAGCCGGTGGTTCCCGCCGTGGAGCGCGTCCGCCGCGAAGCGGCGAGCCGGACCGAGCAGGGATTCGCCGACCGATCCGAGACCGCCGCCGACAACCACGAGTTCCGGATCGAAGACGGCGATCAGGTTGGCGATCCCACGGCCGAGTTCGGCGCCGACTTCTGCAACGAGACCACGGGCCACCTCGTCACCGGCGTCCGCCGCTGCAGTGACGTCCTCGCCCCTGATCGTGCCTGACTCGAATCGGTGGGCGAACGAACCTTCCGGGTTGAGACTCATGACCTCACGGGCCAAGCGCACGAGCGCCGGTCCGGACGCAACGGTCTCCCAACAGCCGCGTTTGCCGCAGTCGCAGAGGCGTCCGCTCGGATTGTGCCGGATGTGGCCCCACTCTCCCGCAAACGACTCCCCTCGGTAGACCGAACCGCCGATCATGATCGCTCCGCCGATCCCGGTGCCGAGTGTCACCAGAAGGAAGTCGTCGAAGCCTCGCGCGGCACCGGCAACGTGTTCGCCGTAAGCCGCGACATTCGCGTCGTTGTCGACCACAACGGGAATCCCGAGGCGTTCCTCCAACAGCGTGCGGATCGGGAGGTCCGTGCTGTCTACGTGAGGACCCCAGGCAAAGACACCCTCCGGCCAGCGGACCAGGCCGGCGATACCAACCCCCACGGCTTGGACATCGTCGGCCCACACTCCCTTGATCGCGGCAAGTGCGCTCTCGAGGGGCGGTTCGCCGGGAGCTGCCGTGTGCCGCTCCTCGACAACGGCTCCGTCGTCGAGCCGAACTGCCAGGGCTTTGGACCCGCCGATGTCGATCCCGATGGTGCTCATCAACGCGCAGGATATCAGGAGCGGGAACCGTGAGGCGGGCTCGGAGCGTCGTACCGGCAATCGAGCATGGAGGCTCTGGTGAAGCGAATCATCACCATCACCGTCGGAGCAGCCCTTGCGCTGTCGGCGTGCGCCCTGCCGGCCCGCTCCTCGGGGATGACCACCCAGCTTGGATCCAATCCAACGACGACCGTTGTGAGAACTTCGGGCCCGTCGGCTGCGGGGGCACTTCTGACGTTTGACGCATGTGATGACCTCCTCGACTGGACGATCGGACATGCGCTCGATCGTGTCGGACCCTACGG
>Ga0316190_10004256_pt1 | contig 10408 bp, 14 predicted proteins | sample Eddworburrow2_MG_FD_204929 | JGI IMG/M metagenome (GOLD analysis project Ga0316190, IMG submission 204929) | Coastal sediment microbial communities from Maine, United States - Eddy worm burrow 2 | ecosystem: Environmental > Aquatic > Marine > Coastal > Sediment | place: USA: Maine | collected... | reverse complement strand
AGCTGTTGCCAGCCCTCATCGTCTTTGCTGGTGATGGTGGACGACTCGTTCCCGATCTCGATGGATTTAGTCCGCATCCCGCCTACGGTCGTGAAGGTCGGTGGCGATAGGCCATCGCTTAACTTAATGAGGATGTCGCGGCCTCGGCGTGCCATGGTAATTCCCTGTTGTTAGATGCGCGGCAGGAGTGTCCGGTCTGATGCAAATCTTGCTGCGCGGCTTATGATCTGGCCTGGTGTCTCGCCATCATCATTCCAGATGCCTACAGCCTGTCTCCTTGCGATCAGTGTTGCATTCGATCCTGCAAATTGCTCCGCTTCGGATGCAAGGGTTAGCGCATTATCTGCTACCACCTTTACGATCGCGCGTCCTAAGCCGTTGGTGTATGCGATCGACATCCTATTGCCTGGAAAAAGTTTTGCGAATTCCGCATCGCATTCGGCCAGGTCGGCATCAAATGTTGGTTGTGCTGTATCCAGTACGTAGTATGTGGTGGTTGCCATGGCCTATGCCCTTATGAGCGTGCAGATGTCTGAGCTTTCCAGGGCGATCGAATAGGTCTGCTCCGCGCTGTGCTCGCCTGCGTACTCAAAGCTGGTGACCACGAACATGCCCTGGATGATATCTCCGTTCCCGAAGGTCAGCTGCATCTCGTTAGATGAATGGTCGAATGCCCATCCCTCGAGGGTGTTGATCACGGCGTCGTCCTTGAACACGCCGGCTGCGCTGGTCGATACTGTCCGGAGGCCGCTGTCTTCCTGGAGCATCCGCCATGGCCCGTCTTCGTCCGTGGTGATGTCCACTGTCTCGAGGTTCACGGATAGGGTGTTGGTCCGCAGGCCTGCTACCGTTGTGAACGTCGGTGGCGATAGCTCATCGGTAAGCTTCAGCAGCATCTCTCTACCCTTGAATGGCATTGTCTGGTTCCCTTGGTGGTTATGCTCGGGTCATTGTACAGCTATCGGCGCTTTCCATCGAGATACTGAATTCCTGTGGTCCTACATGCTCGCCGGTGTGCTCGAATGATGTCACCTGGAAGACGCCCTGCACTATGTCACCGTTCTCGAATACGATCTGGTATTCGTTCGTGTCGCCGGTCACTGCATCGTTCTCGATGTCTTTGATGATCGCGTCATCCTTGAAGACGCCGCTTCCTGATAGGGATACTGTCCGGAGGCCTACATCGCCCTCGAGCATGCGCCATGGCACATCGTCGTCGGTTGTCTTGTCGGCGGTTTCGTTCGCTATGGTGAGTGTCTTCGAGCGGATCCCGCCTACCGTGGTGAAGGTTGCCGGTGACAGGCCATCGCTCTTTTTGATTAGGATGCTTCGACCTTTGCCTGCCATTTTACTTCCTTAGTCTGATGGGCTGTCAGCGCATGCAGTCAGTGCGCCGGTCACGGAGAAGTCGCCGCCGTATCCAGCATTTCCTTCGAATGTACCAAACGGATTCGGCAAGTAAATGGCTGGCTGGTTACCCGTTGGTGTTGAGCCATCGGCGCCAAGGTCAACCGGCTTGCCTGCCGCGGTTATAAATAATCGACGGTTGGCTTCCACGCTGATGTCCAGGTATTCGTCGGTGTTGAAATAAAACTCGGATAGGCAGCCGTTGAGCTTGCTTGCTCCGGCGGTCGTTGCGCCGATTCCCCAATCTGTCTGCGTGTAGTCTACATCGCCGTTTCTGAATAGCGGTGATGTGCTGAATTTCGCGAGGTCGTCTAGGTATCCCTGCACGATGTCGCCGGCCACCGATGTATCCCAAGCGAACAGGATGTGCCTCCAGCCTCCGGACGCAATTAATCCAGCGATGCTCTCTGCGAAATAGAAATCTCCAGCTGCGTTCGTCCCTGAAAATCCTAACGCATTAGCGGCAGATCGCTGAACGTCGATGCCTCTACCGGCTATTGCTGCTGTGAGGAATCGTATCAGGACGCTGTCGGCGTTATTCAGGTCCACCCAAAATGACAGGATGCCCTTGTCGGTATCGGTGACGCTGGTCAGGGCTCCGGCTCTCCGGATGTAATCATTGGTGCCGTCGAAGTTTGTTGCGCTGGCGGTATACGGTGCTGGTCCAGGAGCTGCTCCGCCACCTGGTAGCCTGCGTGGACGGCGATTGGATAATCCGCTGATGAGGCCCGATCGCATGATCTGGGCCTATGAGTAATATGAGACGTTAAGGATCGCGGTGGCTGCGGCTTCGAAGAACTTGATCGCGTCTAGGTCGTCGCCGTTATAAACCCATGGCGCATCCCCTGCTATCAAGATCATTCCCACTGTGGCCGTCGGATCAGTCCCGTCGTCTCTCCATCTGACGTTCTGGTCCTGGGCCTGCAGCGCTACTATCCTGGCGCCCGTTGGTGGCGTGAGGGCTTTCGCAGATGTCAGTCCTGTGATCTGCTCATACCCGAGCGGCTTGATATTGCCGTCGACGACATAGGTTCTGGATCTTGGTGGTGGCATGATGCCCCCCTATTTCGTTAGACGATTATACCGCTGTCCAGGTAGGGCTGGCCTTCGTGCCGGTGTTCTTGTACGGCGCTCCGTTGTCGGTACGGATGGCCTGCGAGCCTGGTCCTGCCCAGCCTGCTCCGTCGCCTGATGTCCCGTCTGTCAGTGCTCCGGTGACGCTGAATATCCACACATCGTTTCCGATAAGGATACCGCTATCGAATCCGCCAGCTCCCTTGGTGCGCTTTACTACTGGTCGTTTGGTTAGTGCCATGGTGCTTTCCTCTCGGTGCTACGGTCCCGCCGGCCTACTTCTTGGCGGTGCCCTTAGTCGTACCTTTCTTTTTGGAACTACCGGCCTTCGTGCGGCTCTTGCGCTTAACCTTGGTCTTGGCCTTAGCCTTGACCTTGGTCTTTGCCTTGGCTTTCGCTTTTGGCTGCGTGGTTACTGCCTTCTTGCCGGTACCCTCATCCTTGTTTGCGACTTCCAGTGGCGCCTCATAAAACTTGACGTATCCACTCCCTTCCAGCGCAAGGCGCTGCCTCAGTGGGACTTCGAGCAATACCTCGCCAGGGATTTCCGCCCTGGGTTGGATTATGTTACCCAGCAGCTTAAGCCGCCGGATTGCTCGCCCACCCAAGCTGCCTGTGCTGGCTAGGGTCCGCTTCATGATACGGCGGCAGAGAAGAAATAACCGAGGCCGCTACCCACGACCTTGTGGTCGTATGCAAACTCGCCCTCGATGCGGTCCGACTTCAGAGCTGGCATGCGGAATGAGCTGATCGCTACACCCACTGTGCTGGCCCCTGTTAGTCCGCGCCATGCGAACGTGTAACCGGCTGATGGTGTCAGCAGGCCTGGCGTTGGTGCGACGTATGACAGCAGCGCGTTGTTGCCCGCGATGAATGCATTAACGTCTGCCGCGGCACCCTCGTTGGCCGTGTTGTAGCTGGCCTTCGATACCATGTAGCGGTCCACTTCGAAGAAGCGTGCCAGCATCTGCTCGGTGATCGAGTCAGGGCTGGTGTACTTGAAGCGTTCCGTTACCAGTGGGTGGCGTTTCAATGCCTGGTGGACCTTGTAGCCTACTGTCAGCGTGTTGGGTTCGAAGCCCGTCGCTATCAGAATGGCGGCCTTACCGGTGTCGATGTCATTCTCTGGATCAGAGGCTGCATCGTCCCATGCGGTAAAGTCTGTTCCGCCGACAACATCGGTGTCCCAGATACCGATGCCAAAGAAGTCCGTTGTCCACTGGACCTCTCGTGCGATCAGGAATAACTGAGTCAGGAAGCGCGAGGCATCCTCATCCACGTCGATCGCAGGATCCGAGTTCGCACGAACTGGATCTGGTACGTCCTTGTGGTACGCATAAATGTCTGCGCTATAGGTGTCGTTCCCGACATTGAAACCGCCGCCAGCAGACTCGGTGCCTGGTGCGCGTGGCTTAACTTCATCACGGCGGAAGTCTCCGACGGTGTACGTGTAGTACTTGTCGGATTGCTTGTCGACCGGAACGGTCGGGAAAACTCGACCGGCTACGAAGTTGGTCGCGTCCTGTACGTAGGCTACGCTGATGTTCGTCAGTGCAGCATCGATATGGACGTCACCCGTGGTTGGCTGTGGCATTGTCTCTCTCCCTGCTATTTATTATCTGGTCGATCTATCCTGTGGCTCTCCGCCTGCAGGATTACTGTGCTTCGACGCGGTATGTTTGAAGTCCGATCGTCACAGAAGCCAATTCGCCGACCGCTGCCCCCTCAAGTACTACGCCGCCGCAATAATCGCCGACGTCTGCACCTGTTACCGTTGCCTCGACCTTCTTGGCCGTGCCTGATGCTGTGGTACCCCAATGATCGCCGGCCACCAGTGTTTCCGATGCCTCGATCTTCGTGATGCCGGCCATCATGACATTGGCTGCCTTGGCGGCTGCTGGTTTGTTCTGTACTACACCCAGGACCAGCTCGCCGTCGGTGTCGCAGATTTCGACCGCGCCGTCTGTGGTGCTCTGGCGCACGCAATAAAATTGCTTAGTAGCCAGGGATACCGCTGATGCAACCAGCCCTGCTGGCTGAAATAGTGGGATTTCAAAGCTCATGATCGTTCCTCCGCTCGTACCTTAAGTTCACTGTCCGTGTTTAGTCGGTGCAGCGCTATTTACTCGTTAATGATTAGTGCTGTGCCGTACCGCGGCGCTCATCCTTGTACTGCTTACGCAATTCAGGGTTTCGCTCCAGTGCAAATTGGAATCCCTTCTCGAAGGTCACGCCATCGGCATCGCTGATGGTCTTGGCCAGGACATTCAACTGCTCGAGAGCATTGCCTGCTACGTTGCCGTCGCCGCCGATCTCCTTGAAGACCTTGGCCTGGGCTTCGTTGGCTGCTTTCAACAGGCCTTCGAATGCTGTGTACTCATCCGCGCTCATTGCCTTGCTGGCTGATTTCATAATGGCGCCCAGCTCGATCGCTGTCATTGGAATCTTGTCGAACGTAGCGGCCTTCTCGATGAATGCCTTGGTGACGGCCTCATCCTGCATCTTGGTGATGGTGTCACCCTGGGCCTGGAGCTGTACGGCCTGGTCATCAAGGACCTTGCGAACCGCCTCTGGCAATGCTGATTTGTCGATGCCTGTGCCGTCATCGTTGTCGCCGGTGCCGGCTGCATCGATCGTGGCCTGCAGTGTTTCGTTCGCAGATGTCAGCGTTTCGTTCGCCGTTGTCAGCGTGTCGAATTCCTTCTTGAGGTCATCGAACTTCTTTTGCAGTTTCTGTAGTTCGTCCATTGGTTCGCTCCCGTCCTTCATTATTGAGTTCAGTACTGATTGGTGAAACTGCATCAGCGTCTCTGCCGCCGCTGCTTGCTTGTCCTCGATGTCTTCGTCACGGAGGATGCTGCTTAGTGAATCCTGCAGGACATAAATCTTGTCCCACATATCCTGCTCGTTCTCTCTGGCCGACATTAAAGCATTAAAACTTTCGGCCTTCAATATCTCTGGCAGGTCAGCGATGGATTTGTCGGTGTGGATTAAGAGCCAGGAATCGACGATCGATTGGTGGTCTTGCTTCTTGATTTTGCCTGGCATCTCACCTGGTTCCTTGTCTGGATTGTCCGCTATCCATGCTGCATGGGTGCTTTTTCCCACAGTGTTACTGCCCTTGTCAAATAAATCATCGGCGTGGCGCTTGATGAGCATGATGTGTGATCCGCCGTTCGAGCCTCTGTCTACGAGTGATACCTCGCCCAGAATGAGGTCCGTCAACTTCTGTTTCTTACTCATCAATATCGCTCCTGATGCCGCGCCCGCCAATGCTAAACATGGAATACTCGCCTGTCTTTACCTTGTCGAAGACGTCCTGTGCCACCTTAAATCCTACCCACCATCCCTCGGGTACGGTGCCGGCTGGTATTCCCATAGCTTCCTGCTTCTCGAGCGTTAGCATAACAGATTCCACCATTGTGCCAATTCCCTCTACCCGCTGGTGCATCTCGCCTGCCTTCCGGACGTCCAGAACGAAGTCGTATGCTGCCTTCTCTAACTCCTCCGGTGAGATGGTATCGTCCTGGGAATCGACCAGCAATTCGCCTGCCTCGTTCCTGGATACATTGGCCCAGCCGAACACAAGGCGCTGCTCTGCATCGAACTTTATGAATTCGCCGCTGATGTTTACCAGGTTGTCCTTCTTGACCTTGGCCCATTTGCCGTCGCTGCCTTCCACCCAGCCCCGTTTCTTTAATGCCCCCCAGGCCGATTGGATTGCCGCTTCCTCCGAGAGGCCCCGCTCGAGCTGCTCATTGGCTGCTTTCATGAGTTCCTTCTGGCCGGATGGTGATAATGCCCCCCGGATGGTTTCTGGTAATTCATCGATTTTCGCGTATGGCACGGTGTTGTCTCCCTTCATGATCCACATGGTATAGGTATCGTTGCCGACGGTGACCTGGATGACGGTCTTGACGTCTCCGCCCTCGCCCTCCTCATCCATATCGTTGTTGTCTTCGGGTCTGATTAAGCGCTGCGCCTGGATGGCGAAGTCGGTATTGTCGTCGAATGCCAGGTTCCGTTTCTGCAGCTCCCGTCGTATCCAGTATCCGGCATAGACGATGTCATCGGTTGATGCTCCGGCATTGGTGGCCTCGAGGTATTGCATCTGCATGCTGGTCCAGGCCATTGCGACCTCGCTATCCTTCAGCGTGGCCAGGACGCCTGGTGTGCAATTCTCACATTCGATTTTGCTGATCTTTCCTGGCATCGGTGGTCACCTTGATTCCCTGGTTGAATAGCTGTCTCTCGAGCCATCGGTAGTGCGTATGATAGTCATTTTCCGTGACGTGTAAAATCATAAATTCATCGAGCGCTACTTCGTCGCCGTTTTTCTCCTGCTTCAGGTTCCGCTCTGTCTCCTGGATCATGTCCCTGGTCAGGTCCAGTATCTGGATGTATATCCGACGCTGCTCATTGTCCTCGGCGAACTCAACCGGCTCCGGCTTCTGGATCCGATCACTCACTCTGGTGCTATTCCAAGTCCACATCTGCAGCTCGGGTGTAGCGGTGGTGTCAGTTCGGTGTATGACCTGGTCCCGCCCCTGGCGCCGGTCACGGTGGACGTGAACGTGTCCTCCAGGCCTACGACCTTGCCATCTAGCTCCTCACAGAACGGGCACAGCCGGTCATCGTCGGTCACAATCCACACCTTCTTGGCGTCCCTGGGCAGGAGGCCTTCGTCTACGGCCTGGCGCCATATGGTCTGCTGGCCCATGTTGGCCGCCCGTATGGTCTCCGTCCTGGCGATGTTCCTGGCTCGGTATCTGAGCTGGCGCTGTGTGTACTTCTCCGTCATGCGCTCGACCTGGGCTGCTGTACGGCCCTCGCTGATGAGCATCTCACGGAAGTTCTCGACCGCTGTTGCCTGCCTGGGCAGGAGACCTACTGTCTCGCGGATCTGCTGTGCCTGCTGGAATGGGTGGCCGCCCCTCTCGAATGCGTTCTTGATGATCTCCTGGACGCCCTCCTTGGTCTTCCGGCTGATCCGCTGTATCAGGTCGAACTTGTATTGCCGGATGAATTCAATCGATTGCGGGCTGGTCAGGTCGAAGGTCATGCGGGCCCCCACGACTCCCTCCATTAGTCCCGCGGTGGTCTGGGCTGCGTTGATGAAGGCCCCTTGCAACTCTGCAACAACCGGCCCGAGCTCCTTTTCCATGTTCTCGAGTTTTAGGGCCCGCAGCACGGCGAACTGGTCGCCTTCCCGCACGATGGTCTCCAGCTGCTTGGCTGATACCTTCCCCTTGAGCTCCTCGATCGCCTCCCTGACCTGGCGCTGTATCTTTGGCCTGACCTTGTCCGCTATGGCATTAAGCTCGTTATAGAACGCCTTGGTTGGCTTCTTGGCCATTGCCTATTCCTCGATGATCTTCGGTGGCAGATCACCATGTTCTCGGAGGATGTTCTCGAGGGCATCATCTGGGAATAATTCCATGCCGGATGCGGTCAGGTTCTTGATGTACTCGCTCAATTCCTTCAGGTTCACGCTCTCGATGTCGCCGAAGTTGAGCTCGGGCATCTCCTCGGTCTGCATCCCGTTCACACGGAATAGCCTGGGTATTGCGTGGCGGTTGAATACTGCCTTGATGGATTTCAACCAGGCCCCCATGGCCGTGGCGAATAGGTCGGTCTTCGAGCTGCTCAGTGCAAAGCTGCCCACCTTCTCGTGGCCTAGCATGATGAAATCTGCCAGGACGGTCATCGCTATGCGCTGGTCGTAGCGGGTGATGATCGCGCTGGTGTCGAATTGCCGGCTGCCTCCGGTGGATAGCAGCTCGAGTTCGTAGAGCTTATTGCCGCTTTCGTCGGTGTCGCCTGGGAACACTACGCCTTCCTGCTCATCTCTCCGGATGTTCCGGACGATATCCTTGATCGCGTTGAATACGGCCTTGTCGTTGGCGGTAGCGGAAGCGGACATGATCTTGGCTGGCACATAGGCTACGGGCAGGCCGGCCAGGTCTCGCTCGATGCCGATGCCCTCGATCTCCTCGATCTGCTTCTTGAAGTACCAGGGTCGATATGCCGATCGCAGTATGCTCCGGCCCTCTGGATTATTTTTGGCGGTGTTGGCTCTGAACAACAGGGCACGCCCGATCGGGATAAATACTTCCTGGCCGCTGCTGATACGCTGGTACATGCCCTGGATACCACCGTTGTCATCGATCTCCCACCTGGTCTTGGTCTCCTGCGCCCTGGGTGCCAGCTTGCGCCATCCTATCCGCCCGTCGTCATAGGCGCTGCGCTGGCTCGGGTCCTCGCTATCCCCGCCCCGCTTCTTGTAGACCACCTCGTGGTACGAGAATCCAAACGGCAACAGAGACATAATCTCGCTGATGGTGTCCTCCCAGGTGTTGCTCATGTCTTCCATGCATTCGGTAACGAATTGCGCATCGTCCATGTGGCCCTGGTCCTCGCTGGCTGGCTCTACCCGCCAGGTGACGTTCCGGATCAGCATGTCGATGGCGAAGAGGATCGCGCCTACTACGGGATCGTTGTCCCGCATCTCGCGGTATGTCTTGGTGCCCCTGGTGCCGATGAGCTCTCGGAGGAACTCCTCACGAACAATGCCTCCGTGCTGCTTGAGGCCCGTCTGTCCGATCTCAATCATGTCGTTTTGTTCGTCTGCCATGGGCCTCACCTATCCGCTGGTTGTTCGCTGGTTCGCTGGATTATTACAGGTCTATACCTGTTCTGCCAATCATCGGCCCCGCCAGGCACTCTGGCCGGCGATGCTAACCGGTATCTCGATCTCGACGTCCTTCCTGCCGCCTTTCAGCCACAGGAGGAATTGGCTCATGGCGTCGAGCTCATCCCAGCTGTCCGGTGTCGGGTATTGCGATAGGTACATCTCGAGGTCGGTCAGCCATGGTGCATCGATGTAATTCTCATCCGGCAGGGCGATCACTCCGGCCTCGATGTGGCCTATCTGTACGTCGAACCGTGACGGCTTGTCGGTGGTGGGTATGATGCCGATCACTGGCAACGTGGTCTCCTCCTGCAGGTCCTGGATCAGGGACTGCCCGCTGGCCTTATCCTCGATGATGACCGTGTCCGGCTTCCAGTGCTTGGCCAGGAGTATGACCATCCGCTTGAGGTCTGGGTATATCGCGCGTTCTTTCCAGATGTGTGACAGGAGCCAGGTGGTTTTCCGCCGCTGGTAGATCTCGATTACCGATGGATCGTTCTTGATGCCTGGCTTGTTGCCGGTGTCGATGCTGAATATCGTCTCATCCGGTCCCTCGAGCAGAGCCCTGAACCTGGGAAACCATGCCATTTTGATCTTGTTGCCGCCCTCGGGTACTGGGTTCTGGTCGTATTGTGCCGAGAATGCGTAGGATCCCATGGCCTGCTTCTGCCTGGCGATGCCGGCTTTGTCGTGCCGCTCCTCCCACAGGACCTCATCTTTCTCCCTGATGTACTCCTTACCGCTCCGCGGGAATATAAATATCTTGCGGTCCTTCGGTGGGCTGGCCGATAGCTGGATCACCTCGTATCCGCCCTCGGACAATATGTGGCCGGCTACGTCCCTGCTATTCAGCCTCTGCATGGTCACCACGATGGCGCCGGTCTTCGGGTCGTTGAGCCTGGTGCTAAGGTTCTTGCGAAAATCGGTTACTGCCGATTCCCGCTGTACGTCCGATTCGGCCTGCTTCACATTGTGAGGATCATCCACAACGATCCTGTTGCCGCCTGTGCCCGTTCCCAGGCCTCCGGTGCCGCGACACTGCATGACACCGCCCTCACTATTCCCCTGGTTGGTCACCAGATTCTGATCGGCTCTCAGCTGGTATATGCCGCCCCAGTTCTCCTGGTACCAATCCGATTGGATGATGTCCCGTCGCTCGCGGCTGTGCTGCCTGGCTAGATCGATCGCATAGGACGAGAAGAGCCAGCGCATGGAGGGTATCTGGATCCACTCCCA
>Ga0316190_10004255_pt1 | contig 10411 bp, 9 predicted proteins | sample Eddworburrow2_MG_FD_204929 | JGI IMG/M metagenome (GOLD analysis project Ga0316190, IMG submission 204929) | Coastal sediment microbial communities from Maine, United States - Eddy worm burrow 2 | ecosystem: Environmental > Aquatic > Marine > Coastal > Sediment | place: USA: Maine | collected... | reverse complement strand
ACACCTGTCAGCCTGAGCCCTTCGACAAGCTCACGACAGGCTTTGTCGAAGGGTAATTTGCATCTTTTGCATGGCCCCCTTTATAAAATCAACTTCATCTTTTTACCTCCTGTCACTTCAAAGTGACGGCCTTCATAAAACCTGACCGTTCCTTCAAAATGGGGAAGAGGCGGCGTGCAGAGTTCGAGCCGTTTCCAGCCCTTTGACTTCCCTTCATCTGTTGCCGCTTCAATAAGCTCATGACCTACTCCCTGTGAGCGGAAAGGCTTTTTCACATAAAGTTCCTGTACAATACCAAAGTGCCCTTCCGCATAGAGTGCACTGCTTTCCGTGAGGGAAAGAAAACCGATTTTTTCGGAACTTTGGCTATCTATTGCCAGAAAGACCGTATAACGCCCCTCTTCCATAAAATTCCTGCATCGTTCCGACGTTTCCACCACGTTAATATTAAAGTGTTTCCCTCCCACTGTCGCCACAATTTCATCAGTCAGTTCTTTCACCATGACGGCAACTTCCCGGGCATCACCAGCTTCTGCCTTGATAATATTTACATCCATAAGTCCTCCACCACTTAAACTTAGATTAAGAAACTCCCCTCCTGTTTCAGGAGGGGGTGGGGGTGGTAAAAATCACCCCTAAAAATTAAATATATTTCTTTGTTAAAACACAACATCATTCCTCCCCCTTCTCCCCCCGGGTTACATAAACAAAAGCAAAGGTTCCTCTCTTCTTTCGGTTTTCCGATGAAAGGGATTCCAGCCGGCTACCTATTTCACCAGCCGTTCCCTTAACAAATTTTAAAGGAGAGCGGATTTTTATGGTCATCACACCGGCGATAATGAGAACCATCCCTGCAATCTGCATATAGCCAAGCCGCTCTCCAAGAAAGAGATTGGCCCAGATAACCGTAAAAAGCGGACCCATGGAACTGATAATAACAGCTCTGGCTGCGCCAATTTTTTTTACGCCATACATGTAGCATAAAAAAGGTAAAAAACCGCTCACAACCCCCATAAAAAATGCAATAGTCCACACAGGGCCGGCTTCGGGATAGGCCCTGTTGCCAAAAAGAGTGCCGAAAAAAGCCACAAAAAAGACCATACTGTAGGTGGTCAGCTTGGCAGGTGAAACCCGTTTGAGCACCTTTTCCGAATAGAGATTATAAAAAGCGTAGCAAAGCGCACTGGCAAGGGCAAGGTAAAGGCCCTTACTTTCCATACCATTCATCATCGCTTTATCAGGATTAACGATAAGCACTAATCCGGCAAAAGTAATGAGCAATGATATCCACCGCCCTGTTGTTACCTTTTGACCCGAAATGACCAACCCCAATATGACCGTCATGGCAGGATAAGTAAAAACAAGTATCGTTGAAAGCGATGCGGCAATGCTTTCCAGTGAATAAAGAGAAAAGAACATGGCAAATCCCAATCCACCAATACCGAGACCGGCATAAACCAAACCGTCTTTTATAGTCATTTTAAACCCCTCTTTACCTTCCAGGTACCAGAGAATAACCAGAAAAAAAGGAAGGGACACATAAATACGCATCAACATAAGCGTCATGGCATCCGCGCCGTAACTAAAAGCAAGTTTGGCACAAATCGATTTAAAGGAAAAGCCGAGTGCCGAAATTATTACAAGCCCATATCCTGATGCAAATATTCTGTTCATTTCTTTATTCCTGATTAAAATTTACGTTAAAAACAAAAAAGGCCGCGGGTTTTGATACCCGCGGCCTTTAATAAGTTTATTTATTCTGTTTATTTCTGGTTACAACTCTTTAAAAGCCACGGGTACAAGTGTGTGAAAAATCCACATAATGGATCTTAGCGCTTTATGTACTGTTGCTGTGACTTCCTTATTCATAGTGACATAAGGAAAACATGAGACTGCACTTTAAGTCAACCTATTTTTTTATATATTCCGTAATATGGCCATTAGACTGAATTATTTTACCGTATTTACCAATCACCCTGAGCAGATTTTTTTTCTTTATCGGTTTGGAGAGATGCTCATTAAAACCGGCCTGAAGGCATTTTGTCGATTCCTCAACAAAGGCATGAGCCGTAAGAGCAAGAATCGGTTTGGGAGGCAGCCCCTTTTCTTTCTCCCACTTTCTCATTTCCTTACAGGCATCAATACCATTCATAACAGGCATTTCAAGATCCATCATGACTATATCGTAAGCACCCTCTTTAAAAGCATCAAAAGCCTCCCTGCCATTGGACAGGCTGTTCACGGTAACAGGTGAACCCTTTAAAAAAAGTTTAAAAAGGTTATGAATCTCTTCCGAATCCTCCACAAGAAGGAGCGACAGGGGAGTATGCCATGTGGCCGGATTTCTATTGTAGAGGTTGGCCGCCTCGACTATTTTTTGAAGCTGTTTTTTAAAGGATACCGTAAAATAAAAGGTGCTTCCTTCCCCTTCCCTGCTTTCCACGCCCATCTCCCCACCCATCATCTCTACAAGCTCTTTGGAAATGCTCGTACCCAGTCCTGTGCCGCCGTAAAACCTTGCAGTAGAAACATCTTCCTGGGAAAACTCATGAAATATAGTCTTCAATTTATCTCCGGCAATGCCGATACCCGTATCCTTAACGGAGAAGAGAAGGGATATTGTCTCATCTCTTTCTTCTTTCTTTTCAACGGTCAGGGAGACACCCCCTTCCCTTGTAAACTTTATGGCATTGCTAAGGAGGTTTATAAGAACCTGCCTCAGTCTCATCGGATCGCCCCTAAGAGCAAGGGGTACCTCTTTATCAAGGGCCGAATGAAAAAACAGTTTTTTCTGTTTTGCCTGGAAGGATACTATTTCCGATGACTGGGCAATTACTTCAGAGAGATTAAAGTTGATCTCTTCAAGCTCAAACTTGCCTGATTCAATCTTGGAAAAATCGAGCACATTATTTATGAGTCTTAAAATATTATCACCTGCTGTTATGATGGATTGTACATAATCTGCTTCCTCTTCCGTATCAATAATTTCTTCGAGCTGCTCAGACATACCGATAATGGTCTGCATGGGTGTTCTGATTTCATGGCTCAAGTTGGCAATAAAAGCACTTTTGGCATGGTTTGCCTCTTTCAGTGCTTCTTCGGCCTTCTTTTTATCAGATATATCACAAATCGTTCCCTGGACCTTTGAAGGTCTTCCCTTTTCATCACAGAGATTCTGGACGACCTCTTCAACCCACCTTACTTCCCCATCCTTTCTCATAATTCTGTATTGTCTCATGACCCCGTAATTGCGGGTTGAGCGAAGTTCATCAAAGCCCTTATAAAACTCTTCCTTATCGTCGGGGTGGAAAATCTCATCAATCCTGGGACTCCCATTTATTAACTCTTTTTCAGTGTATCCTGTAACCTCCTCAACAGCACCATGAAGAAAAATCATTCCTCCACCAAGTTGGCCCTGAAATGTTATGCCATGAAAATTTTCAAGAAAAAGTCTGTATTTTTCCTCTGATTCACTGAGCGCCTTTTCGATACGTTTTCTTTCTTCAATCTCCATGGTAAGCTTATCATTAATCATCTGAAGAGCACCGGTTCTCTTATCTACGAGAAATTCGAGGTACTCCCGGTACTTACCAAGTTCTTCATCAATCTTCTTACGCTCTGTAATATCAAGCCAGGAGCCAACAATCTCCATCGGTTTTCCATCTTTATCCCTGATAAGCCTTACATGATCATAAATCCATCGGTAAGAACCATCTTTATGGCCAAATCGATATTCATGTTTTTGTTCATTATTTTTATAAAGTTCATAAGGAAATAGAGATAAAACTCTCTCCCTGTCATCAGGATGAACATGATTAACCCACCAGTTGGGATCACTTAAATATTCATCGGCGCTGTACCCCCACTGTTCCTCCATATTATGGCTAACATAGGTTGGAATGAAGCGATTATTTTCGATCTTGCACTGGTATACGATTGCAGGACTGACACTAACTGCATTATCAAATCTTTTAAGACTTCTTTGTACATTCTCCTCCGCTTTTTTCCTGTCTGTCAGATCCCTGAATATACACTGAATAACATCATTTCCGTTTAAATTAAAAAGATTTGTACTTACTTCGACAGGGATTTTTTTTCCACTTATATGTAGTAAAGAGAGCTCTTCACTAATAGCAGAACTATTTTCAAGGGTTTCCTTTATCACTTTCTGGTAACTATCGAAATCGTCATTTGAATAAAGTTCCTCCATGTGATGACCGATTATTTCATCAGACATACGTCCCATAAGATTTTCAGCCTTCCTGTTAGCTTCCAGAACAAATCCAACCTTGACATCAATTGTCATAATGGCATCATTTGCCGTTTGAATCAGGGTTTGGTATTTTTTTTCTTTTTCCAGAACCTCTTTTTCTGCAACGACTTTTTGGTGGAAATAGCTCTGACTCTCCATCTCAAGTCCTATCCTGTTGCTGAGGATTTTGATAAGATCAATGTCTTCATTCTTGAAGGTTCTCCTGCGATCATCAATAACACAGAGAACACCTCTCACATCATTTTGACTATCCAGACAGGGAATACCACAATAAGATTTTCCATTAACAGATTTAAGCAGTGAAGCATGAGGAAATTTTTTAACAACATCATGGTAGATGTGAACTTCCTTATCCTCCTTCACTGTAGCACAGGGAGTAACATCGAGTGAGCAATGTCCGGCATTTTCTTTTATTTCGCCATCTAGAAAGAGGTTTTTAAAGTATATTTCAGAACCATGGATTTCAGAGAGGCAAACAAGTTTTGCCTTAAGGAGATAGGCAACCGTTTTTACGATTTCATTACAGAGCTGGCAGGGATCCTTAAATGTAGCAGCGCTTAGTTGGGCAAGTTTTTGCAGGGAAGAAGACTTACTTGCAGGTGTTTTTTTTAATTTTCCTTTAGTTTCCATCTTTTTAAGCATTCAAATTGCAAAGAATTAAATGGAAAAACCTGAAACCTGTCGTCTCTACTTGATTAAGATAATTTTATCATATTTATCGATTCAGGGTAAATGTGGGCTACTCCATATGCTATTATTTTTGGCGAGAACATACTAACGATCCCTAAAGTAAGGTGTGAAAGCATTCCCTGCAGTTTTGAGAGGAATCGGCTTTATTAGCTGAGGAAATTATATCAGTCCTTTTCTCATTGCCTTCTGAAGGGCATCACTTCTATCAATCGCACCAAGCTTGTTAAAAAGTTTTTTAACATGGGAATGAACGGTATGAGGGCTTATGCAATAAAACTTTCCAATCTCTTTGTAGGTGAGTCCCTCATTAATTTTCTCCAGTATTTCCTTCTCCCGGGGGCTCAAAATAAACTGATCATGATAACCATTTTTGCGTACCTCACTTAAAACAATACGACCTACCCTTGGGCTCATGGGTGCACCACCTCCCCTGAGTTCACTAATAGCATTTATAAGGTCAGACGGTGCCGATCCTTTTAAAATATATCCTGACGCGCCAGACTGAACAACTGAAAGGATTGTTTGTCTATCTTCGGTTCCGGTAAAGGCAATAACATCTATGGTAGGGTGACTGGTTTTTATTAATTTGATCAGTTCAAGACCAGGCATTTTGGGTAGACCGAGATCAACGATGAATAAATCGGGAAGAACACCACTCAAACCTTTTAGAGCATCTTCAGCATTAATATATTTTCCAACAACCTGAAAGTCTTTTACCCTGTTTATGATAGCGCTAACATGATTGAGCAGATCTTTATTATCTTCAACAACGACTATTCTCATTTACATTCCCCCCGTATGTATACTTCAGTCAAAGTTTATCAAAGAACATGTCTTTGTCAAGAGTTTACTTCTATTAGTATTTATTCGTAATCGTTATATTTTCTTGCCCATCCTCTTCAAGAAATTTGCCTCCCTCTTTCAGCTGTGTTTAAATAACTTTATGAAGAACATATCAATAAAACGAACTTCCTGTAATGACATGAATCTCATTAAAGAGATCCATGTTAGTTCTAGTCAATCCAGCTTTATTTCTCCTCCAACAAAAGTTTTAACTCTTATAAGGGAAGTCGGTGATACAAAGATTAACATCCCTTTTAAAATAGAATCATCCGATCAAATTATTGGTTTTTTCACACTCAACTTTTTTTGTCCAATTGCTGTTCAGGCAGACCCTTTATATTTTGGAGGAAAAAAAGACTGCCGACTGGAAACGTTCATGATTGATGAAAGATGGCAAAAGCAGGGATTTGGCAAAGCGGCAATAAGAGAGATCAGGGAATTTTTAGCAAAAAATCATCCCCAAATCAAAGGTCTGAAACTATCTGTTAATTTCCTTAACGAGGGAGCAAAGTTGTTTTATAAAAAGTGCGGTTTTAAAGATACGGGAAAGGTTTACGAAGGAGGCCCGGCAGGACCTCAACATATTTACAGACTGGACCTGACATAAAGAGAAGAATAACATCGATTCCATAAGAAAAGCCCCGCATCTTGCGGGGCTTTTCTTATTATGAGCTAAATGATTTTCCACAACCACAACCACCGGTTGCATTCGGATTATTTAGAACAAATGAACTTCCCTCAAAAGAAGTGACATAATCAACTTCCAGACCATCAAGAAGGGATAAGGATTGTTCATCGACAACAATGGTTACACCATTGGAATCAAAAAGCGTATCGCCCTCTGATTGATTATCAAATCCCATATTATATTTATGTCCGCTACACCCGCCGTCAATGGCGGAAATACGCAGATGGGGTTCTTTGCCATCATACTCTTCCCTTGCCTTACCTATATATTCTGCTGCACTTTCAGTAACACTTATCATGTTTATTCTCCTTGTTTCATATAATGTACTTTTTAGAGGTAAAGATGATTAACAGCAAATGAGGATTCAAAGAAAAATCAATATCTATATGAGACAGTAAAGAGGGACATTTTCAGATCATACAATCCTGTTAAAAAAGGATTTGTACCTTCAAAAACTTTTATTCATTCTACATCTATGCTATTATTGCCATCAATACATTACTAAGACAGGGATATCAAAGAATAAGCTTAACCGATGGTGGGGAGATTCATTAAATATGTAAATATTTTCTGGAAGTTTAGTATTTCCAGGCAGATATTATATGTTATTCTTTTTTTCAACAAGTTTCTAGTCAGCCTGTATTTCCAACCTGCCCACAGCGATATAAATCCGCAACCCTTATCACTATGATCAACTATCTTAAGAACAATATAAAGAGCTTAATTACCTACAGTACATTGAAATTTTTTATGGTGATGCTGCTCCTTACAGGTTATTTTGCTCAAGTTGAATTGCCCGATTCATCTATCAGTTGGATATACGCAATCACCTTGCCCAGTTATTATTACGCCTTTGTCTTTTTATCTGTTTTTATCTTAATGCCCTTTTACATCATCCCCTACGTGAGGTATTCCTACGTCATCCTCTTTTTTCTTCTTGATTTTTATTTGGTGGCTGATGCAATGGTTACCTATGTTTACAGGTTCCATATAAATCAAACATTAATCAGTATGTTTATATTTGACTTTAAAGGAATGGGCATACCTAAAAGTATCCTGGCAATGGTACTCATCATGGCCATTATCCTTTTCATCGCAAACTTTTTTCTTTTCAGATGGTCTTTGGGTAAAAAAAGCAGGTTTCCTCTTTTACTGGTTCCACTTTTTATTTTTATGGTTGTACTCAACCAGGGAATTCACGCCGGAGCGACAGGTTTTAAGATAGAGAGTATTACCCGATATACGCCTTATTTCCCTTTTTTTTATCCTCTTACTTCCGCAAAAACAATTAAACGACTAAAACATCAATTCCCCGGCCTCCTGCCCGATCAGGTAGAGGATAAAAATGGCACCATCTTCGAATCTCTTAAAAGAGGCAATCTGCAATACCCTTTAAAAGGGCCTCACTGTAAAGAACCTGAAAATAAATATGATATACTCTTTTTCGTAATAGAGAGTTGGCGCTCCGATATGATGAATGAAGAAGTGACACCCAATATCTATAAGCTCTCCAAAAAAAGTTATGTTTTTAACAATCATGTAAGTGGAGGCAATGCGACAGTACCCGGTTTATTCAGCCTCATGTACGGCCTTCATCCATCCTACATCGAAGAGATAACAGCGCAACCAAGCCAGTATCCTCCCTTATTTATGGAGGTACTGAAACGAAATAATTATGAAACTCATATTTACACGTCTTCAAATTTAACGAGATTCTCCTTAAGGGAGATGTTTTTTAATGAGAGAGATTATAAAAACTATGTTTATATTGAAAAAGGTGAACGCAATCTCGACGACAAAGAAATTACCAAGATTGTGAGAAAATCCATTTTAACATATGAAAGTGATCGCCCCCTTTTCAGGTTTATATTTCTCACTTCCAGCCACTCCGATTATAACTATCCCGAAAAGCACAAAATATATACACCCGTATCGGATGACGCAACTTTTGTTTTCAATAGACAGACAGATCCTGAGCCATTTTTAAATGATTATAAAAATTCTCTTCATTATTTAGACTCAAGATTTGGCAGGCTGCTAAAGGTATTGGAAGATACCCATGCCCTCGATCATACAGTTATTGTAATAACATCAGACCATGCAGAAGAATTCAACGACAACAAGATGGGTTTCTGGGGTCATGGTAGCAACTTCACCAGAGACCAGGTCTCGGTCCCTCTGGTCATATATTACCCTGACAACAATGATAATCATATTATCAATAAAAGGTCTGCTCATGTAGATGTCATGCCCACCCTGTTAAATTCCTTATTTCAGTGTGAACCTCCCTATTCAGATTACAGTTCAGGGGAAAATCTTTTCAACCTGCCTGAGAGTCGCAGTTTAATTGTTGGAAGTTACGTTAATTCAGCCTACATCATTGACAACACGGTTTATTCAAGAGAATTCGGGATAAAGAGTTATGATTTCGATGATATTGCCAGCATAAATAAAGACTTTGATTATGATGCGATCAGGGAAGTAATGAATGAAGAAACCCGCTTTTTAAATAGGCAATAACAGGATTCAAACCTGACTCACTCTTTAAAATGAGAAGGAACTATGTCAGAGGCAAAACACTATAAGGGTAAAAATATTTCTATTTTTTTTAACGCCGGTAGATGTATTCATGCCAGAAACTGCGTGTTGGGCTTGCCCTCTGTCTTTCGCACAAATATGGCCGGAGAATGGATAGATCCCGATGGAGCAGCGGGTGAAGAAATAGCTGCAATAATCAGAACCTGCCCATCAGGAGCGCTTACCTACCGTTTCTCTGACTCAAAGTCTGACGAAAATAATCCTCAGATTAATATTGTAAGACTTTTTGAAAATGGTCCTCTCTCACTTCATGCAACCCTATTAATAGAAGGAATATCAGAAGGAACACGTGCCGTTCTATGCCGCTGCGGGGCATCAAAAAACAAACCCTTCTGTGACGGGAGTCACAAGGAGAGGGGATTTAAGGCTACCGGTGAACCGCAGACGGTCAAAATCGATCCTCTGGAAAAGAGAGACGGTCCCCTGGCTATAACGCCGTTGAAAGACGGCCCCCTCATGATTGAAGGGAATCTCGAGCTCTGTTCCGGCACAGGGCGGCCCATCTTTAAAACACAAAAAACCTTTCTCTGCCGTTGCGGCGCTTCAAAAAACAAACCCTTTTGCGACGGTTCCCATAAGGATGCCGCCTTTAAAAGCGATTAAGGAGATCAACGGTTCAAATGAAACTGAATATATTTATCACCCTTCTAGTACTCATTCTTTTTGCCGCCTGTGGCCCCAGCAGGGGTCACCTTATGCTTACAAACTATCTGGACAAGGGCGTAGGAAGTCTCACCTATGAAGATATCGTAAAAAGATGGCACAGTGCCGATGAGATTATAGAAGGGGAAAAAACATTTACTGCGATCTGGATCAGGGAAGACTACATTGATGCCACCATCGTCAAGCACTCCTTTTCATCACCTAATGTCTTTACAGAAAAGAAAACACTTGTCTTCGATAGTAAAACACGGCTATTACTATCCTATAAGGTAGAAGATTACTAAGAAATAACAGGCTATTCAAAACATTGCATAGTACGCTGTTTCTGGATCTCAATATGACGCTTGCCACACCAGACATGTCCTATTTTTGGCACTTCTCCCTGGGGCATCTTCATTTTTGCCCATTTGCAATTGATGCAATACTTTTTCTTTGCACCGGGAAGGGGTTTATGGCATGGCAAGACCCGGCTTCTTCCCATCTGCATGGCGCGTTTTCCGCACCAGACCGTCCCCGGAGAGGCTCTCTTTCCATCCGGTTTTTGGGCTTTACCATATATGCAGTTTCCACAGTTTTCAGCCATAACACAAAAGGATTCAGGGCTGCCAAGAACTCAAATATTTTCCGATTAAATTCATAAGGTCCTGCTTTTTTAT
>Ga0316190_10004254_pt1 | contig 10414 bp, 9 predicted proteins | sample Eddworburrow2_MG_FD_204929 | JGI IMG/M metagenome (GOLD analysis project Ga0316190, IMG submission 204929) | Coastal sediment microbial communities from Maine, United States - Eddy worm burrow 2 | ecosystem: Environmental > Aquatic > Marine > Coastal > Sediment | place: USA: Maine | collected... | reverse complement strand
GTTCTCTTTGCCATCGGCCGGTTGCCGGGCTGGATTGCGCAATGGCACGAGATGCAACAAGACCCAACCACCAGAATCGGACGCCCGCGCCAGATCTACGTAGGCGAACCAAAGCGAGACTGGGTGGCGATGGAAGACCGGAGTGCGTAGTACTCAGTACTCAGTACTCAGTACCGGTTCCTCGAACGGCTCGCCCAACACAGCTCCGCTGACCGCGTCAACCCGTACCAGCCCGCGCGTGACCGGCGGGTCGTCGGCCGCATAGACCAAAACGTGCCAGACGGGCCGGGATCTCCACCCTTCGAAGGTCACCGCCGCCGAAGCGTGGCCGACCGGGAAAGACACTTCCCGACCAGCTGAGGCCAGGGCCTCCTCGGCGGTCGTATTCAGCTCCCAGGCGGACAAGAAGTGGAACAACCCGATGACGGCGAGTGCGCCGGCCAGCACGTACAGACCGGCAGGCAACCCGAGAGCCGCCCCGAGCGCAGCGAGAACGGCTCCGGCCCCGAAGAACATTCCGGAGGTCCGCCGCCGGGTCGGGCTCGGGAACTCGTACGGTCCGGCCACATTGGAATCGAGATCCTCCGGAACTCCTTCCGCGTCTGCCAGTTCCCGGGGGATCTCGATGCCGTCCATGAACTTACTTCTGGACCAGTTCGACAGCTTCCAAGGCGGCCCGGTCGAGGACGTCATCACCGCGCCTGCGGTGCCAACCGTCCCACAAGGCAAGCATCGATGGCAGGACCAGGACGGACGCGACCAGGGCGAACCCGATGGCGTACACGGTTACCTGGCCCATCTGCGCGAACGGTTTCAGCGATGAAGTCATGAGGACCCCGAACCCGGCCATGGTGGTGAAGGCCGATCCGGCCAACGCTCCACCCGTATGGCGGGCCGTGGACCGCATCGCTTCCACCGGATCGTCGAAACGAATTCTGTCCTCCTGGAAGCGATGCGTGACATGGATGGTGAAAGGAACACCGATGCCGATCGCTAATGCAGACAGCGTCGCAGTAACGGGGTTGAAGGGGATGCCTGTGGCGGCCATCATCCCGAACGTCCATAGCACGACCAGAGCGACCGGCAAGATCGTGATCACGCCGAGGAGTGGTCGGCGTGACTCGAACCAGAAGTTGACGACCAGCAGCAGCATCGCAGCGACCAGGGTGATGAAGAGTGACCGAACCTGCGAGTCGGAGAGGCTCTGGATGATGACCGACGAGATGATCTCCTGCGAGGTTGCTATCACTTCCAGACCGGTCTCGGAAACCGGTGCAAAGTCGTCAACAAGATCCGCCTGAAGTGCAACCGCTCCAGCTTCCCCGGCACTGGTTTGAATGTTGAATTGCGCAGCGCCAAAGTTCCCCGCCGAACCCGACAACACCTGACCCATCTGGTCGGGATCTGCATCCAGCGCCGCCGCAAAGATGGCGTTCACATCAGCGTCCGCCGTCACCGAAAGATCCTCCAGGAGCCCCTTGGAAAAGGCCAATTGTGCGAACTCCGGCGAAGCGGGTTGACCCCCAGACCCTTCCGTCGGCTGGAGCAAGGTTGCAACGACGGAAACTGGAGACTGCGCAGACGCAAACCCTCCGAAAGCGCTGACATTCTCGGTGTCGGCCAGGTTCTGCCATGCCTCAAACATCGCGTTGTAGGCCTCGGGCGTGGCAACATCGCCGCCCTCGATGAGCACCGCGGTTGACTCGCCGAAGCCCCCACCGAACTCCTCAGACAGTGTATTGAAGGTGCTCACCGCAGGGGAGTCTTCGGGGAGGAAGTCCGTGAAGCTGAACTCTGTGCTCAGCTGGGTCAGCCCGAAGTACCCGACGCCGCCCAAAACGAGGGCGATGAGCAATGTGGGGATCGGGGCATGTTCGGCCAGCACCGCAGTGCGGGCCATCAACCTGGGAAGAGCACGCTCGGTTGCTCCGGCGGCGAGCGCTTCACTGGGAAGACGTCCGGCCCGTTCAGCGCGACGGTCGAGCAGTAACCGGACCGCCGGAACGAAGGTGAGCATCAGGACGAATGCGGACAGGATTCCCACGGCGGACAGGATTCCAAAATCGGCCAGGGCAGGTACGGGGTTGAAGACGTTGGTCAGAAAACCGACCGCGGTAGTCAACGTGGCCAGAATGAGGGCTACGCCAACGGTGCTAATAGCCCGGCCGGTGGCCCCGGCCACGTCGCGACCCTCTCCAAGTTCCTCCCGATAACGAGCAGTGAGGTGGATGGCATAGTCGACGCCCAATCCGACCAGAAGGATGGGGATGATCTGACCGATTTCATTGAATGGGCCTATGAAATCCAGGTAGCCGGGCCCCAGCAGAACTCCGATCCCCTGTTCCCAGGTGATTGCCATGAGGATGACCCCCATGGTCAACACGATGTCTGCCCCACTCCGCCGAAGCGCATGAACCAGCGTCAATCGGCCCTTGGGTCGGAGGAAGTAGACGAAACCGAGGATCGCCACGATGATGACGATGGCGTAGAGGAACAGCCGTCCGACCTCCGCCAGGAAGTCGGTGTCCCCGCCGAAGAGCAGGGCAAAGCTGAAGGGGGACACGGTGATGCCATTACCTGCGTCGATGCCGCTGAGATCCTTGCCTAACTCGACTTCGAGATCGATCAACTCGTTGAATGCTTCATCGCCGTCCGCGAATTGTGATGAGTCCAGGAAGATGATGGCCAGGCCGGAAGGAGCCATTGGCACCGTGAGGTCGGCGTTTTGTGAGGCAAGCTGAGTGAGAAACCCGGTTTGCTCTGGAGGGGCAAATTCAGCCGACTGCTGGTAGAGCTGCTTCACCTCGGCGTCGGTGAGGTCTTCAGTCGAGATTCCTTGCTGGGCGGCGGAGCCCAGGACACCATCGAGAAAGCTAACTACGCCCGGTCGCTCAGCCTGCACCGACAGGTAGGCGCCTGCCTTACTCTCCGCCACCACGCGGTTGATCTCCTGCACCGCACGCAGACCCGACGCCGAGATGACATCGTCGCCTTCAATGATGACCTGGATGACCTCTTCCGACGCACCGCTGGAAAACAGATCACCGATCCGTTCAGAAGCCTGAATCTCTGGCGTATCGGGTGCGAATCCTTCCTGACCGGTTGAGCGCACCATTTGCGAGTTGAGGGCACCAAACAGACCGGTGGCGATGAGCACGACGACGACAATGAAGGCGGGAGCGCGCTGGGCGGCGCCGGACAAGAAATGGACAAGAGCTTTCACAGTGTTCTCCGTACGCAGTATCGAGTTGGTTGGGTGGCGGAGCCGCCAGCCGGGTCCTAGCTTAGGTGACCGCTAGAATTTGTTGTTCATCGCGGCGGAGCCGCCGCCGCAACGAGTGACGCAAGGGCTTCCTCGACGTTGAGGCCTCTTTGCTCCGTTTCTTCACCGTAGAACCGAAGCCCGACGGTGTGATTCTCAACATCGCGATCACCGACGACCAGCACCGCGGGATGTTTGTCTGTGAGCGCCCGCCGGATCTTCTCACCGACGGTTTCGCCCGTCTCATCGACCTCAACTCGCAGTCCCGCCGCCTCGAACATGCCGGCGATTTCACCTGCGTATTCGAGATGGCGGTCGGCTACAGGAACAATCGTGGCCTGGACCGGGGCCAGCCACATGGGAAAGGCCCCGGCGTAATGCTCGACCAGGATGCCGAAGAAACGTTCCACGGACCCGAACAGGGCCCGGTGAACCATCGCCGGCCGTTCCCGGGTGTTGTCGGTGGTGGCATATTCGAGACCGAAGCGTTCGGGATTCCCGAAGTCGACCTGGATGGTCGAAAGTTGCCACTTCCGACCGATGGCGTCCTTGATATGCACGTCGATTTTCGGCCCGTAGAAGGCTCCTTCTCCCTCTGCGACCTTGTAATCGAGCCCCGCCTTGGCCAGAGCCTCGGCCAGCGCGTCGGTTGCCTCATCCCAGAGGGTGAGCTCACCGACGTACTTGTCGGGCCGGGTGGATAGCTCGGCTTCGAACTCGGTGAACCCGAAGTCTCGGATCACCATGAGCGTGAAGTCGAGGAGGTTTTGCAATTCGTCTCCGAGTTGGCCCCGGGTGCAGAAGATGTGACTGTCGTCCTGGGTGAACCCACGGGCACGCAGGAGGCCGTGCAAGACCCCCGACCGCTCATACCGATACACGGTGCCCAGTTCGAAGAATCGAAGCGGGAGTTCCCGGAAGGAGCGGCTGCGGCTCTTGTACACCAGGATGTGGAAAGGACAGTTCATCGGTTTCACGAAATAACCGTCGCCGTGGTCGAGTTCCATCTCCGGATACATCGCATCGGCATAGAAATCGAGGTGTCCCGATATCTCCCAGAGACGCGCCTTGGCAACGTGCGGCGTGGCCACGATCTGGTAATCATGACTCAGGTGGGTACGCCTGCTGTAGTCCTCGATGATCATCCGCATGAGGCCACCCTTTGGATGCCACACGGCCAGTCCACTTCCGAGTTCGGGCGGAAACGAGAAAAGGTCCAGCTCGGCACCGAGCTTGCGGTGGTCCCGTCGTTCCGCCTCCTCGAGCCTGTGCAGATAATCGTTGAGCGCCTTCTTGTCCTCCCAGGCGGTGCCGTAGATGCGCTGCAATTGGGGCCGTTTTTCATCGCCCCGCCAGTAGGCGCCTGCCGTCCGAAGCAGTTTGACTGCGGACAATCGTCCGGTCGAAGGAACGTGTGGACCACGACACAAGTCGACAAACCCGTTGTTCGCGTAGGCGCTGACCACTTGGCCGGCGTCGACTTCGCTTTCGTCTACCGACTCGATGATCTCTCGTTTGAAGGGTTGATCGGCGAACACCTTCAGGGCTTCGGCTTTGGACATCTCGCGGCGGACGAAGGGCTGGTCGGCCGCGATGATGTCCGCCATCTCCTCCTCAATCCGCTCGAGATCCTCGAGGGTGAACGGCCGCCCTATGTCGAAGTCGTAGTAGAAACCGTCCTCGATCGGAGGACCGATCGCAAACGAAGCCCCCTCGAACAACTTCAGCACTGCTTGGGCAAGGACGTGGGCAGAGGAATGGCGCAGCACATGTCGACCTTCCTCACTCTGGTCGGTGACGATCTCGAGCTTTCCCCCTCCCGGCAGGGGGGCTGTGAGATCGAACCACACACCGTCCAGCTTGACGGCAACCGCTGCTTTGGCGAGCCTTGACCCGATACTCTCGGCAACGTGGAGCCCGGTGGATCCGTCAGGATAAGTTTGATGGGAACCATCGGGGAATACGATTTCTATGGACACGATGACTGTCTCCCGTAGTCTTTGCAGGTAGCGTATTGAAGCCGAATACCAACGATACGACCATTTAGGAATCCCGGGGGCCGTAATGCAACCTGTCGACATCGCAAAACAACTCGCAGGGGGCGGCAAAGTCCAGGAGATAACCCGCGGCACGAACCGCGTGTTTCGGATCTGGCCAGAAGGTGGAAACGTTTCCCTGGTCAAGGTGTACTCCTCACCCACACACGAGCGGCGCGAACGGCGTGCCCTGGCTGCCTTGGCCGGCATCGAAGGCGTCCCTCAAGTCGTCGATCGCGGTTCGGTGGAAGACATCAGCTGGGTCAGGTTCGACGACCCGGGGACATGGTCTCTCGCCAGTCTGCCCGAGAGCCCGGGAGCCGCCCGCCGGGCGGGCCAAATCCTTCATGCGGTGCACCTGGCCGACCAGGAGGCTCTCTCGAACCTTTCCGGTGGGATGGACGCCGAATGGCTGGCGTCCGATTTCCGATCGACCTTCGAAAGGCTCGGGCGATACCGCCGCAAGCTGCAAATCCCGCCCGAGCTACTGCAAAAAGCGCTCACCACCGACCCGCCACCCTGTGGCGAGCCACGGGCTGCCCATACCAATCCTCGTCCAGAGAGTTTCCTCGTCGACGAATCCGGGAAGGTGACCCTGATTGATTGGGAGTGGGCAACACTTGCGCCACCGGAATGGGACTTCAGTTTGGCGACCTGGCTGCTCCGGCTGCAGGCCGGTCCCGGGGCGGCCGCCGCCCTGGCTGAGGGCTACGGCGCAGCGTTGTCAGAAGCCGACTTGGACGCCTGGATCGCGTATCACGCCGGCATGATTCTGCTGCAAGAAGCGGAGACTCGCGACGGGCGCCTCGACAACCTGACCTACATGGTCGATGAGCTCCGGAGAGTGCTTACGCGCTGAGGCCGGGAAATCCACCACTATCCGCGCGAGCCCCTCTAATGTGCGCGCACGGACGAGCTGGAGGACTTCCGTGTTGGAATTAGTTACCACTGCGTCGATCATCACCGCTCTGGTGTTCTACGCCGTCAGGCATCTTCGTTCCCAAACCAGCCCCTTTGTCTTCGACGGCAGCGGCTGGGGCGAGGAGTACCTCGAAACCGGCGATCTTCCCTGCCCTTGGTGTCAGGCGCCTACCCGCGAGGCAGATCAAGCCTGCCCATCGTGCGCGCGGGTATTCGGCTCTCCCATCTCGGGCTGACCGACTCCGGTGTCCCGAGTAAACGACCGATCGACGTGGTCCAGGCCAAATCCGAGGCGTTCGTACATGCCGACGGCCGACCGGTTGGCGGCGTCCACGTAGAGCATGGCGGTGGTTGCTTGCTTGCGTCGAGACAGATACCAAAGCCCTTCCAGCGTCAGCCACGTACCCAACGACCTTCCTTGATGGTCCGGGTCGACGGCAATCACGTAGATCTCACCGATGGATTCGCGATGAAGCTTGGTCCAGCAGAACCCGACCAGCTCACTCCCCTGCCGGGCCATCAGGACGCCGTCGGGGTCGAACCAATCCTGACGGATGCGATCGGCCAAATTGGCGCGGGTCCAGGATCCGTTCTCTGGATGCCCGGCGAAGGCGCGGTTATTGAGAGCGATCCAGGCTGCCTCGTCGGTTCCTACCCTGAAGGAGGTCACCTGGACGCCCCTTGGAGGGGTCGGAGTCTGGCGAGGAGGGAGCGGCAGGCGCATCTGGAGGAGTTGCCGCTCCTGGCGGAAGCCGAGCTCTTCGACCAGTAGCGTGACCGCCGGAAGGTAGGTCCACATCCGGATGGTGCCTCCGCCGACGCCTATCGCCAGATCGACGGCCGAACGGAGCACCCCCCTGATAACCGCCGGGTCCCGGTAGTCGGGATGGATCGCGGCTTCCAGCACCCAATCGGCGTCGACCGCTTGCGAATTGAGATGCACATACGCCATCAAATGGTTTGCGACCTCGAAGATGAACCCCATTGTCTCAGGGTTGCCGCCGATCAGGTCGAGGTACTTGTGTTCGCCGATCGGCGCATGTCCGTCTGCCGACCGGCATTGCTCGAACAAGCGACGGAGATCGTTCAGATCATCGGGATGACGAAACGGCCGGATGTGCATGGAGCAACCCTAGATCGAGGTTGAGCCGGTATCCTGACGATCCGTGAGCAGAGTAGGTCTTGTACTCGGCGGTGGGGGAATCACCGGAGCTTCCTACCACCTCGCCGCCCTCCTCGCCATAAACATGGCGACCGGATGGAACCCCAACGATGCTGAGGTCATCGTGGGAACGTCCGCCGGTTCCTTTGTGGCATCGACCGTTCGGGCCGGGGAGCTCAGCATCGACTCGATCGTCAGGCCGCACGAAGGTCGCGAGCAGGTAGCCGAGCGCATCAACAAGCAGATCTACCAGCGGCAGCGTCCGGCCGGGCTGGTGCGTTGGGTCAGGCGCGGCCTCATCCCTAGTTTGCGAAAGCCCGGGGTGATGGCGTTGCTCGGCACTCCTGCCCTTCACCATGCCGGCGGGATCGCTGATTGGGTAGAAGAACAGACCGGTGAGATTTCCGCAAGCTGGCCGGATCGCGCCACCGTCATTGTTGCGTTCGACATCGCCAGCGGTACCCGAGTTGCCTTCGGAACTGAGAACGCACCCGACGTCGCACTCAAAGACGCGGTCGCCGCCTCCTCGGCGGTGCCGGTCATATTCAGCCCTTACGAGATCGACGGTCGGTACTACGTCGATGGTGGTGTGGTCTCCGGCACCCACGCCGACCTTCTCCTTGGGAACACCGAACCGCTCGATCTGGTGCTCGTGCTGGCTCCGATGGCTGCAGACGAAGCGCGGGAAGGGGCTCGTTTCTACGAGGCCGTCTTCGATCGGGTGGGACGGACCGCGCTCGCCGACGAGTTGCAGGCCATAGAGGCCGCTTGGCCCGACTCCGACATCCTGGTGTTGCGACCCTCCCCCATGGTGCTCGAGGTCATGCGACCCAACCCCATGGATCCGGCCGGGGCCGTCCCAACCTTCGTCAGGACCCTCGCCTCACTGCGGAATAAGCTGGCCAGGCCGGACGTGTGGAGCATTCTCGACCGTCATCTCACGGTGTCCTCACACCGTCCGATCGACCGGTCGCAATGAACGATTTCAAAACGAACTAGTCCTTTCGTGTCCGATGACAACCATCCTCCAGATCGAGTGGGTTGCAGGCCGACATTGAAGAGAAGCGCCCAGGAGACCCAGCGACATGCAAGAGCCCAAAAGAGGAAAGCACGAAAGGCAGCGACGCAGCCTGATCGAAGCCCTTCACTTGGGACGGGACGCAGCCGTCCGGCGATTGCGCGGACTCCCCTCGATTGTGACCAGAGAACGTGTCCTGATCGGAAAAGAACGCGCCTAAGTTCCCGATTGCGATAGTTCGTCTAGAGCGTTGACCACCCGGGCGAGCTCTTCAGATGTGTTGTAGTGCACGAATCCGATCCTCACCAAACCGCCCGACTCCAGGACTCCCAGCCGTCGCATGACTTCCACGGCGTAATAATGCCCGGACCAGACAAAAATCCCCCGCTCGCCTAGTGCTCGCTGGACCTCTGCTGCAGTCAGCCCGGCCACGTCCACTGCGAACGTCGGTGTCCGGTTGGCGCCCGGCATGGTTGGGCCGTACACGGTGACGCCGCCCAGGCTCAGAGCCGCAGAAAGAAACGCATCGGTCAGCCGACGCTCGTGTATCTCGATGGCCTCCATACCCGACCGAATGGCGACTCGACGGGACACCTCACCCGTGCTCGGAGAACCAAGCGAAGCCAGGTATTCGACCGCTGCGCTCACTCCCGCCAGACTCTCGAAACTCTGGGTTCCGGTTTCCCATTTCCCGGGAGGCTCTGCGGGAGCTGGGCGGACCTTGTATGCCTCGAGCTCGGCCAGCAGCTCGTGCCGGCCGTACAGGAATCCGGTATGGGGCCCGAAGAATTTGTAGGCGGAGGCAACGAGAAAGTCGCATCCCATAGCTTCGACGTCCACCAATCTGTGCGGCGTGTAGTGCACGGCATCGACGAAGACCCGGGCGCCGACTGCATGGGATGCCTCAACCACCCTCGGCACATCAACGACCGTACCGACCGCGTTGGAGGCATGCGTTACGGCAACCAGCCGGGTCTTTTCGGTCAACAGTCCATCGAGGGCCGCATAATCGAGGTCGTGCCCATGCTCGGGAAGAAAGTCCAGCCACCGGACGGTGACCTCCCGCTCTTCTGCGGCCATCACCCAGGGAGTGATATTGGCGTCGTGGTCGAGCCGGGTGACCACAATCTCGTCACCGGGTTGCCAGGTGCGAGCCAGAGCGCGGCTGACCGCAAAGGTGAGACTGGTCATGTTTTGCCCGAACGCGATCTCCGCCGGTGTTGCGTTGATCAGATCGGCAATGGCACGTCGCGCGGCATCTGTGATCTCATCCGCGTCGCGGCTCGTCGCGAAGTTCCCACCCAGGTTGCTGATCCCGCGATCTAGCACGCCTGCCATGGCGGCACTCACGGTTCTGGGTGTCTGCGTTCCTCCCGGTCCGTCCAGGTACACAACCGGCTCGCCATGCTGCAGACGTTCGAGGGCGGGAAAGAGTGGACGAACATCATGCGGTTTGAACACATTTGTCTCCTGTGCGGGAGGCCAGAGTACCGAAACCAAAGTGAGGCACGAATCGAGATCCGTGCCTCACTCGGGAGGGAGTTCGGTCATGATCAGGTAACCGCGGAATTGTGAAGGGTCGGCCGGGGCAATTGTGAAGCTCCTGTGAAGTTGGCTGGTCGACCAAAGCTCCTACTCGAATGCCGCCACGTATCGGTCGAGTTCGTCGAGGAAGACCCGGCGATCCTCGACGCGCAGAAAGGCCGCATTGAACGAATTCCTTGCCAATTTCACCAGATCGGCGCGCTCAAGCCCCAACGCCTTCGTTACGGCCAGATAGTTGTCGGCGACGTAACCACCGAAGTAGGCAGGGTCGTCCGAGTTGATCGTCACCAGGAGGCCGCGGTCCAGCAGCCTTTTCAGATTGTGGTCGGCCATTGTTGGGAAAACCCGGAGCTTGATGTTGGACAGCGGGCACATGGTGAGCGGGATGTGTTCGTCACTGAGCCGCTGCAACAAGTCGGCATCGTCTTCCGAGCGGACACCATGATCAATCCGGCGGGCGTGGAGGACAT
>Ga0316190_10004251_pt1 | contig 10415 bp, 8 predicted proteins | sample Eddworburrow2_MG_FD_204929 | JGI IMG/M metagenome (GOLD analysis project Ga0316190, IMG submission 204929) | Coastal sediment microbial communities from Maine, United States - Eddy worm burrow 2 | ecosystem: Environmental > Aquatic > Marine > Coastal > Sediment | place: USA: Maine | collected... | reverse complement strand
TCATCTACTTCTTCCCAGGGCATTCTGGCAGCCGCACACCGATCGTGCCAGCGAACGGCAGAGCCGACGGTGATCTCCTCGGAAGGCAGACGCAGAACGCACGCGCAGGGACTATCGAGAAAGTCGCGAGGACGGTCGTGGGACCGCAAATCCGTCGTGCGCTCCCTTCGGACCTACGACTTGAGAGCGCAGCTGAGGTCACCGCCTGACGGCTCCCGTGCAGTCAGGATGAACGCAGGGTTGCGCCCGTCGTCGCCCGAAGTCGGCGTTCCATCAGCATGATCAGTCACCGTGATCTCCTCCAAAAGGGACCGGGCCGCACCCTGTGAGGCGCGGCCCGGTCTCATCGACAGTCCTGTGTTCCTAGGCTTCGACGATGTCTCGTCCGTGCGCCGTCAGCGCCCAGATGATGAAGATCGACACAGCAAGGAATGCCAGCGCCCAGATCGGGTACCACGGCATCCACGCGAACGCCACAATCGCCCACAACACGGCAATGATCACACCAACCGTACGCGCCCACACGGCACCCGTGAACAGGTAGAACCCGGCCAGCAGAATCACGATGCCGAGAATCAGATGGATCCAACCCCACGTCGTGACGTCGAACTGGAAGATGTACTCCTCGCCAACCACGAAGAACGTGTCATTCGCAAGCGCGACGATGCCCGAGATGATCCACCAGACACCGCCCATCACCATCATGATCCCGGCAAACGCCGTCCAACCAATCGCCCAACCATTCGGATAGTCGTCCATCGAGCCTTCTCCCATATCGTGTCTGCGCCCGCAGGGGCATTTCCGGTCAGCCGTGCGGCCCGTCAACATTTCGACCCCACCCGAGCCGGGTAGATTTCACCACCGCGCAACCTCTCAACTCCACCATCTCCAAGCCTACGCGTCCGTCTCGCCGCCGGCCAGATCGTCGTACGGATCACCCTCGTCGACCGGTGGCGCAGCGGGAGGTGGCGGCACGGTTTCTGTGGTAGTCGTAGTCGAGCTCCCGCGCCCGACCGCCCACGCGATAACGGCGATGAGGATGACCACACCGATGACCACAAACCAGACCGTGTTGTTGGAGGAGTCATCCGAGGAACTCGACGAATCGCCGGAAGAATCACCGCCGGAAGATGCTTGGGTCGTGTCCGGCGCCTTCGTGGTTGTGGCCGCCTCGGTGGTCGTCGGCGCTTCGGACGAATCGCTCCCCGAGTCATCGCCCGACGATCCGGAGGCAACCGCGTCACCCGTTCCGGAATCGACCGCATCGCTGCAGCCGGCGGCCAGGCCGATTGTGGCAACGATCAGAAGCGCGATCGCATAGAACCTTCCTCGTCGGTGCATATGCCTCCCCTTTCGGACCTGTGGTCTCATGTCGCCGCTGGGCGCCGTGCTGTGGTGTTGGGGTCAGTGTCACACTCTGGACGCGTCCGTGCCGAGCCCCGAACTCCCCTGAACCTACGGCCGACGTGCATACACGTCTAGCCACATTCGGCACAAAGGGCGATCCCGAACGGTGAAGTGGAGGCGGCTACACCCGAGACGTGTCCGGCGTGAAAGCGGGCGGCGTATCGCTGTTAGATTCTGGGTTCCCGGATTGGAGAAGGCGTCGATGTCCACGGGAAATGACGGTCGAACTACGACCCACCGATTGGTCGCCGATTCTGCGGACGAGTACTCGGTCGCGCTTCCTGGAATCGACCTCGACGTCGTCCGCACCGGTGTCGGTTTCGGTCCGAACGTCGCCCATGCAACCGTAGCCGACGACGTGATGCTGGCGTCAGGCGTTACCGGGTTCCCCGTCCTTGGCCGGACGACAGTGGCAGACGACCGCGTCATCGTCGCTCTCCTGACGAGCACACCTCCGGGAAGCCGGTGGTGCGAGATCGACATGGAACCGGGGACGATGCTGCTCTATGGGCCCGGAGCCGAGCATACCGCTGTCAGCCCCGCCGGTCTCGCATACATCGCACTTTCGGTATCACTCGATCGACTCGCGGCTACGGCCGACGGCGCGCAGCTCGTTGTGACGATGCCCCACCGGGGGTACGTTGACATCATTCAGCCCACGAACCAATCGGTTCGTCTTGCGCGTTTGCTTGGTACCGCGCCAGATCCGTTCACGGAAGCGGTCGCTGCGCCTCTCCTCGCTCAAGGAGGGGAAGACACCGTTCTCGCGCTCGCGAACGCGCTGTCCGACCATTCCCTCGGACGCGCCGCGGGCCATCGTGCGGGCGCCATCAACAGTCGTCGAATCACCGCCGACTGTATTGAGTATGCGGAGGCGAGCCACCAACTGCCTTCGATCGCACAGTTGTGTGGCGCGGTCCACGTATCAGAGCGTCGATTGCGGAACGCGTTCGTAGACACGTTCGGAATGCCGCCGTCGACATACTTCCGTCACCGCGCACTGAACAAGGTACGAAGACAACTCAGTACCGAACCGGGCAGCGCGGCCGTCGGTGTCATCGCGCTCGATGCGGGCTTCGGTAATCTCGGCCGATTCTCCAGCGAGTACCGCAGGCTTTTCGGCGAACTCCCCTCACAAACCCTCCGCAAAGCGTAGGTCTCCCTGGAGTGGAGCACCCGCCTGGCCGGCTGGCGTACGCCGTGTGCTATCCAACGGATCCAGTGTGTCGGATCTGCACCCGAATGCTCTATCCATCCGTCGGATTCGTGAAGACATTGTGCCGATTCCGGCTATTCGGACAAGACTCGGTCGCGTAGCGTTGGGCGTGCCATCCGGTGTATGTAGGCGCGTCATGTCTGCGTCGTCGCGTTGGCGGGACAGTGTTCGTCGTACGAATAGGGGATCCGGCTATGACTGACAACACGTTTGTGACGTATGCAATCGATGGGAAAGAGCAGTTCCCGGGGACGATCGGCAAGACTGAGTTCGACTCGACGACCGCTTGGCCGGTCCCGCCAACTGCGCCGAAAGGTGCCCCCAACGTCCTGTTCTATGTGCTTGATGATGTCGGCTTCGGTCAGCTCGAGCCATTCGGCGGTCTGATCAAGACGCCTGCTCTCGATAGGGTCGCGAAGCGGGCAGCGATCTACACGAATGTCCACACCACCGGACTGTGCTCCCCGACACGAACGTGCATCATCACTGGTCGAAACCACCACACAAACGCCATGGGTTCAATCAGCGAGTGGTCAACCGGCTATCCGGGCTACAACGGCCGGATGACCAAGCAGCATGGTTTCCTGTCCGAGATCCTGCGGGAGCAGGGCTACAACACGTTCGCACTTGGCAAGTGGCACCTCAGTGTCTCAACCACTGAGACGCCAGCCGGCCCCTTCGACACCTGGCCGTTGGGCCGCGGCTTCGACCGGTACTACGGGTTCCTTCCCGGAGAAACCGACCAGTGGTACCCGGACCTCACCGTTGACAACCATTCGACCCAAGCTCCCGGATCCCCCGAAGACGGCTACCACCTTTCGAAGGACCTCGCCGATCAGGCAATCAAGATGGTCGCGGGCGCGCACAACATTGCTCCGGACAAGCCCTTCTTCTTGTACTACTGCCCAGGGGCGGGTCATGCGCCACACCACATATTCACCGAGGAGGCGGACAAGTACAACGGCGTCTTCGACATGGGCTGGGATAAGTACCGCGAGGTCGTCTTCGCGAATCAGAAGAAGCTCGGCTTCTTCGACGAGGACACTGAGATCTCGCCGCCGGACCCCGATGTCCCGGCATGGGAGTCGCTGTCGGCTGACGCACAGAAGCTGTACACGCGGATGATGGAGGTCATGGCCGGCTACGTGACCTACACGGACCGGCATTTCGGGCGCGTTCTCGACTTCCTCGAAAGCATCGACGAACTCGACAACACGCTCATCATGTTCATTTCGGACAACGGCGCCAGTCCGGAAGGCGGCGAGGTTGGCAGTCTCAACGAGTACGACTTCTTCAACTACCTCGGCGAAGACCTCGAGAACAACCTTGCGCACATCGACGAACTCGGGACGCCGAATTCGTACAACCACTACGCATGGGGATGGGCTCACGCCGGCAACACCCCCTTCCGGCGGTGGAAGAAGGAGACCTTCCGAGGTGCTACGACCGATCCGTTCATGATCTCGTGGCCCGCCAAGTTCGACCTCAGCGGCGATATCCGGCATCAGTACGGGCATGCGATCGACATGGTCCCAACAGTCCTCGAGCTTCTGGGTATCGATCCGCCCGACACAATCAACGGCATCAAGCAAGAGCCGTTCCACGGCGTGAGTCTCGCCGACACGATTGCCGATCCCGGCGCACCCGAAACGCACACAGTGCAGTACTTCGAGATGTTCGGCTGCCGGTCCATCTACGAGGACGGATGGCGGGCGGAGTGCGGATATCCAGGCCCGAACTACGCGACAGGCAAGGAACGGGGGCGGAATCTCGGCGACGCCATCCACCCGGAGGATCTCGAAGCCCTCGAAGGCGAATGGCAGCTGTTCAACCTCAAGGAGGATCCAGCTGAGGCGCACGATCTCGCTGAGAAGTACCCGGACAAACTCAAGGAGATGATCAATCTCTGGTGGCAGGAAGCCGAGAAGTACGACGTCCTCCCGCTGCAAGGAGAGATGGGCTCTCGTATCAACATGCCTCGCCCGATGCCTGGCTCCTCAACGACCCAGTACAAGTTCTACTCGGGGAACCCGGTTGCTGCGCTCGTTCAGCCAAAGGTCTACGGCCAGTCCCACACCATTGCGGCCGACGTGACTATCCCGTCCGGCGGCGCCAACGGTGTGATCTACGCCTCGGGCGCACACACCGGCGGCTATTCGCTGTTCATGAAGGACAAGAAGCTGCACTTCGTGTACAACTACCTTGCCCGCAAGAACTTCCGTATCGACGTCGACACCGAACTCGCCGAGGGCGACCACACGATCCTCTACGAGTTCGAAGTGACCGGCGAGGGTGAACCGCTGAAGGGCAAGGGTGCGCCCGGCACCGGGACGCTGTTCGTGGACGGCGCAAAGGTGGGATCTGTGGAGATGGACGTCACCGTCCCGTTCCTCTTCAGCATCGAGGGAATCAGCGTCGGTTTGGACTACGGCGATAGTGTCGACCACGCGAACTACAAGCCGACCTTCCCGTTCACCGGCACGGTCAAAGAAGTGCGCTTCGACCTAACCGCCGAGGCAATTCAGAACGCCGACGTCGAAACCATGCACGGGATGTCCAAACAATAGGGATCGCCGACAACCGTCTGTTTCGCCCCGTGGGGTGACCGCGGGGCGAAATGTGACGCCAATGCTGGGGTCGTGACAGACCAAAACGTGCCGAATCCGGATAGCACGGGCGGGATCGGGCGCCTACGCTCTCACGAGCGAACTGGCACGTGCAAGAGCGCGCTCACATTGGGGCGTGCCTTGGCTGTCGGTTGCGATCAACAACCGAGTGCCCAACGCGGGCAAAGGGAGGCAACACATGGTCTTCTGGGACTGGTTCATAATCTTCTTCGTCTTCATACCGATGATGATCGCTTGGGTATACACGGCGTTCGACATCTTCACGCGGCCGGACATCGGCGCCTTCGCGAAGTTCCTTTGGCTGCTGCTGATCCTGTTCATCCCGATCATCGGGATGTTGATCTATTTCATCGCCCGACCCGACGAGTTCCTCGTCGAGTAGGCACTTCGAGAAAAGAGTCTCCGTCGGCCGCGTGGTTGGCGGAGTGTCAGGGAAACGTGTCGTAGAAAGGACACACACATATATGTCATCAGGTGACAATCTCGTTCTCTATGTAGCGGCGTATTCAGACGCTGCGTCGGCGAACAAGGACTTCCAGTCCCTCAAGGCCGCCGAAGGCGACGACTTCAAGGTCGAAGGCGCCGTCGTGATGAGCCGCGACGCCGACGGAAACGTCGACGTCCTCGAATCAGGTGCCGCAAACGAAGACACCGCAGCAGGTGCGTGGATCGGTGGAGGCATTGGCCTCGTCGTCGGTCTGTTCGCTCCGCCGCTGCTCGCCGCAACCGCAATCGGTGCCGGTATCGGTGCGTTGTTGGGGCATCTGTCCAAGAAGCATGAAGAGAAGGAACTCGGCGTCGAACTCGACGAGTACTTCCCGCCGAACTCTTCGGCCGTCGTTGTCGTCGTCGACGACAAGTACCTCGACCGGGTCGAGTCCGCGTTGGTGGATTCCGACAAGCGGGTCAACAAGGCGATCAGCCAGGACGACTACGACAAGCTGCAGAAGGCTGTCTCGAAGTCCGACGACGAGGTCGACAAAGCCGTCGAGTCCTAAACCAGAACAGTGCGAGGTCCGGGGGGAACCTCCCTCGGGTTTAGAGGCCCCGCTCTCTCCATCCGGAGGAGCGGGGTTTCTGTTTGGACGCCGCCAGACTCGGCACTCAACGAGCCTCATCGTCACGTGACAGCTCCCAGGCAGCCCCCTCTGCGACCGAGCATCAGCTCGGCCGCGTCTCCCCCACTACGTGGTGGAGACGAAGAACCGTCGATCTCTTCGTCCCCTCACGAAGTGGGGGGACGAAGATTCGCCACCGCGAATCTGCAGGGGGGGCCGGCCCGGCGCGAACCGGCCGAACACGAAAGCAATCCCCGCGCGCTGCCCCCTCTGCGACCGAGCATCAGCTCGGCCGCGTCTCCCCCACCTCCGTGGGAGAGACAAGAAGCCGTGTCGGCCCGTACGGACTACGGACTACGGGCTACATCCGAACGCGAGGCGTTCGGATCTGCCTACTGCAGCTCTGCGGGGGCGTCGCCTGCGGTGATTCTGACGGCGGGTTCGTCGGCGTCCAGCGGTGTCCGGTCGCGGAGATAGACACCGGGCTTCGGACGCCTCGGGCGGCTGGTCCGCTTTGGAGTGTCGCCGTCGTCTGTTGCTTCCGCCTTCGCGTTCTTGATCCGCTCGCCGCGCTCGAGTTCGAGCTGGCGGAGCGTGTCGTTGACCTTCTCCATCTGCTCTTCAGTCACGTCGTCGAGTTGATACGCCGCATGTACGAAGTGAGCGGTGTCTCCGCGATAGTCGTGGCCGAAGCTCTTGAATTGGCCTGGCACCGTCCGCATGGCGTTCATGGCGTCGACCATGATTTGGACGAACGTGATCAGCGGAACCCATTGCATCCCCTCGGGAACGTTCCGGCCCCGATCGTCTCCGTCGAGCCACGGCGGGCGCTTCACCGCCCACCGGAACGACATCTGCGCAATCGGATCATTGTCGTGGTCGACGATGACGGCCCGCAGCCCCTTGCGCTCTTCTTTGGAGAGCTTCTCGTACTGGCCGAAGTGGTCGAATGCTTCGACGGTTCCCGGTGGGACGAGATCGCTCGAACCCTGTCGCATTCCGGTCTTCGACCATTTGGCGAGACCGACGAGTCCGAACCAGAGAGCATGATCGATGCCGTAGTGATCGAATCCGGCGATCCCTTGATGCATCACCACATCTGACGATGACCACGAGCCGAGGCTCTCGCCGAACACGAGGACCTTCGGCCGCTTGTCCTCGGGCATCGAGCGAAGTCGCTGTCTAACACCCCACAGCAGGCCGCGGAACTGTGTGCGCCCGAGGTGAACTTTCTGGACTTCGAGGAACGAGGGGCCCCTTCCGTATTGGATGCACGCCGTCGCGATGTCGCCGCGGGTGAAGAGCTCAGCGGACTCGATCATCGTTTGATCGACCCAGCCGGTCCCGGTTGGAGACACGAGCAGGAGGTACTTCCGGTCAAAGGCGCCGAGACGTTCCAGCTCATCGAGCATCATCTCGGATCGTCCCGACGGATAGAGCGGGTCGCTATTCACACCAACGAATGCACGAATCGGGTGCGCAATGGCCTTCTCCCCCAGCGTCGATTCGATGAGGTCTGGTGTCACCACGTCCGTGAGGAACCGGCGGCCCTGGAGGCCAACCTCGAAGAACGGCGAGATGCTCTTCGGTCCGCCAGACACGAACTCGCTCTCCGGCGGCTTCGAGTACGCCGGCTCGATCTTCTCGTTCGATCGGGCGATGAGGCCAACAACTGTGGAGTAGAAGCTGATACCGCCGCCGACCCAGATCGCGTTGTTGATGAGCCGTCCGACTTGGGCGGTTGTGGGTGAAGGGCCGAAGTACTCGGCCATGCCGCGGCGCGATGCCAGATACCCTTTGCCAATGCCGCGGCCAACGGTGGCCACACCCAGACCGATGCCGATAGAGGCGCCGAGCGTTGCCGGCTTGTCGTCTTCGGTCCAGCGTTTGATCACCGACTGGCGGTGCTTCAGCAAGTCGCCCGAATACACCAAGACTGCCCCGAGACCGGCAGCGCCCACGATGATCGGACGCATTGGCGACTTGGCGGGGAAACGCCCCCTGGCGGCAACCGTGGTCTCGTAGATCATTCCACCGGCGGCGGCGGCGGCGGCGAGTCGGCCGGCACTTCGGACCGATGCCCTGGCGGTCGGTTCATCATCGGTCTCCGGGATCCGGCTGACAGCGAGGCCCGCGGCGGCTACAGCGGCGCGGGCGCCGAGGCGCACCGTGAACGGAGCCGTGCCCGGCACAAACCGCCGAATCGAGGCATCGACGGCGCTCGCCACGAGGTCTGCAGCCATCACCGACATCCCGGCCGCCATCCCCTGGTGCATCGCAGCACGGGGCATGAGGGATGGTCCGAACGATGCAAGCAGCGCCCGCGTCTTCAGCGGCGCCGACGGACTGTTGGTGATCGGGTTGAACCGATTTGCCGCCCACAAGGCGGTCTTCGCTACGGCATCACCGGGCTTCATGAATCGGTCCTCCTCGTGTAAACCTGATCTACTGCGACACCGGTCACAGCGTTCTCATCCCAATTTCGTGGATCGCGGGTAGGTGAGTGTTTCCAGTGAGCCTCGATTCTACGCCCCGGCTGTTTCGGTATCGTCACCGGCGGCACGTTTGCCGAGTTCCGCGCCGATCGGCATCAGCAGAACAAGTCCGATGAGCGCACCGACGATCACAGTGATGAGCACATTCGGGCTATCGGAGAAGTTCTGCGCGCCGACAAGCATGGCCGCCGCAACGTTGCGCTGGGCGGTCCCAAGACCCATCACCGAACGGATCGCAGGATCGGAACCTCCTGCAAAGTATCCAAGCACCAGCGAGACCAGCAGAAAGATCGCGATGGCGACAAGGCCGCCGGTGCCGATCAATGAGACGATGGCGCTCCACTGCAGGATGATCGCCCCGACCAGCATCAGCAGGATTGCGACCGATGAGGCGCTCGACATGAGACCCTCAAGTTCCTTGCTGGTCTGCTGCCAACGTGAGTTCATGAACAACCCGATCCCCAATGGGAGCAGCATCATGACGATCAACGATTTCGCAATGTCCCAAGGGTTGATCTCAACATTGCTCAGGAACAGCGGCAACACGATCGGCATGTAGATGACCGTCACCACCATCAGTAAAACCATGAGTCCCACCGAGAACGCAGCGTTGCCCTTGGCGACCTGAGCGAGCTTTGGCAAGAACGGTGCTCCAGCGGCGGTCGCCAACAGCAGGAGACCGGTGTAGATGTCTTGGTCGAGATCCATGACCGCCTGGATGGCCCACGCCACGAATGGCACAGCGACGAAGTTGATCACAAGCGCCAGAATCACCAGACGGAGGTTCTTCAGGGGGGCGATGATTGCGGGAACCGTGAGGCTCAGGCCCATCGCCAGCATCGAAGAAACGACGAACACGAGCGCAGACAACTGGACGATCACACCAAGCACGTCACTCATCGCAGGAACCCCTTCTTTTGTTGGCCTAAGTCCACGCTACCTGACAGAACATTCGCGGTCTCCTCGCCCGAGACATCATGCCGAAATCGGCTAGCGCCGGTCGATCTGATCCACCTACGGTGGTGGTCGCTGGCGTCGCCCACAGCGCAAATCAGGAGTACGGCAATGAGCGTCGCGCAATAAGGCGAGAACAACTACCGGGGCCGGGACCTCCGCGGCAGGTCGTTCCAAGGGGCGAAGCTCGACGGCGCCGACTTCACGGCAGCCGACGTACGCGGTGCCGACTTCTCCGAGGCCAGCCTCGTCGGAGCGAACTTCACGAACGCCCGGATTGGGGTGCGGCCCGTCACCGCTGGGCTCACTCTCGTCGGTGCGCTCGTGGTCTCGATCACTGCAGGTGTGGCGATCGGGGCACTCGCAGAATCCGCCCGTGAGCAGGCCGCTTCGTCCGACTGGCGAGACGAGTTCTCGGCGACGCTGCTCGTGGCCGCGGCCGTGATCCTCTTCGGATACTTGATCGTGAAGGGTATTTCGCGGGCCCGGCGAGCGTTTCTCGTGCTCGTCGTGATCATCGTGCTCGTCGATTTCGCCGTGGTCTTCATGTTTGCCGGTGAGATTCGATACCGACGTGCTCTCCCGATCATTGGACTGCTCGTTCTCCTTCTCCCCACAGCCATAGCGGGCATCCTCGGGCGAGTTGTCGGCGGGACAT
>Ga0316190_10004247_pt1 | contig 10420 bp, 5 predicted proteins | sample Eddworburrow2_MG_FD_204929 | JGI IMG/M metagenome (GOLD analysis project Ga0316190, IMG submission 204929) | Coastal sediment microbial communities from Maine, United States - Eddy worm burrow 2 | ecosystem: Environmental > Aquatic > Marine > Coastal > Sediment | place: USA: Maine | collected... | reverse complement strand
CTGCCTTGATGATATTGAATTACTGAATAACTTATGCATTCCAAAAAAATTGTTGTTGTTTTTGGCTCTTTACTGAGCCTTATTTTGTTGATTATCGTTTTTTCAATGTTGGACTGGCAAGCTTTTTTCACTGCCCTTAAAACTGTCCAGCTATCTAAAGTTTTTTTAGCCGGGGGAATGATTAGTTTTGTTATTGTCTTGCGTTCATTGCGTTGGACATTAGTCGCTCGGATGCCCTTAGCAGAATTTAAACATTTTTGGCAAGCAGCCAATATTGGTTATTTAGGGAATATGATTTATCCTGCACGGGCGGGCGAGGTATTAAAAGTCGTTGCCATTCATCATTTTGCCTCCTTACCACTGGGGCGTGCTATTTCCAGTGCGGTGATTGACAGAATGCTTGATATGATTGTGGTAGGGTGTTTTACGCTGCTGGTGCTTTATATACATAGTCAGAAAATTGATCCCTCTGTGGGCAAAGGGATTATCGGCATTTTTATTTTTGCCACTTTGATATTAACGCTATTAATCGTTTTTGTTGATCGTCTATTTGCATTGGTACAACGAAGAACGCTACAAAAAAAATGGCAACAACGATTACAAGAATTCATATTACATGGCTTAGAAGGCATCCAACTTTTTCGCCACGCCCATAATATAGTGATTGTCTTGTTAATAACAACTCTGATTTTTATGCTGGATTATTTCTGGATGTGGCAAATGATGGGAGCATTTGGATGGGATTTACCCTTTGAAGCGGGCTTAACAGTGGGTGTTTTTTTGCTAATCAGTATTTCTTTGCCTTCTGCCCCCGGTTATGTTGGCATTTATCAAGTTGCTTGTGTGTTGGCTTTAGCATTATACGGCATTGATCAGAGCCTTGCAGTGGCTTATTCGATAGTGCTGCAATTGATCACCTTCTCAATTATGGGGGGGCAGGGCATGTTAGTCACGATGTATTGTGGATTTAATTTATCACGAGAACGACAGCAGGATTTATCTCATCTTTAATTGGAATTTTTTCTCTATAAACGTTCGTTTTCTGGTGCCCAAATTCTATAGATTTTCAAGTAAATAATTTCACAAGGGCAGACACGTAAGTCTGTCCCTAGAACATGTGACATATACGATTATAATGGAGGGGCGAACCGATGTGTTCGCTCTTTTTTTTCTGGTTTCCAAACTCTGTTTGGGAATCCCTTCAGGGACGCTCTGCGTACAGCGATGCAGAGCATCGGCATTCCAACCAGATATTCACTTATCCAATAATTGACTAAATTTCATATACCTTTAAAGACTTTTTGGCAAAGTCATTAAATTGACAATGTCACATTATTCACCCATGCCGCTTTTTTTTAACCGCATGATTTGCTGATGTTTTGTATATCATGGGTTCAGAAATAACGCACAATGGAGAACTCAAATATGTTGAAATTTCCCTACGGCATCAGTAATTTCCATTCACTGAGGACGGAAAACTATTTTTATGTGGATCGGACTTCACATATTCGACTCATTGAAGAAGCGGGGCATCAACTACTTTTTTTACGCCCGCGGCAGTTTGGTAAAAGTTTGCTGTTGTCAATGCTAGAAAATTATTACGATGTGGCAAAAGCGGAGGAGTTTGAAAAGTTGTTTGGGGAATTAGCCATTGGGCAAAATCCGACTCCAAAACATAATCAGTATTTCGTGATTTTGATTATCATTAAAGGCAAACTCTGTTAAGAAATCAAAATCTGTTATACGATTTAATTATTCAAATTTCGGGTAGCCCTTACAAACGAGTGGAGGTGTTTTAAATCAATGACTTATAAATCTATCTGGGAGAAAAGACGTACTTTTCATCCTACACTGGCTTTACACTGAAGCCTTTTCTGCAAAGACCGTGCGGTTTAGTTTGAACCTTATGTGTCAGAAAAAAGTAGGAGAAAAAAATGGGGACCAGAGCAAAAATTAGGATAACAAATGGTAACCAGTATTTATGTTCCAAGTATTTCAACATGGATGGACATGTAGAGAACTGGGCACCAATACTGATAACCGCATTAAATCAAACGACTCCAAGTGCTATTCTGAAAAATAGACAGTTGTTAAAGTTTATGTTTGATGATTATGAGAGAGACGATTATTTAAGTTATCTATGTGAAGTTGATATATCTGATGATGATTACAAGATAACGATATATGGGTATGAAAAGAAATTGATTTTTGAAGGTACATTAGATGAATTTTCTGAAAAATATGATGAGATTTATTGATGTTATTTTAGCACCCTTCGATTATTCCTTGTTCCCAATTGTAGATTGCCTAGCACTTTGTACTGAACGGAAATTATGTGAAAATATTGAAAAGTCGGCAATTGGTATCATTCACAATTCACAATTACTTAGCACCCGTCAAGGAAAAATTCGCCGAATCTAAGAAGCAATTGCTGGATTATCAAACGCGCTTAGTGTCAAAATATGGTGAGGTGCTACGATTGCAACTGATTAGCGTGGTTGCGGTGGGTTTTGAGCGAGTGGTGTGGCAAATAGTGTCGAAGCCATCCGACTTAAAAATCAATGACTGAGCAATTAAAGTGGCGCATCAACTGTCGTGGAGTCCAAAGCTTTAGCTTTAGGGACTGTTCCAAAGCTGAAGCTTTGGACTCCAAAATCACGACTAAAGCAAATCAATCACGCTTAGATTGCACATGCTCTGCCGCATTATCAAACTCGCAGAAGGTTTCTCCCGTCTCCAATTCCACACAAAGGTCTTCATCTGCCGGTTCAATAAACGGTTCAAATATCAAGACTTGTCGGGCGCCGCCGCGACGAGTTTGGGTGGATTCATCTATTGCAATGCGATAGGTTACCCCGCCTTTGCCATTGGGCGTGATGCTGGGAGCAATCGCGCCATCGGCTTCAACGGTTTCAGTTTTTACCTCAAAACGGGGACGTACCCAAAGAGAGTTTCCTTGGTAAAACGCATAAAAACGGCCATTCGCTTTGAAAAGCATCCGTTCTACGCCATCAAACTTAAAACCTTCTTGGATGAAAATATCCGGTGACAGTACGGTGGGTCGAACCGTTTGAGCCGTGCCATCAGGATAGACGACTTTGGCTTGTTCCCCGGCTCTTGTACTCCGTTTGTTATCGGTTGGCAAATGCAAGCCCGGTCTTTGTATATGCTCAGGCGCATTGTCAAACTCACAAAATGTTTCTCCCGGTGCCACTTCCACACAAATATCTTCATCTGCCGGTTCAACAAGCGGGTCAAAGATCATCACTTGCCGAGCACCACCGCGCCGCGTTTTGGCAGGCAATTCAACCAGTACATCACCCCGCTCTCCAATAACCACTTCAGTACCACCTAATAATTCACTTAAAGCAACGGGGTTCTGAGGCGCAGGAATCACCTGATATTGTATGCCATCGGGGGTCGTAATGGTATAAAAGCCGACCGCATCAATAGTTAACCCAACGGGGATTTTACCCGTATCAACTTGAATCGCATTATCGGCATCTGGAATAAAGGTATAGAGAAGTTTCAATTTGGTATTTTCAACACGCAAAATGCCATTTTCATCTTGTGATAAGACAAAATCTATCTTTTTTCCTACTAAAAAACGTTCTATTTCCTCTATCAAGGGATTTCCTCTACCACCAAAACCAAAGCCTTTATAAAGATCGGGTATGCGTGTCGGAAAAATCACATTTCCTGAAAATTGTCTCTGTGGCAAGATTCGGAATGTTAATGCGGCACCGATAGGTGCATTTATCGCTCCCGTTGTTAAATCAAGTCGCCAATTTTTTGGCACCAATCTAGCCACTTCTTGAGGTGTGATCTTTTCCGTATTCAACTGAGTTAACCACTTAGAAATATCCTCACCCGGCATTTGTTGAAATGCTTTTACGTCAAGTGCTTCTAAAAGTTCCGGCGTAAAATCATCAAGCACCTCTGTTGAAAGTCCACCCATATTCTCAGAAGTTAAGCCGCTCAAGGTTTCAACAGGCATTTGCTCAAACTGTTCCGTTGTCATGCCTTCAAGGCTCTCTTTTTGCATTTCGGCAATTTGTGCGGCTTCAAGGGCGACAAAAGCGTCAGGCGGAATTTGTGTCACATCTGAAGCGGCGAAACTTCCCAAAGCTGCCGGTTCCAAATCTCCGAGAGTCTCAGCATCCAATTCGGCAATATCTTCTGGTTCTAAACCAAAGTCTGCCGGTGTCGGTGGTTCACTCGGCAAAATAACACCGGGTCCGAAAACGACATTTTCTGGTAATTCCACTGTTGGACTCAAACGCACATTGGATAAATAAGTACCCGGTAAAATTGTGGCGGCGGTTATCAGGGCGGGATCGTCTGGATCGCCGATGATTCTTCCTCCGACTATCCCTCCTTTGAGCACTGCGCCTTCAGCCAGTCGCACATCTCTAATCACACCGCCCACTTTACTATTATTGGTAATCGTACCACTTAAAGTCCCACCACTGAGTGTTATACCAACAAAATTCGCGTCAGCGATAATACCTTCATTAATAATATTACCCGTTAGCTTTCCGCCGGTGAGTGTCGCATTGGCACCAATGGTTGAGTTGGAAATCATTCCCTTGTTATCAACATCACTCTCAAACGTGGCACGCGCAACGCTGACGTTCTCTCCCACTTCTACTTCATTAGTAAACGTTTGTTCTCCCGCATTGCATGAACTGTTAATAATAGTGCTACTCGTCGAACACCCAGCAGAAGTAGAAACGACGGTTGATGGAGTCACAACGGCACGCGCAATTCCCCCCGCATCCACAATGCGTCCATCAACGCCAGTGTCATCTCCCAGCACACCATCGGTGAGTGTCAAACTGACTTTAAGCATTGTTTGACTGTCAAGGGTGCCAAGTCCGATAGTCACGAATAAGAAGTTATACCAATTCGCGCTGTTGAGATCGCCCGGCGTTGTCGGTCCATATTTTCTATAAATAAAATTATCTAAGTTATTGATATTATGATAATAAATCGCTAAATGCGCTTGCGGGTTCACCATATCACCCAGTTCAAAACTCACTAATCTTTCAGGGAAGTTGTAATCACCCGGAGCCACAGGTTGCGCTTCTACTGTCTCAAGCGCGGCACTATTTATCGTACAATCATCACAAATGAGTGTAATACCATCCAAAGACACTCTTGCTCTATCAAATTGGGCTTCACAGTTTTTCGCATCAAGCATTTCAACCAGCACATGATCTTCATTGCCGCTGCACGCACCGTTCCAACCAACAAACTGTGAACCGATATCCGCTTTGGCAATCAGCAAGACTTTAGTGCCACTCAAATAATCTTGGTTGCAATCGGTACCACAGGTAATACCTGCTTTGTTGGAATTGACTGTGCCACTGCCATTGCTTGTGACAGTTAAGGGATAAAATGACAGTGAGGGAAATGCTTCATACGCACCCATATCAACGACATCAACACCGTCACCATTTCCATCAAAACGACGCTCGCGCCCATCAAAGTCAATATCAACGGGTTCGGTTGTGTTGCCATCTCCACCAAAGCATTCCGCATCTGCTGAATCTAACGGAATTAAGTCGTTATTGCCCGCATCAATCGCTGGGGAACCTGCGGCTAAATGAAACGCACTAACGGTAGTATGGGTTGTGGTTGAATCGACGACTTCGACAAATAACGGATTATCTGCTTTATTACCATTGCCAGCCCAACCGCCTTCTACAATGGAGTAATTCACCGTCGTTTGGCTATTCGTATCGTCAGTGATGGAAGAACCGTTGTTCCACAAAATGCTGTTATTCACGGTCGGGCGGCTATTCCGATTCACAATACCACTTGAATTTCCGCTCAATGTGCTTTGGGTGATAAGTGGCGTACTATTGTCATTTAGGATTGCGCCACCTGATTGACTGGCGACATTTTCGCTGATGATAACATGGCTTAAGGTAGGCACACTGAAATTCTGGTTCACTATGCCAGCCCCATCGGTTGCCGTATTCGCACTTAAAATGCTATGGCTTACCACCGGATTACTGTTATCATTTAGCATCGCCCCGCCAGTCGTTGCCGTATTATGGTTCAAGTTGACATGACTCAGCAAAGGATTGGCATTGTTTCGATTCAGTAACCCCCCAGCCGTGTGAGTCGCCGTATTATTTTGTATGAAAACATGGCTCATTACCGGATGACTGCCATCATTCACGATACCACCACCATCCGTCGCATTATTTTCGCTGATAAAGGTATTATTGATCACGGGCTGGCTGTTTTGCCAATTCATCATGCCACCCCCTAAAATGGCGGCATTATCTCTGATAAACAAGAAATTAAGCGTTGGACTCCCATTATCATTAAAAATACCGCCACCACACGCATTCGGACAAATTTCACCCTCATCGGCATTGCCCCCAGTTATGATCACGCCATCTAAAATCGCTGTGTTATTGGTTCCGCTACCCGTGACAACGTGATAACTGTTATCGCTATTATCACCGGCGATACCAATTTCACCGCTCAGTGTTGTGATATTGACAGAGCTATTCCGTTCTGAAAGTTGGGTTTCATTGCCAGCAAAACCGCCATAAATGGCAACCCCGTTGAGCAGTTGGAAAGTCGCCCCACGATCCGTTGAAATCATCGTTGGTTTATAAGTACCTTTCGTTACCCAAATCTCATTGACTTCAGAAAAAGTACCGGCGGCAACTTCTGCGAGTGCTTTCTGTAAATCGGTGAATCCGTTTGACCAATCACAACCAATTCCTTTACCAGTGGCGGTTTGATTGATATATAAGTGGTTTGTCGTAAGACAGGTGATTTCTTCAAAGATTGGACTGCAGGTTTTGTCGGTATCAAGGGTGATTGTGATTATGGGTTCGGTTCCAACACAATCCCCTCCCCAACTATTAAATAACCAACCCTCATCGGGAGTTGCTGTCAAGGTGATATTTGTATTGACAACAAAGTATTCTTCGCAATCACTACCACAACTTATACCAGTTCCATTAATTGTACCATTGCCCGTTTTGCTCACTGTCAATTTGTAATTCGGCGGCGGACAATTCAAAGTGCTGGCATTAGTCGTGGTGGCACTAGAATCAACACTCGCATTGGTCGCTTTCACGGAATAGCTGTATGTCTTGCCACAGGATACAGCGGTATCACTGTAACTGATGGCATCGGCGGCAGTGGTTGTGATTAAACTACCATTCCGTTCTATCTTAAAACCGGTTTCATCAGAACTATTATCGCTCCAAGAGAGATCAATTTGAGTTTGAGAGACAGTGTTGCCACTTAAACTGGTAGGCGCCTTTAGTTCATATTCATATGCTCCAATATCGCAAGTCGTATGTTTAGGACGAGTTTCACCTCGCTGATCGGTCGCTTCACAAGAGCCATTATCGCCGGTATTAATTGCGGGACTGCCCGGTAATAAAGCCATCGTTTGAGTATCGCCACCATTGTCAGCCAATGCACTTAACAAAGGATCGCCACTCAGTGCACTGCAACTGCCGTCTTCAATTAGGTTATTTGTATTTGTGCTGATCGTGCCTGCGTTTACACAATCCCCACCATTAACACTATTAGCAATGATAGTATTTTTTAGGTGTAAGGTGCCAGTACCATTGTTTCTTAGTCCCCCAGCTAGAAGAGCACCTGTATTATCTGAGAAGGTACTGTTATTAATAGTCGTAGTGCCCAGTATTATCTCCAAACCACCAGCAAAGCTAGCCGTATTATTTATGAAACTGCTATTATTGATAAATAAAGAACCGGATGATGCAATTCCTCCGCCAGAGGCCATTGGAGAAGAATTATTAAAAAAACCACAGTTGTTGATAGTTACATTACTGCCACCCCCGATTGATAGCCCACCACCATTAGTGGGAATTATATATCCATCAGCAACGGTCAAATTTTCAAATATCACCGTCCCGGCTGTCACGTTAAACACTCGGACCGTACCACCACCACTGACAGTCATCTTTTGCCCAGTGCCATCAATAGTCAGATTTTTGGCAATGTCTAATTGGCTAGTCAAAGTGATGGTTTGCCCAGCAATGCTTGAGTCAAAGGTAATCGTATCACCAGCACTGGCATAGAGAATAGCCTCACGCAAGCTGTTATTGCCCGCACTGTTATCACAATCTTCCACATCCCCTAAATTGTCTACCACATTATTAGGCGACATCCCGGCGCATCCAGTGGCTAGGGTAAATACATCTCCATTTCCCAGATTGCTCGTAAAGGTAGCGATTCCGCCAACATAAGTATCCGCACCAATCCGTGTTATCGTACCAGTGGTGAAATCACTGTCTCCATCGCTATCAATAAGAAGGATAGCCGCATTCCCAGTTAAGCCTAAACCGCTCACATCCAAAGTTATTACAATATCTCCTACATCACCGTTTTCTTCAGCCACTTTCCATTCTCGCCCCAAACGATCACTGATATTAGAAGGTAGTTCAGTGGTTTGTTCAATGGTGGCTCCATTGTCATTACCCCAAATAAAAAACTGTTGATCACTGCTAAATGCACTACTGTGTTCAATAGTCACAATTGCATCACTATTAATACTTTTAGATTGACGCTGATCAAGACCAGAATTATCATCACGTCCAATACCAGCGATGTCATTGATGTAGCCACTGTGAGTACCAGTACTTGAATAAATAGCCGTACCATCTGACGCGAGATAGTCAATACCGCTATCTAAAGTCAAACCATATTTCAGAGACAAATAACTATCCACTTGTTTTCTTTCAGTTGCACTAAGCACTTTATCATAAAGAATGATTTCTGCAATTTGGCCTAACCAGAATTGCCCAGCAAGAGCAAAGTTTTGACCGATATAGGCCGTTGGTGCGATACTGATATTGGTATTCCAAGGCGTGCCATATGTGTTAGTCCATCTTGACTGTCCATTGACGAAAAGTTCGCCGATATTACTGACATCATAAGTTGCCATGGCGATCTGAGGGGTTCCAGGCCAATTCGTACTTGCCTCCCTATAACCTGTAAAGTAACCATCCCAAAACACTTGGTTGTCCCAATCTGCCAATGCACAAATTTCTCCCGTCGCCGGAAAGCTATTTTTTCCATAAGTCAAAATAACTCGTATTCCTAACGTTGAAGTTGAAGTTGCTACCGCAATCATTGTTCTTCCACTGTTGCCAGTTGGAAAATTTGTGGTACCGTTTAAAATAAGAAAATCAGTTGCACCATCAAAATTCAAAGCCGGGTTAAAATTCATGGCATTAGTTACCACGGTTGGCTGATCCGCCCCAGTACTCTGGCTGGCTTGGAGGGTATTTGTACTTTGGTCATCCCAAGTCATAGTCGCACCCGTTGTGACACCTACATCCGCCTTCATCCACAGTTGCAAATTTCCGGAGACATTACCGGGCGCAGCCGCTTGCACCAACGGGGGCGGGGCAGCAATCATCAATAGCATCGCTACCAATAAAGAAATGGTAGAAAATCTTTGTCGTCGGGTTTGGTGAGTCATGTATTTCATCTTTAAAAAATCTTTGGTTTGGTGAGTAGAAAAATTTTGTTGTTGAGTGATGGGTGTCATGTGTTCCATTATGATGTTTATCTGAATTTTGTAATTAGTCATTAGTAATTGCCAATCAATGACAGGGTTCACTAAAAAGTAAATTTCTTTATAAATCAGTCGCTTATAAATTTACTCTGTCTAACTAAATAATACCTTCTGACGCTAAAAAGAAAGGTTTTTGAACAGGATTAAACGGATTATAAAGATTAACAAGATTAAAAACGATTTGCCCCGCAATGAGTACTCGGTTCCAAATCATCTGAGATTTTTTTTAATGAATGAAATGGTAATTTATTACTCGATGAGCCTCTTGCAAAACTCACTTTTTCACTGATTTGAAGGAAACGAAATAATGCAAGCATTTGTTTTTATTAACTTTATTTTTACTCGTTTGAAAAAATGGCATTTTTCAGAGTTTTGCAAGAGCTTCCGATGTTCAAGTTTTTTATAAGTTATTGATTTCTCAATAAATATAGTGTTTGCCCTCATCTGAAATCTCTTTAAAAATGCAAGTTCAGTGCCAAATGATAAATCTTTGAATTATAAAAGATAAATTATTGACGAGTCTTTTTCACTCTCAAAATGCACAGGCAAAATGCAAATTTTTTTGCATCCTTACAAAAGAACTTGACAGTTGGCACGTATACTACGCACCGTCATAAATTGAGCTTTTTTTCATTTTGAACCTCGCTATCAATCTGAACCCATTTCAACAAGATTGTTCCTATTGTCTAAAATGACAAAAGCGCAATTTGTGACGGTGCAAAGTATAAATATAACAGAAAAAAATATCAGACATTCCTGTCTGTTAACTGTTTTCAAAACCTTGAAGGTTTGAGCCACTTTCTAACTATAACGCTGCCAACTCATCAGGGA
>Ga0316190_10004246_pt1 | contig 10421 bp, 3 predicted proteins | sample Eddworburrow2_MG_FD_204929 | JGI IMG/M metagenome (GOLD analysis project Ga0316190, IMG submission 204929) | Coastal sediment microbial communities from Maine, United States - Eddy worm burrow 2 | ecosystem: Environmental > Aquatic > Marine > Coastal > Sediment | place: USA: Maine | collected... | reverse complement strand
TTCATTTATGAGGATGCTGTAAAAAAAGAGTTAAACAAAAAAGTACAAATCAAGAATGGAGAAAATTTACATGATGTATTGAGTGATATCACACAACAATCTGGCCTTGAGTTCAGGGCTGTAAATAACAATATTGTTGTTAGAGAGCGCTCAGCAAATCAATCATTGAACAATGTGAATACGCTTCAGAATGTACGCGTTTCTGGTAGAGTAACTTCTGATGAAGATGGTTCAGGATTGCCAGGAGTAAATATTGTAGAAAAAGGGACAACAAATGGTACGGTTACCGATATTGAAGGAAATTATTCCTTGGAAGTTCCTGGTACAGAAAGCATTATTGTTTTCAGTTCCGTTGGATTTTTATCTCAAGAGGTTCCTGTTGGAAACCAGGCAGTTATTGATTTGGCAATGTCTCCAGACGTTACTCAGCTTAGTGAAATTGTTGTTACTGCACTTGGATTGGAAAGAGAGGAAGCTTCCTTGGGATATTCTGTTGGTCAGGTAGACGGCGATGAGCTTACAAAAGTTGCTCAGGAAAACATAATAAATGGACTTGCAGGTCGGGTAACTGGTGTTGCAATCAGTTCTACAGGTATTGCTGGATCATCCGTAAGTATGGTAATCCGTGGAGCGTCTTCTTTAACAAGCGATAATCAGCCCCTATTTGTAGTTGACGGTATTCCTATTAATAGCACGTTGAATAATGTTACAGAGATGGCTAGAGATACCAAAGTCGATTATGGCAATGCAATTTCTGACATTAACCCAGAGGATATCGAAAGTATATCTGTGTTGAAAGGGCCAAGTGCAGCAGCGCTTTATGGTTCCAGGGCTGGTAATGGCGTGGTACTCATTACTACAAAATCAGGTAAGAAAAGCAATGGAGTCGGAGTAACAATTACTTCTAATACAGTTTTTGAAAAGCCTTTCAAATATCTTCAGAAGCACAATGTTATGGCTAATGGACGGCGACCATATACTCAAGATAACCGGCCAAATAATGGGTTGGATTATTATTCAGTACCTGCAGGTGATTCTTACTGGGTTGGCCCTGAACTAGATAAGGGGATGATGGCGTATCAATGGCCCTATTTTAATGACAATGGCGATTTAACAGCGCGTCCATTGACATCTCATCCAGACAATGCTAAGGAATTCTTTCAGACAGGATTTACGACGACAAATGGCGTATCATTGACTGATGCTACTGATAAAATCAATTACAGGTTGTCTTATAATAATATGACAAGTAAGGGTATTATTCCTAATAGTGATCTGCATAGAAACACTATTGGTTTGAATTCTACTTTTAAAATAACTGATAAGTTGTCTCTTAGCTCCAGTATCAATTTCAATTCCTCTGGTGCAGATAATAGACCTGCTGGTAATCGAGGCGCAAATCCAATGCAATACCTGTATGATCTAAACCCGCACCTTGATATTGAAGATGTAAAAAATTACTGGGTAGAAGGACAAGAAGGATTACAGCAAAATGGTCCTTATAATCTGGAGGTAAATTCTGACGGTACCTATGGAGTGGGTGATATGATGAATAATCCATACTTTATTGCCAATGAAATCAACAATCCATTTAAAAGGGATCGATTTTATGGTAATTTAAAGCTGGATTGGCAGATTGCAAATGACTGGTCAGCATTTGTTCGCTATAATCACGACCAATTCCAGGAAACTCGTGAAACTAAAATTGCTCCAAGTTATTCTGGCGAGCCAAATGGTTTTTATGGAATCCTGGATATGTACAGAAGAGAGCAAAATGCGGATTTCCTGGTATCATATAAGAAGCTTGTAAGTGATTTTGACATCTCTGTATCAGCTGGAGGTAACTATATGAACCAATTTGCGTCAAATCATCAGACGCAGTCAAAAAACCGAGGAACCGGCTTGATCATTCCAAATATTTTTTCTCTGTCAAACATTGCACCTGACAATATAACGTATAATTCAGGGTATAGTCAGAAAGCAATTTACAGTTTGTATGGATTGGCATCCTTTGGATACAAAAATGCAGTATACTTAGATTTGACAGCCAGAAACGACTGGTCAAGTACACTTCCTGCAGAAAACCGTTCCTATTTTTACCCATCAGCATCTTTGAGTTTAATACTTAGTGAAATGATTGATATGGGATCAAATGTTTCTCTTGCAAAATTAAGAGGCGGCTGGGCAATGGTAGGTAACGATACCGATCCTTATAGATTAATCGCGTCCATGACAAAAGCCAGCAACTGGGGCAACACAACGCGTCTTAGTACATCAGGAACACTTTTACTCCCTGATCTTAAACCTGAAATTCAAACTTCATGGGAAATTGGTGCTGACTTGGCATTCTTCAGAAACCGATTGCGTTTAGAAGGTACTTACTACGAGGCTGAAAATGAAAACCAAATACTTGGAATTGGCCTTCCTCCTTCATCAGGATGGACGTCAAAGCAAATTAATGCTGGATTAATATCAAGTAGAGGTCTTGAAATTGGATTAGGTGGTACAGTAATAAGTAACTCTGATTGGAACTGGGATATAAACTTTAATTATACCTTTAACAGAACCAAAATCGAGGAGCTTTATGAAGGATTTGATTATATCCGACTATGGAGTGATGCCAAAGGTGGAGCTTACACATGGGTAGGTGATGATATTGGTCAATTAGTGGACCGAAAATTGGTTCGTGTTGAAGATCCGAATTCTCCTTACAATGGATGGCCGATCATTGATGATGAAGGTTGGGAAAATAGTAATAGTGCACTTGTTGATGAAAATGGAGACCGTGCTGCTCCAGTAATAGGTAATTTCAACCCAGACTTCATGCTGGGATGGCAGACTACTCTTTCGTATAAGCGATTTACATTGAGCGCTAGCTTTGACTGGAGAAAAGGTGGGCAATTTGTATCTCAGACCTTCCGTTATGGAGAATCTGACCTTCATACGGAGCGATGGATAAATAAGGTCCATGATTTAAGTGATGTTGCTGATGTCCCTCAATATCTTAAGGATAATGCTGACCAATTCCTGTCAGAAGACGGTGAATTCTTCGTCCTTGTTGGAGGTCCAACTGAAGAATTAGGAGGTTTGGAATTCACTGAAGATGGTATTACACTACACGATGGTGTATTTATGCCTGGTGTAGAAGGAGACTATGATAGCGATGGCAATTTCGTTATGGTGCGAGAGAATCTTGGTGATGCAAACACTCCATTGATCCGATACCAGGACTACTATGGATGGAGCTACACAAGAAATGCAACATTTGATGCTGATTTTGTAAAGCTTAGAGAAATTGCGCTTTCTTACCAGCTTCCTAAGATAAAGGGAATCCAGAATGCTTCTGTTTCATTATACAGTCGTAACATCATTCTTTGGACAAAAGCTGGTATCAATGTCGATCCTGAAACAGCCTTTCAACCTGAAGGTGGTGCGCAGGGTAGTGGTATCCAGTTTAAGCAAGGTATTGAACGATATAACGTTGCACCCTGGACAATGCCTATAGGTGTAAAGTTGAATGTAACATTTTAATATTTAATTTTAAAAGTCATGAAATTAATAAAGAATATATCTAAAATATTTCTGGTTTTTACATTGGTAGCAGTTGTTTCTTGTGATGAGAAACTTACCGAGCTCAATGTAAATCCGAAAGGTGTGGATCCGGCAACTGTCAATCCAAACCTAATGGTAGCAACAGTTATCACCAGCACAGCAGCACCCTATCTTAAGGAAAACTTTGATGGTGGAACTGCCGGTGTTATGCAGTATGTACAAAAAAGTGGTTGGGGTTCCTCATTGAACAAATACGACTGGGTTAGTGAAGCAAGTTGGGCAAGTTATTATGGGGTCCTGCGAAATGCGGATCATCTTTACAGTAGAGCTGAAGAAGAAGGCATGGAATTTCAGCAGGGTTTGGCTCTGGTAATAAGGGCATTTAATTTTGCTATTATTGCCGATGCTTGGGGTGATGCGCCATATACAGCAGCCCTGAATGGTATCAATGGCGAGCAGGAAGATCTATTTCCGGTATTTGATTCCCAGGAAGTAATCTACAGGGGGATTATTGAGGAGCTTAAAATGGCTAATACACTCTTATCAAAACCGGCAGGTTCATACAAAGGAATTGATCCTAGTGTTGATCTTATCTACAACGGTGATCCTGCAAAATGGAGAAAGTTGGCCAATTCGCTAATGTTGAGATATTACATGCGTGTTTCCACAAAACTACCTGCGTATGCTAAGGATGGTATCGAGGAAATCGTAAATGATCCAAGTACCTATCCGATATTTACTTCTGAAGATGACGATGCAACTATGGGTTATCCGGGTACGTCTTCAGACGATGCATGGCCTAATGCTGTCGCTTTTGATGCAAGTGAAAGTAATTTCGACAGGGTACAGCTTTGTGCCGGGTTTAGAGATGTATTATATGAATTAAACGATCCGAGAATTGGTGTCTGGTTTAACAAAGTCAGAACTCCAATGGAGATTTCTACCGTACATTCTCCGGAAGCTGATATTATTGTGGATGGGGTCAGATACCTGCATCCTGATTCTATGGCCGTAAAAAATTGGGTAGCATATAACAAAGATACCTGGGTAGCAGATGTTGAGGCTGGCGCAGTCCTTGTGGATACCATGGATTATGCAGGAATGCCTATTGCATCCTCTACAGGGGATGGATCTGGTTGGAACCTGAATCCGAATGTGATACAAGGTGGTTATAATGTTCATAATTCGGCGCTATCTGATATGTACAAAGAAGTAAATGGCGATATGTTGAAAGCAAGAATTATGTCATATACTGAGGTTAGTTTTATTCTGGCTGAAGCAGCTCAAAAAGGATGGTCTGTTGGCGATGCACAAACACATTATGAAAACGCTGTGAAAGCTTCATTCAGCACCTGGGGTGTTGGAGATGATGCTGATGCGTATTTAGCTGGTGCCGGTGTTGCCTATGATGGTTCATTAGAGCAAATCATGACGCAAAAGTGGATCGCCAACTGGACGGTTGCGCATGAATCTTGGTGTGACTGGAGAAGAACTGGAATCCCAGCTCTTACAATTGGGCCATTAGGAAGGCGTGATGCTATGCCGTTGCGTGCCCGATACGGAGGGGATGAAATTTCAAGAAATAATGATAATTACAGTAAAGCAGTGCAGAATTTGGTTGAGACGGATCAAACTGCACAGGATGGTCCAGATAGTTCCTGGTCTAAATTCTGGTTGTTGCAGTAAGAACCCCTAGAATTGGCCATATGGATAATTAAAAAAATCAATTTATATTGATACATGGTTAGGTAGGTAAAGGCCAGTTTTTTAAAGAACTGGCCTTTTTATTTTTGAAAAGCAAGTAAACGGCGCTCTGTGCGTGATATGAGGAAATGTGAGCGTAATTTGCGTTATTTGGTAGCTCGATTTTTTTAATCTTTAAATAGTATCTTGAAGGAATTATATAAATGAAAATCTTTTTTATTACTGATACTACATGCGTTTTTTAAATTAAAGGGAAGAAAATTGAAACATGATTGCTATAAATTATCCGGATTGTTATGAGAGCAGTCGGAATTTTTTTAAATTAATACGCGTTAGCCTTCAATCTACGTGTATATCAACACTATTTCTTAAACTTAAATAATTGATTATGAAACAAAATCGACTAATTCTTTTAAGTGCTTTTTTAGTCTTCACAATGCTGATACTATCGTGCAGCGAGACTACAAAAGTAGAGTTGCCAACATCTGCCTTAATCCATTACAGTGTAGCGGATAGGCAGGTAGCTTTTACAGCACTGGCACACAATGCTGATTCCTACTTGTGGGATTTTGGCGACGGACAAACCAGTACAGATAAAGATCCTGTACATGTGTATGAAAGTGGGGGGTATTATACGGCTACACTTTCCGTGACCGGAGGTACAGGTACTGCTGATGCTTCTGCTGACCTGGCTATAGCGCTTACTCCATACGTGTTGTTAACGGGTGGACCTACGGATGAAAATGGTAAAACCTGGAGGCTTTCGGGCAGCCATTCTGAATTTGACTATTTCGCCAATGCGGATGCTGATCTGTCCGCATTTGAGGGTGCGCCGAAACCATTACCAGCAGGAATATTGGGAGCAGGTTTAGGACTAGGTGAAGTCTATACAGATGAATTCACGTTTCACTTTGATAAGCGTTATGAACATGATGTGAAGGATGACAATGCTTCATTTAGTGGACTGGTATTTCAATTTGTTACTACAGGTGGAGCTGGAATAGTAAACCCAAGCTCCGATCAGGATTTTGGGCTTTGCACTGGATTATATACTCCAGAAGCGGGAGCTACATTTACCTTTGTGGAAAGTGAAGATTTCACATGTTCTTCTGTGTATGGAGGAGATGGCACCGTAACCTACAGTGATGTAAGTACACTTGACTTTTCAGGGACTGAATTTGTTGGTTTTATGGATTTTCAACGAAAGGTAATTGTCCAGGAGATCAAAGACAATTCGATGAGACTGGTGATGTTTATGGCCGCTGGTCAGGATCCATCAATAATTGGAATAAACACCAATGCATTGGTCCTTACCTTTGAAGTAGTAGGTTAGTTGTGAATCTTGGATATTCTAAAAATGAAAAAAATGATGTTAAAAAATATAAATGAACGATACGGTCATCGAGCATTAGGCATGTCTTTGATCTTACTGGTGTTGCTGTCTGCGCTTTCCGTTCAAGCAGATCAATTGCAAGGAAAGTCAGTTACGGGAACAGTGATTAGTGCAGCTGATAAAAGTCCGCTTCCCGGAGTGAATGTACTTCTAAAAGGTGGTCAGGAAGGAACGATAACTGACTTGAATGGCCAGTTTTCCATAGATGTCGATAATGAAAATTCTGTGCTTATATTTTCGTATGTAGGTTTCAACACCGAAGAAATATCTGTAGCAGGGCGCTCAATAATTGATGTTGAAATGATTGAAGATATTACAGCTTTGCAAGAGATTGTTGTTACTGCCCTGGGTATTGAAAGAGAAGAAAAATCACTGGGGTATTCAGTAGCGAAGGTTGATGGTAAGGAGCTTACACGCGTAGTTAATGAGAATGTATTGAATTCCATGGCGGGTAAAGTAGCCGGTGTTACCATTAATTCGACTGGGGGCACCGGTTCATCGGTTAGTATGATAATTAGAGGAGCCACTTCCTTAAGTACTGACAATCAACCTCTATTCGTGGTTGATGGTGTTCCAATAGCGAATACAGTAAATAATGTAGGTGGATTTGGAAGTGATAATCGCGTGGATTACGGAAATGCCATCTCTGATCTGGATCCTGAAAGTATTGAAAATGTAGCTATACTTAAAGGGCCAAGTGCTGCGGCATTGTATGGAACCAGAGCGGGAAATGGTGTTGTGCTGATTACCACAAAAAAAGCAAAATATAATCAAAAGATGAGAGTTACCATAAACTCAAATACAGTATTTGATATTCCTTCAAAGTATATTGATACAAAAAGGGATTTTTCAACTGGTTTCTTTTCATTTAGACCTGAAGATGTTGGAGGTGGAGTATTACCTGATATCAATGCAGGTGATGGTGCATTTAATGGACCTGAAACTGACAAAGGGTATTGGGCCGTACAATGGGATGCCCCATTAGATGCAAACGGGCAACCAATTCCGACTGAGGTTGTTTCTTATCCTGATAATATAAAGAACTTCTTGAATGACTTCGCTTTTACTACTACCAACGGGGCCTCTATTTCAAGTGGTTCACAAGTAACAAACTTTAGATTGAGTTTTAATAATATGACTCACAGTGGTTTGATTCCAAATTCTGATCTGCATAGAAATAATATCTCATTAGCTGCTTCTTCTAAATTATCGGATAAGCTAACAGTAAGTACAGATATCAACTTTAGTAATTCATGGGCAGATAACAGGCCAGCATCAAACCGTGGATCAAATCCGTTGCAATGGGCTTATGCACACCCGGCTAATATCGATATAAACAAACTCAAGGATTATGGAACAGGGAGCGATATTTTGCGCGTTTCCGGAAATCATGAAAATCCATATTTTTTGGCTGATGATGTAAACAATAGTTTTAACAGGTATCGAATTTTTGGTAATGTAATCGCTAACTGGGACATTTCTTCAGCATTTAGTGTTATGGCGCGTTATTCCTTAAACAAATCGGATGAAGTGGAGGAATCAAAAATAGCTCCAGGGTATACGAAAGAGCCTAACAATGGAGCTTACGGTATTGCAACTGCGAATGGGCTGGAAAGCAATATGGATATATTAGGTACCTATAAGAAAGATTGGGATGATTTTGCCGTATCAGCTTCTATAGGAGGAAACCTGATGTATCAAAAGTTTTCAAATGTCAGCAATTCCTCTAAATCGGGATCAGGTTTGGTTGTACCAAATGTATTTACAGTTCAAAATATCAGTTCAGGAGCATTGAATTACACTAATAGCAGAAGTGAGAAAGCAATCAATAGTGTTTATGCAATGGCAAACTTAAGCTGGAGATACATGCTATTTTTAGACCTGGGTGCGAGAAATGATTGGTCTAGTACTTTGCCGGCTTCAAACAGATCTTATTTTTACCCGTCAGCTTCATTGAGCTTTCTATTAAATGAAGTGATTGATATGGGCAAGGTTGACATGCTCAAATTCAGAGGAGGCTGGGCGCAGGTAGGTAATGATACAGGACCGTACCGTTTAAATGCAACCTACAGTGATGCCGGTCAATGGGGCGATGCTACACGATTAACAAAACCCAGTGGATTGTTAGCTCCTAATCTTAAGCCGGAAAATGCTACTTCCTTGGAGTTTGGTATCGATTTAAAAATGTTTTCAAACAGGCTTAGATTTGAAGGGACCTATTATACTTTAGATAATGTGAATCAAATATTTGGAGTCCCTCTAGCAGCGTCTACTGGCTTTAGCGGTGTACAAATTAATGCGGGATTGTTGCAAAGTGAAGGCTGGGAAATATTATTGGGAGGTACTCCAATCCAAACAAATGACTGGAGATGGGATATTGATCTTAATTTTACTAAAAATGAAACACGGGTTATGGAACTTACTGAGGGAGTAGATTTCATTAATTTTTGGGATGAGGCCAGGGTAAGATCTATCAGTTATGTAAAAGGGTATGTTGCCAATGAAGCTGACGGACCGGAAGATGGAATGGTTGGCAACCTATATTCCCGGGAAGTAAGAAGAGTAACTGACGAAAATTCTCCTTACTTTGGATATCCAATCTTAGGTAGTGGCTTGGATGCGGAATGGGAAGGTGAAGAAGAATATTCTAAAATCGGGAATTACAATCCGGATTTTATCCTTGGAATGCAATCCACAGTTTCCTATAAGAATTTCTCCTTAAATATGACGCTTGACTGGAGATCTGGTGGTCAGTTTGTTTCACAAACCTACAGATATACTGCTGAAGATAATCTATCCCGGACCTGGCTTAATGAAGCAGTTAATCCGGGTGCATTGGGAGGTGCTGCGAGTCAGGAACTTCGCGATTGGGTAGTCGCCAATGAGGATGAATTATTATTAAGTGACCGATTGAGACCAGTTGGAGGACCAACACCTGAATATGGTGGATTTCCGGAACAATATAGTGGTGTTACAGTCTACGATGCCTCATTTACACCCGGTGTAACGGGCTCATATGATGACGATGGGAACTTTATACTCGATCAGGAAAACCTGGGTAATCCAGGCACCGCCTTTGTACCTTTCGTAGTTAGTTATCCCTGGGATATCGGAAGGGCAAATATGTTTGATGCCGACTATGTGAAGATAAGAGAAATAGCGTTAAGTTACCGACTGCCAAGTACTGTTTCTGAAAGGATCGGGATGCAGGATGTGAATTTTTCCATTTACAGTCGAAATATCATGTTATGGGCTAAGGATGCCAGGGTCGGAGTCGATCCGGAAAGAGCTTTTCAGGCAGAGGGGAATGGAGGATTTTCGCAGGGAGTGGAAAGGTACAATGTAAATCCATGGGTTATTCCTGTTGGATTGAAATTAGGATTTACATTTTAGGAAATTTAAAAATTAAGATGATGTATATATTAAAAAATAAATTTATAGTCTATTTAACTTTAGTGTTAACTGTAGTTTCTTCCTGCAATGATTTGGATGAATTGAATATTAATCCAAACGGTGTTGATCCGGAAACTGCCGATCTTAACCTGCTAATGGCAACGATTGAAACAGAAATAGGGAAATCGGTGGTAAGCCTGGGATTTGGAGATATTGCTGGCGTGATGCAGCATACACAAAAAGATGGCTGGTCCGGGGGACACAATGATTATGATTGGGATAATCAAGGTGGTAGTTGGTCTGGCTACTATGGTATCTTGAGAAACAACGATGATTTTTATCAAAAAGCTTTAGATGGTGAGTATGCATTTCATCAGGG